>Ga0302127_10001969_pt1 | contig 12398 bp, 11 predicted proteins | sample CB4_SCM_MG_FD_204452 | JGI IMG/M metagenome (GOLD analysis project Ga0302127, IMG submission 204452) | Marine microbial communities from Western Arctic Ocean, Canada - CB4_SCM | ecosystem: Environmental > Aquatic > Marine > Oceanic | place: Canada: Western Arctic Ocean | collected 2017-09-24
CCATTAACATAGAGAAGAAGTATAAGACGAAGAATCATTTTAACTCTGAAGGCGATCTGGTAGATAGGGAAAGTATTTTCGACGGATTCGAATTGAAGCAGCAGGTAGGCGTAAACTCCAGTAATGTGAATCTTATCTCGCGCGTTTCAAACGAGGTAACAGAATTGATAGAGAAGGATGTGTATATCCGTTCTTTCTCTCCTAAATATTACTACACAAGGCTAGGGGAGTTGAAGATTGAGATGATTCAACTCGCCGCAGAGGATGGACTGATGAGGGCTCGCACTGCTGTGGAAGGTGGCGATGGAGGTCTAGGCGATTTGCTTGAAACTAGTATAGGTGTATTCCAAATCCTAGGCACTAACTCTAACGACAGCTTCTCTTGGGGTGGTACGTTAAACACTGACCACATGTATAAAACCGCTTATGTAAATGTGAAGCAGAAGTACGAGATTGAGTAGACTAGATTTGCATGGCACGTATTAAAATATTATATTTGTACGTATAGATTCTCACAAAGACTCATTACCATGAACTCAAAACTCACCCTTAGCCTAGACACCCTTGTCATAGCAAGAGCGAAAACCTACGCCCGTACTAACAGCACGTCTCTCTCTAAGCTGATAGAATTCTATCTCAGTTCGTTGACTAGTTCAGGTCCTAAGGACGGATTGAATGCATCTGACAGCTCTAGTCCAGAAATTAAAATCACCCCTCTTGTTGCAAGCCTTTCAGGGGTATTGGGTAGCAAGGAGTCGTCTGGCAACCCAATGAACTGGAAGAAGGATTATGCAAAGCATCTTGAGAAAAAGTACTTGGTTAAAAAAGTATGAATAAACTCTTAATCGACACGAACGTAATACTTGACTTAGTAGATGAAAGAGACGGTTTTTATCGCGACGCAGCATTGCTTTTCTCTTTAGCGGATCAGCAGAAACTCGAACTCAGTACCTCAGCGCTATCCATTGCTAACATGCATTACATTCTTTCAAAGAACCTTGGTGCTGAGAAAGCAAGAGCTGTTCTGAGAAAACTTTCCATAATAGTAGACACCTTATCACTCTCAGCTTTAGCTACTACGAAAGCTCTTAACGACGATAAGTTCTCCGATTTCGAGGATGCCTTACAGTATCACTCAGCTTGTGAAAACTCCATAGACATAATTATTACTCGGGATAAAAAAGGGTTTAAAAACTCAAAACTACCTGTCCTGTCTGCCAAGGAGTTTATTGTTAAATATTTCTATCTGAGTTGACTTGAGGTCCCATGTCACTAAATTAGTCACATGAAAAATTTACTGTTCCTCTCTGCTATCCTTTTTTCGTTCTCCTCTATAGCCCAAACCTCTTCCGACGATCGTCCTGTTCGCACTTGCGATGTGATGCCTCTATTTGTTGACTGTGCTGAAGAAGTTGGCAAAGCCGGTACTGTTTGTACTGAGAAAGCTATACAGGCTCATATTGGGGCGTCAGTAGTTTACCCAGATGTTGCTAAAGACGCTGGCATTCAGGGTACAGTATATATAAAATTCGTAATTGAAATAGACGGATCTATAGGTTCTATTCAAGTTATGCGCGGAGTAGGGGATAGCGATTCTGCATTAGCAATGTCAAGTGCTGCCATAGATGCGGTAATGTCGCTCCCGGACTTTTTACCAGGTTCACATGAAGGTGAGCCCGTTAGAGTTGAATTCGTCCAGCCAGTACGATTCGTACTTAATTAATCCGTACTTAGTACGCCTTCGTTAAGGTCAAGCCTTTTCTGCCGTACTTCTGGGGTTAACCTTTGAGTTGCTTCGTTAATAGAAAGATGAGTATAGACGAATACTAATTCGTTGCCGTGCTTGGTGCTTTGTTTCTTCATTTTAGGGAATCCACTAGCCCGGCTTCCATTCACTGGAGTTACTGTTATGGCTGGGCTTAATATGGCGCTCATGTCGTCATCGTCGCTGAACTCATATGTGCGGACCTGAAGGTTTACCGAACCTATCTCGCCTTCCATCCATGAAAGGGCGGCGATGTTATCGTCGAGGAGGACTACGTCGATCCGTCCTTGCGTGTATTCGCTGTTAATTTTCATGGGGTCGCTGAACGTGAGGCCACCGTCAATGGAGTGAGAGGCTAGCACCGCCGCGGTGCTGTTAGTTTCTGTGTACCAACATACTACCACACGCTCTCCCCGACAATCTATGGCGGGACCGTTTACCGGACATCCTGCGATGACCCATCCGTCGTTATGCACTGTCTGAGGTTCCGTCCACTGGCCGGTGCTGAACTCGTATCGGGAAAGACTAATGTCGCGTACCTCGCCCGCATACCGATCTCGGTAGACTACTGAAATCCCACCTGGTGTAGCTACAATGTCTGTGCCGCAGCATGAGCATACGTCTGGGTCTATTAGAAATTCTTCTTCGATCACTCCAGAGGAGTTAATCAAAGCGGCCCTAAGCTGCATTTGGTCTTTAATATCATCAGAGAGCAGATCGCCTTCTAACTCAGTGTAGTTCCTCCCATCTAACCAAACAACCATAAAAGCATCCTCCCTCACCTGCACAAGCGACACGAATCCGTGTTCCGTTATCGTACCGTCATCGTGCGGAGATATCGGATCACTCCAGCTCTCTCCACCATCATTACTCAGGACTAATCTTATGTCGTACGCGAACTTTTCGGGGTCAGACTCCACTAGATAACTGGCCACGATACTCTCCCCGCTCTCCCCGAAACTTAATATCGTGGGAAAATCCGCCCAGTTCACTATCCAATCCGTACCCTTAGCAATCATGCTCTCACGACCTTCTCGTTTCAGCCATAATTCCGACATCCCACCCTCATACTCCCTCACCTCAGTGACTAACAATCCACCATCATTAGCTATACAAAAATTAGGCACAGAACTGTTGTAATTATCTTTGGAAACGTGGGTTTTTGAACTTATAGATTCACATGATGTCAGCATAAAAATCATGCTAGCAAAGACTAATGATATCGATAGTGTTTTGTTGTTATGGCTTGGGTAAATAATCATGGACATGGTATTGAATGCAATATAGTTTGGACTAAATTAGTTACATAACTAAACGCAATTATCTCGCAAGACATGCTAACTAATCCCACTCCCCTCTCTACACTTTTATTTTTCATCACTTTCCTAATTCCATTTTCATCCATTGCCCAAGAATGTGTTTCTGGAGATTGTGATGATGGTCAAGGAAAATACGTGTGGGAAAACGGAGCAACGGCAGAGGGGGTTTGGGTTGGTGGGTATTTCATTGAAGGCAAGCTAGTTACCTATGAGAATTTCGTTTATGAGGGGAGCTTCAATGAATATCAGTTAATCGGTAAAGGAAAGAAAACTTGGCCGGAAGGATATTCGGTTTACGGGAAATGGCAGGATAATGAAGTTACTGGGAAACTACTAATAATTTGGGAGTCAGGTGTGATAGCTGAGGGGAAGTTTGAAGACTCTCGTTTAACTGGAAAAGGTGTGGTGACATTAGTTGATGAAACGGTTTATAAGGGTAAGTTCCGTAACGGAGTTTTGCAGTTAAGTGAGACAGAAGCAGTTGATCAATGGGGAAACTTTTTGCGTGGTGAATTCGTTAATGGCGAGTTATCTTCTGGTGTTGTTTACTGGTCTTCAGGAACCATTGAAACGGGAACCTTTATTGATGGGGAGCTTTTCGGTGACGGTCTTGTTGAGTGGGGAGAAGGAGATGTTTATGAGGGGGTATTTGATGATGGCGATTTAATCGAGGGAAAAAAGATTTTTACTTCAGGAGTCATCCTTGAGGGTACATATAAAGATAATACGATTTATGGATTAGGAACGAAAATCTTAGAAAATGAATTTACTTTCGAGGGCTTTTTTGTTGAGGGCTTTCCTCACGGATACGGAGTTATTACTTTTGTAAATGGAGATAGTTACGAAGGCGATTGGGAAAATGGAGTCTTAAGATATACTGAAGAACTCTCTGTTAATCTTTATGGAACGATGTTTAATGGGGTTTGGGGTGAAGAAGAATTAGATAGTGGAATAAAAACTTTTATAGGTGGGGAATACCAAAAAGGTCATTTTAAAGATAACTTAATGTATGGTTATGGAATCCGATCTGTTGATGGGATGTTGTTCGATGGTGAATGGGAAGAAGGTGTTTTTTCTGGTCATGGAACTATTACCACAGAGTACGGTATTCATATAACCGGAACTTTTTCTGACTATTTAATTAGTGGTCCAGGAACCATCGTTATTAGTGAAGACGAGGAATACTCAGGTAATTGGATAAATGGGTGGTTGTGGCTTGATGATGAGACGATGTTACACCAGTCAGGACAAAGTAAAGTAGGTGTATTTAAGGGCACGGAATTAGTCAGTGGTATAATTTATTATACCGATGGTTCGTACGAGGATGGAGTATTTGAAGATGGGTATTTGCATGGTGAAGGAGAGGAGTATTCATTCGGTGCAGCGACTCTGACAGGCACTTTCTACCACGGTTATTTCGTGGAGGGACGATTAGAGCACGAGAATGGTGTTGTTTGTGAGGGGAGTTTTTGGGGTACTAGTCTTGATGGAGAGGGATCGATGCAAATGCCAAATGATGGAGAATACTTTTCTGGGACATGGGATGATGGGTTATTATTTTCAGGAGATTCACTGATTGTTGGGGATCAGGGGTTAATTGTTAGAGGAGAATTTAATCAGGAGTGGTTGCCACATGGTAATGCCACTATGATTACCACGGACTATGTCCAAACCGGTATTTTCTCTTCCGGTGATTTAGTTTCTGGCACTCAAGTTTATACTAACGGAACGACCTTGACGGGAGATTGGGAAGACGAAGAATTTGTGAGAGGCACAAGGGTTTGGGATTCAGGGGAGATTAATGAAGGAACTTTTTTGAATGAAAATCTCACAGGGTTTGGTACTTTAACTTTCCCCGATGGGAGAATCTTTGAAGGTGACTGGGATGAGGGCTTTCTCACCATAGCTGACGGAGTTAAGTATGCTCAATATGGCGCTAGATTGACAGGTAAATTTGATGACTTTGGTAGCTCTGAAGATGGAGAAGTAATATTGTCATCGGGTGAGTATTTCAATGGTAAATGGATTGATTATGAGATGGTAGAGGGCATAAAAACATCAGTTTTCGGACTAGTCATGGAGGGTACCTTTTCATCTGGTTATTTAGATGGTTTAAGTACCAAATCAGTTCCAGCCAGAGATGTTATTATTACCTGTAATTGGGTAGAGGGATGCAGATCACCTAGTAAGATCACATCCTCGGAGCTGATAGACGAGTTTACAGAAGTTAGAATACAGGGTTATGTCTCTGAGATGCATTCCGACCTATCTATAGACGGAGCGGTTGTAGAGGTTTATAAAGACGGCGAGCTTTTCGATATCACCCTCAACGATGAAACATTCTCATTATACCTTCCTGGACCAGGCAAATACAATCTTATTATTTCTCATGAAGGTTATCTCCCGAAAACATTCGCCTTCGACTTGTCGGATATCATTCCAGGACTCTTAGATTTCATCACACACGACATACATATAGGATTATACTCTATGGTGGAAGGGTTTAATATGGACATCCTCACAGAGCCCATTAGCATTAAGACATTTAACAAGGAAACTGACGAAATAATTTCGGACAAAGAGTACCATGAAATTCGCAAGGGTTTGATAGTGACAGAGTTTAAAAGACTAGGTGTCGACGTAGGTCAGTAGTCTGAATTTAGCTAGTTTTACACTCGCATGGATATTCTAACTTTAATAGCTGTTATCGTAGGTGTTGTTGCTCTGAGCTGGTGGATCAAATGGTCTAGTAAAGGCATAGCAATTGCATCAAATATGTGGGGCCTAGGTTGGAGCCCTGGCGTACGAGGTGCCACTATTAATGCAATTGCGTCTTCTCTTCCCGAACTTATCACAGCAACAGTATTCCTAGTTGTTTTAGGAGATTCAAAGGGCTTCATCTCTGGAATTGCCACTGTAGCTGGTTCAGCAATTTTCAACGCCCTCATCATACCCAGCTTAATGGCATTCGTGGTCTTTTTCAAGCTAAAGAAATCACTGAACGAACACAATAACCGCATCATCCTCCGAGACGGAGCATGGCTCTTATTCTCACAAGTTATAATCCTCTTTATTGTCAGATCAGGCGAACTCACCTACCTCCACGGCCTATCTCTACTTTTTATTTATTCTATCTATATTTTCTCTCTCACTAGAATTAATTTAAAGACCAAAACCCCTCGTCCCGCTTTCTCCCCTTCCCTAAAACGCAAACTCTACCTCAATTTCGTTTTGGGCCTAATTGGAGTAGGGGTAGGCTGTTTTTTCCTAGTAGAGGGTTGTGTGTTTATCAGCGAAGAATTCAACCTTAGCCTCCCTATGATTGCCCTCATAGTGGCAGCTGCAGCCACAAGCATCCCCGATGCATTCCTTAGCATGGGCGATGCCATTAAGGGCAACTCCGACGACGGCATCTCAAATGCTTTCGGCAGCAATATCTTCGACCTCTGCGTCGCCATGGGCCTCCCCATCACCCTCTACGGCCTCTTCGCTGGCCCCATCCTTATCCCAGCCCCCCTTGCAGCAAACTTCTCCATTCTTTGGTACGCCCTAATGGGTCTCACTGTCCTAGCAATTACGATAATGTATTTCGCTAAATCCCTCAACTGGCGTCACGCCACCCTTTTACTCCTCAGCTACCTAGCTTTCGTTGGCGCCGTTTACAATGGCTGCATCTCGTTATAGCGTTTGAAAAAGTCAACCAACCAGTTGACAAATTCCCTAATGAAATTGCGCTAGGGTCGCAAGAAATGCTTAATTGTCGTGCAAGACCTTGTAAGTTGGGTCTTCGTAGTGATTTACTTCTATAATTGCGTCAGCTCTGTCCAGTAAGGTTCGGCAATCGACAGATAGATGTCGAAGGTGGACTTTTTTACCGACTGAAGTGTAAAGTTCGGTAATCTTGTTTAAGGCTTCGATAGCGCTCATGTCTGAGACTCTACTTTCTCGGAAGTCTATAACGATGTGTTCGGGATCACTTTCGACATCGAATTTCTCAGCGAACATTGTTGTGGAGCCGAAGAATAGAGGACCGTATATCTCATAGTTTTTCCACCCGTTTTCGTCAATGCTTTTTCGGGCTCGGATTCTTTTTGCGTTATCCCAAGCGAAGATTAGTGCAGAAATGATCACTCCTACGAATACTGCTAGTGCTAGGTTGTGAAGTAATGCTGTAACGAGAGTTACTAGTATCATTACAAGGACATCGCTTGAGGGCATTCTGCGGATGGTTCTAAAGGATGCCCACTCGAAAGTGCCGATAGCGACCATTAGCATAAGTCCTGTAAGTGCAGCCATGGGGAGCTGCTCAATGAGTCCTGAGCCGAAGAGAATGAACACTAGGAGCATAACTGCAGCTACAATTCCTGAAACTCTTGAGCGTGCGCCGGAACTGACGTTGATGAGGCTTTGGCCTATCATAGCACAGCCACCCATACCACTGAAAACTCCGCTTAATATATTCGCAGAACCTTGAGCTAAACACTCCCTATTGCCAGACCCGCGAGTCTTCGTGAGCTCATCGATAATGTTCAACGTGAGGAGACTTTCGATCAATCCCACCGAAGCAATGATGACAGAGAACGGCAAGATGATTTGGAATGTCTCGAGAGTGAAGGGGAGATTAGGGATGTGGAATGGAGGGAAGCCGCCTTTAATGTTCGCGAGGTCACCAACGGTTTTTGTGTCGAGCCCTAATCCGTAGGCAAGCCCGAACACTACGACAATGGCAGTAAGTCCACCAGGTATGGCTTTCGTGATTCGAGGCATTATCGCAATTATCGCCATAGCCAAAAGTACTAAGCCACCAAATACATACATTTCAGTGCCCGAAAGCCATGATCCACTTTCGTCCTTGAATTGGGCGATTTGGCTACCCCCGATAATGATAGCTAAACCATTCACGAACCCGAAAATAACGGGTTGTGGAACTAACCTCATCAGCTTCCCCAATTTGAAAATCCCAGCTAAAATCTGAAAGGCACCCCCTAATACAACTGCGGCAAACACATATTCAACCCCATACATCAACGCTAGTGGCGCGATGATAACGGCTATAGCACCAGTAGCACCAGAAATCATTCCCGGTCTTCCACCGAAAATCGCAGCCACCAATCCCACCATAAATGCTGCATACAATCCGGTTAAAGGTTCAAGCCCTGCAATTAAAGCAAAAGCCACAGCTTCAGGTATTAATGCCAGTGAGACAGTAAGCCCACTTAACACCTCCAACCTATAATTGATCTTCTCTCGGAAGTTAAAAAATTCTAGTATCTTATTCATTTCGGCCGCAAAAGTACGCCCTTCTTTCTAGTCACTCCCAAATTTTTTTCAACCACCTATCATCTCTGCTCATCACCGACCAAAAGATCTTATCCTTCCTCTCTTTGTCAGTTAACCCCATCATTCCGTCCACCATTTTTTCCGCATAAGCTAGCGATCGTCTGTTTACGAACTTGTCAAGCTCCCCAGTCCCTTCTTTGGGCACCAACCCATAAACCACCTCCATATCCATCGCCCCATCTAATTTATTCAATGTCTTAAACGAAAGTTCGTCTGTGCCTTCGCGCGCCTCTAGCTTTGACACAGCTTGTTTGCTCACCCCAGCTAACCGTCCTAATTGGGCCTGATTCATCCTTAGACCTTTCCTGATATACTCAATCCAGCTTTTCCCCGTGGGCCTGTATTCTACTGCAATCCTCTTGTATTTCGCGCATAGAATTTCTAGTCGTACGATTCTATGTAAATATGTTAGATCTTTATGCATTGCTTTCTAAAACGTTAGAGAAAAGGTCAACTGGTTGGTTGACTTTTTTCCTAATGAATTTCCATGTGTTGTGCCAAACAAGTTCACTCGTCTTTCCCCAACCCCAACGAAACATTTATAACCGTTACAATCCGCTTTGTAGTTGTAATTTCGCACTTATGAAATCAACGACTTTCACAATTGATGGTATGACTTGCTCAGGATGTGTAGCTGGAGTACAATTCAAGCTAGAATCTCATCCAGAAATTTCTAAAGCTTCAGTATCGATAGCAGAAAACGCCTTTACCATTACGACTTCTTCAGAAGCTCCTACAGCGTCCGATCTTGAAGCCTTGCTTGATTCCCCGAAATACCATGTTTCAGAAGCATCGTCGTCGTCGTCTTCGCCCACAACGTTTAAGCCACTAATCATAATAGCATTGTTCCTTACCGGGATATCGGCACTAACGGCTGACGGATTGCATGATGGGATGAATAATTTTATGGCTGGATTTTTCTTGACATTCTCATTCTTCAAGTTTCTCGATTTAAAATCATTCGCACAGAGCTATGCCATGTACGATTTACTGGCGATGCGTTCAAAAATATATGCTTACAGCTACCCATTTATTGAGCTCGCTTTAGGATGTGCCTACCTGACGCATTTTGCACCTAAAGAAACTTATATCGCGACACTGATTGTGATGGGCTTCAGCACTATAGGTGTTGTGAAAAGTGTTGTGGATAAAAAACAAATTAAATGTGCTTGTCTTGGATCTGTTTTCAACCTTCCTATGACTACCGTTACTATTGTTGAGGATCTTATGATGGTAGGGATGGCAGCTTATATGCTTTTAACGGTTTAGTTAAATCTCCCTAGATCGTCACGTACCGTAAAAAAGTCAACCAACTGGTTGACAAATTCCCTACGGTTTGTGCAACCCTATCGCATCAACACACATCGTCTAGTATTTCACAAAAGGAGTTGAGCCGCCAGAAGTGCGGAGGACGTAATTGCCAGTAGCGAGGGAGCTGATGTCGATGGAGGAGGAATGTCCTGACAGGAGTTGCCTGCCCGATAAGTCGAAAACCGTCCATGGTATGGAGGCCGGGATGGTGATGGAGTTGTGAGCTGGGTTTGGGGAGATGATGATGGAAGGGGGTGTGAGGGCGGGGGGGGTGGCGAGAGATGCGTCGCGGAACCGGATGAAATTAGAGCCAACATGCTGAGAGTTGAGCATGTCCCAATATTGAACTTCGATGGTGCCGTCGAAGGAGGTGCTGGGAGGGGTGATGAGGACTGTGAATCGTTCGCCAGGAAAGATGTCGAGGGTGTCGGCTGAGAATGGAGTGGGAACTGGGCGCCCGTCCGACATCCAGCATGTTGCGTTGAGGGATGGGGGGAATATGAGACGGGTGCGGGTGTATGCCATTGAGCCTAGGCGCAATGCAAGTTGAGAGCCGAAGGGACAGGAGAGGATTGAGGGGCCGGAATCTAGTTGGGAGCCGGAGAGGCCGTTTACCATGAAGTAGTCTGGGCGAATGTCGTGAAAGGGGTAGGACTGGACGGGTGCGAGGTTAGTGGCAATTTCTAGGTCGCTGAACAGGAGTGGAGCGTCTGAATGATATGTGGGGCCACCTTCGAAAAGTGTGCCGTCAGGGTGCCTAACTAGTATCATTCCATACATACCCATGGTTAGATGGAGGGTCGTAGTTACGTGGCAGTGGTAAAGGAAAGTGCCTGGATTTGATGCAGTGAAGTTGTAGGCTCCGTTTTGGCCTGTAACAACAAGAAACGATGTCGTAGGCACACCATCATTTGCTTGGTTTACATCTAGTCCGTGAAGGTGAATGGTGTGCGATTCAGGACTCGGGTTAGAGAATACGAGGTTAACATTGTCACCTGTCTCGTACTCTAACAAAGGCCCCGGCAGTGTGATATATCCATCAGCCATAAGACCATATCCCCAAATCGGCAACTCCATTCCATCGTCCAAAATCATCGTCCCATTCATCTCAGAAAACATAATGGGCGGTAGCGGCTGTAAAACTTGAGCCGTTATTGAGGTGGTTTTTGCTAAAATCGTAGCCGTTATTAAATACACCCCCCATATCATAATTCGATTTATGCTCTTCATGGCTGTACTGTTATCATTGTGAGCATTCCTCCAGGGTAGAATCCTGCATTAGTAACCGCCACAAGATTGTGGTTGTGAACGGGATACACTCCAGCCTGGGCTGCCACGAGTAGAAGTGTGAGTCCTTCTCCTTTATGAATGGGTAGGGTGTCCTTAGTCCAGCCCACACGTGAGGTTTGGACTGTAGCGGAAAGAATCTCAACATGGAACCCATGAAAATGCAGCACGTGCTCCATGAATCCTCCATTTACAATTGATATAAGACATGTGTCACCCAGGTTCATGGTAACGGTTCCGAGAGGATCGTTTGCAGTGTTAGGGTAGGTGTGTGAGTTGATGCTAAAATATTTGGGTATATAGCCCGAGTCCCAATCTATGGGGGTCCCTGCCTGTGCTGAATCCATTCTCGAAGGCATCCAGTCTGCTAGGTTCCAATGAAATTGTAAATCAGAATCGATGCCCACTTTTATCAGGCCTGACAAGCCTAATACTTCCCCTCTTTCGTCACTAGAGTAATATCTATATGTGCCAAATAGCAGTGCAGGAACCTCAAATGTCACTTCTTCTCCAGCAGGTATGTTTTCTGTGAAGGTTTGCGATGTGTTGATCGTGAAATTATGCGCTACTGAGTCAGTGTTAATTACGGTTAGTTCCCAACCCGCGTTTTCCGGTGCGTTAAAGAAGGTATTCACAGTGTCAAAAACAGCTGTCGAATTAAATCTAAGTGCTGGCATTGTGTCAGCAGACTGCATCCATTCTCCTGTGTTAATCCAAATTGTATTCTGTGCTATAGCTGTGGTGCACGCTATGCAATGCGCCAGAACCATAATAGAAGTAAGCTTGATAAATACGGGTCTTTTCATTGCTTTATTTGAGAAGCGCAAATTACAAACGTTTAAGTTGTCTTTTAGTTGCATGACTTAAAACTTACCTAGGGAAGATGTCAACAGGTTGGTTGATTTTTTTCTAATCAATTTGAACGCGGTGTGCGACTTGCGAAAACCGTATAAAATTTGTCAACCAACTGGTTGACTTTTTTACGGTACGTGACGTTGTAGTGCGGCGTCATAAGATTTGTGCTCCTTTGTTTAGCTTTCAATGCTTTTTCTAGAAATTTAAAAGTCGTTCGTTCTAACCTGTCGAAATTTCCGTCAGACTCGAAGACTGCTTTAATCTCAGAGACCAGATTTTCAACTTGTCCTTCAGTGCAATTGTTCGATTTAACATACGCGTCGATTTTTTCGAGTCGTTGATAATCGTTGTCGTCATTTATCTCCGCCTCAATCCTGCTAAGGGTTGTTGCATCGAATTTAGAATTAATCAACTCGCGCTCATCTGCTGTAATCACCTGATCGGCTTTCGCTTCGTAAAACATCACATAAGCCATAGAATCCGTTTTGTTCCAGTTAGTCATCTGATGGAGAAATTGTTTA
>Ga0302127_10001970_pt1 | contig 12397 bp, 15 predicted proteins | sample CB4_SCM_MG_FD_204452 | JGI IMG/M metagenome (GOLD analysis project Ga0302127, IMG submission 204452) | Marine microbial communities from Western Arctic Ocean, Canada - CB4_SCM | ecosystem: Environmental > Aquatic > Marine > Oceanic | place: Canada: Western Arctic Ocean | collected 2017-09-24
CCAGCTGGTGCCCAACATCGGCGCAAAAGGAGGCCATCATGGCAAGCAATCTCAGTGAACTCGCCGCCACAGCGAACGCGTTAGTGGCACCCGCCAAAGGGATACTTGCGGCGGACGAGAGCACAGGGACGATAGGAAATCGTCTCAAGTCCGTCAATGTCGAAAACACGGAACCCGCACGGCGTTCATATCGCGAAATGCTGTTCCGCACGGAAGGCATATTCAAGTACCTGTCAGGAGTCATCCTGTTTGACGAGACGCTGCGACAAACGGCATCGGACGAGACGCCCATGGTCAACTTGCTTACGGACCAAGCCATCATCCCTGGGATTAAGGTAGACGCAGGTGCAAAGGCACTTGCGGGTGGCGCACCGGGTGAACTAATAACCGAGGGGCTCGACGGTCTCCGCGAGCGTCTCGCCGAGTACCTCAAAATTGGCGCGCGGTTCGCCAAATGGCGCGCGGTCATCACCATCGGCGACGGCATGCCAACCTCCACTTGCATCAGCGTGAACGCTCACGCGTTAGCTCGCTACGCAGCCTTGTGCCAGGAAGCAGGACTCGTCCCCATCGTTGAGCCCGAGGTGCTCATGGATGGCGCACACAGCATTGAGCGCGCTGAGGAGGTGACCGGCGCCACGCTTCGTGAAGTCTTCTGCCAGCTAGAAGCCCAGAATGTCGACCTGCGAGGCATGCTACTTAAGCCGAATATGGTCCTCTCCGGCTATGATCAGTCCAACCGTGCCGCCGCCACTGAAGTGGCGGAGCGCACAGTACGCGTCTTCCAGCACGTGGTACCAGCATCCATGCCTGGCATCGTATTCCTCTCGGGCGGCCAGAACGATGAGGACGCCATCGGCAACCTGCAAGCCATCGCCAAACATGGGTTTGCAGTAAAGGCACCGTGGCAGCTGAGCTACTCGTACGGACGCGGATTGCAGGCCGCCCCCTTGAAGGCATGGGGCGGGCAGCCCAAAAACGTAGAAACCGCCCAAGCCGCGTTCCTTGAGCGCTGTGAGCTGACCAGCGCTGCTCGCGAAGGAACCTACTCCGCGAATTAGAAATAGCAGGCAAGCAAAAAGAGCCGCTCGTTATAACGAGCGGCTCTTTTTGCTTGCCTGCTTGAATCCGAGTTCCACCCCACGGCCTAGGAGTAGCGAATCTTATCGAGCCTGTCGAAGTTATGCGTTGCATCTATCCAGCGAACCGTCCCGGACCGCGACCGCATGACCAATGATTGCGTCACAGCACCACCGGCGACGAATCGAACACCTTTAAGCAATTCGCCGGTGGTAGCGCCGGTAGCGGAGAAGAAGACATCGTCCCCTGATACCAGTTCCTCGGTCGGGTAAATGTGGTTGACATCGATCCCGGCGTTGACCGCCTCTCGACTTTCATCCTCGGAACGGGGCCATGGCTTGCACTGGATTTCGCCGCCGATGCAACGAATTGCAGCCGCCGTGAGCACCGCTTCAGGAGAGCCGCCGATACCCATAAGTACGTCTACTTGGGAAAATGGCAATGACGCTTCGATGCCGCCCGCGATATCGCCATCGGAGATTAACTTGACCCGGGCTCCCGTAGCACGAATTTGCGCGAGCAGGGCAACGTGGCGAGGCCTGTCTAACACCGTAACCGTGATCTCACCGATTTTGCGGCCAAGTGCCTTGGCGATCTTGACCAGGTTGTCGTTGACTGGAGCCTCGATGTCTATCACGCCACGAGCCTCAGGCCCAACGCAGATTTTGTCCATGTAAAAAATGCTGGCCGGCACGTGCATAGTACCTCGGGCAGACATTGCGATTGCCGCGATTGCTCCCGGCAAGCCCTTGGAGAGCAGGGTAGTGCCATCGATCGGATCCACAGCGATGTCGACCTTGGGGTCGGATCCATCACCGATTTTCTCGCCAATGTACAGCATCGGCGCTTCGTCCTTTTCGCCCTCGCCGATAACCACGATTCCATCCATGCTGATGCCATCCAAGGTGTGCCGCATGGCGTCCACCGCAGCCTGGTCTACAAGTTCCTTGTCGCCCAATCCCATGTACCGGGACGCGGAAAGAGCCGCAGATTCGGTCACGCGCACCAACTCCATGGCCAGATTGCGCTCAATCGGTTGAAAACTAGTCCGTTCAGTCATGTGTCGAATCCTCCTCCAGCAAGCCGAGCCTAATTCTACCAGGCAGCGTCCACCGTGCGCTTCCGTTATGAAAGTCGTGCGCAGCTTGTGGTACCTCAAAAGAAAGTCGGTGCTCGAGTCCAGCAGCCTCATAAACAACGACCCGGCTCCCTCGCCATGCATTCAAAGTTTGAGTAATTCCCTCGTTCCCAGAATAGCGAAGCAGCCGTTCAGCAGCGTCGATCGCAGGTGCTCCCAGCGTAAGTGCAATCAAAGAATTATGTTCCACCCGAGATTGCGCTGCGCTCGTATGAGTTACCCTCAAATAGTCATGAGGATTGCCCACACCACCAGCATCTATATTCCAGTGCCACCAAAAACACACGGCGGCACAGAAATGATCGTACACGCCCTTTGCGAAGGCCTCACTCAGCGCGGGGAAGATGTGCATCTCTATGCCAGCGGCGATTCGCAAATCAATGGCACACTGCACAGCGTCATCGACCACGCCACGTTGAACGCTCCCGGCATGACCACCTATATGGACAAGGAACTGGAGGCGCGCAGCGTATTCGAGCTTTACCAGCACTCCTCCGATTACGACATCATTCACTGCCATTGGCCGACACTTGCTCCCTACTTCGCAGCCGACAGCGCAACGCCAACCGTGATTACGTACCACTACGTTGATCGCGCGGAGCACGAGTACTACCGAAGCAATATCCCCAAACTCTACCCGGTATGCGTCAGTCATCGCCAGGCCGAGCTCCTAGGCGAGCCTGATCTGCCTGTCGTCTACAACGGCCTCGACATGGCCGCAACTCCCTTCGTTGAGCACCCGGACGACTACCTCGTGATCGTCGGTCGAATCATCCCTACCAAAGGCATAGCCGAAGCGATATCCATCGCACGCAAAGCAGGCATGCGCCTCCACATCATCGGCGATACCATTGATTACATCCCCTGGGCGCGTGCGTACTTCGCCGAAAAGGTACGGCCGTTCATTGACAACGATCGAATCACCTATACGACTGAGATGCCGAACGCAGAAGTACTCAATCTCGTTTCTCATGCCAAAGGCTTCCTTTTCCCTCTCCAAGGCGAGGAGCCTTTTGGCATGGCCGTTCTCGAGGCCATGGCCACGGGCACGCCCGTCATCGCCATGCCACGCGGCTCCATGCCCGAGCTCATCGCCCACGGCATTTCAGGCTATCTCGTCGACACCGAAGGCGACGCTGTCTCAGCGATCGCCAATCTCAATTCCCTCGACCGCCACGCGGTCCGCGCCCATGTCGAGGGTCGTTTCACTCACCAGCGAATGGTGGATGCGTATCAAGCTGTGTATGAAAGCGTTCTGAGGAGTCAATAACCGTGACCATTCATGGCTTCCCCCTGCCAAGCGCTCTCCCTGAACCAGTCGACGATGGCGCGTGCGATCATCTCGTTGGTCTCACTATGCCCCGCGTCACTCTAACCTCCACCAGCAATCGCGCTGTCGATGTTGGCGCGCTGGGGCGAGGTCGCACCGTCCTCTACTGCTATCCCATGACGGAAGTGCCTGGCGTGCCCTTGCCGCATGGCTGGGACTTTATCCCAGGCGCTCGCGGCTGTACCCCGCAAGCCTGTGGGTTCCGCGATTACCATGACGAACTCGCTCAACTTGGAGTTGCGGTCTTCGGCTGTAGCACGCAAGGATTGGAGTACCAGCAGGAGATGGCCACCCGCCTCCACCTGCCTTTCGACGTCCTCAGCGATGCTGACTATTTACTCTGCAACTCCCTCCGTTTGCCCACGTTTGACGTGGCTGGCGACGGAAACCTCATGCACCTCATCAAGCGCCTCACCCTAGTCATCTGCGACTCTGCCATTGAAGCCTGCTTCTACCCCGTCTTCCCCTCCGACCAAAGCGCCCAGATCTCTATCGAATGGCTGCGCGCAAACCCGATACGGTAGCCACCACTCGTTGAACCCCTATCCCTCTCGCGCTAGACTCGTCCCATCAATCGCTAGGGCGCGCCGATGAACGGCGCGTCCACCACACTCCCCGGAGCATGCAACTGTGACGACGAACGAGGATGATTTCGGACCTATTTGCAAGCTATCGGAAATTAGACAAGGCGAGGGCAAGCACTTCCGGCCCACTGCTGGACGCTGGCGTAACAAGGCTATGGCCGTTTTCGAAGAAGCCGGTGAATACTTCGTAACCAACTTCATCTGCCCTCACCAAGGTGGCCCTGTGAGCGAGGGCAAGCTAGTCAACGGTGTCGTGGAGTGCCCTTGGCATAGCTGGAAATTCAACGTTAAAACTGGTCTTTCAGCCGACAAGGAAGACGGTCATTCGATTGAGGTCTATGAAACCAAGGTCGAGGGTGACACTCTCATGGTTGGCGGCATCAAGCGCCCCACGCAATAACGTCGCGATAACGCGGCGCGTTAGGAGACCCGTGGCCAACGTTCTTATTTCAAGACGCTTCGACTTCTCCTCCTCCCATCGCTACTACCACGAAGAGTGGTCCGGGGAGGAAAATAGCCGCGTTTTCGGCTTATGCGCCTTGCCGAACGGCCATGGGCATAATTACACGCTGGAAGTGGCTGTCTGGGGTGTTCCTGACCCCAACACAGGCATGGTGATTAACCTTGTTGACCTCCAAGTGGCAGTTGAGCTTGTGCTAGAGCAATTCGACCACAAGCACATGAATCTAGACACTCCCTACTTCGCCGATCGTATTCCCACATCGGAGAATTTGGTGGCTGTGCTCTGGGGTTTAATCGATAACGAGCTCGTGGGTGCGACCCTCAACCGAGTGCGCCTTTACGAGGCCGATGATTTGTACGTGGAGTACTTTGGGGAGAGCCAATGAGCACGCCTGTCGTCTATTTATCTCGCCTTTACACATTCTCGGCATCCCATCGTCTCTACACCAACCGCCTGAGCATCGAGCAGAACCAGGCCATCTTCGGCAAGTGCGCCAACCCCAACGGCCATGGCCACAACTACAGCATCACGATCACGGTACGCGACACGATCGACGAAGTAACGGGGTTCGTAATGCCTCTGGAAGACCTCGACGAAGCCGTGAAGCGCAACGTTCTGGACATCTACGACCATCGCTATCTCAATCTAGACGTCGAGGACTATTTCGAACTCGTACCCACAGGCGAGAATATCGTCAAGCGGGTCTGGGAGCGGCTAGAACTTCCTCTCAGAGGAAAGCTCACCAAGGTAATCCTTGATGAGACCCGCAACAATCGATTCGAGTACACCGGTGCCTAGGGCACGGGGATACAGGACACTTAAATGACCAACGCACGATCTATCCTCGCGGGCCAGACGGCAATCGTCACAGGCGCCTCCAGCGGTATAGGCATGGCCGTTGCCCGTCTGTTGTTCAGTGAAGGCTGCTCCGTAGCCGTCGTGGGCCGTAATGGTGATCGTCTTAAGTCTGCGGTCAAAGGCATAGCCAGCGATCGCTATCTCATTGTCGAGTGTGACGTGCGCGACGACGTTGCAGTAAGTGCGATGGTCGCCAGTGTTGAGCAGGTGTGGGGGCGCGTAGACATACTCATCAACTCGGCTGGCCTATTCCAAACGGCACCTCTGGCGGAGACGACTAACGCACTCTGGGACGACATGTGGCAGACCAACGTGAACGGCACCTTCTACCCGACGCGAGCCGTCGTCCCCGGCATGCTCAAGCGTGGCACAGGCACCATCGTTGTCATGTCATCCGTCGCAGCGCACCGAGCTTACTCAGGCAACGCCGCATACAGCGCCTCAAAATACGCCGTCACGGGCTTCGCACGGGCGCTCAGCAGTGAGGTCCGCCGGAAAGGCGTACGGGTCATCAACGTTATGCCTGGCCCCGTAAACACACCGATCTGGGGCGAAAAGGACACACCTATGGCTCGCGATGAGATGCTCACGGCCCAAGAAGTCGCGCAGGCAACCATTAACGCCATGACCGTGTCCGGCACCCAAGTGATCGAGGATGTGTTGCTACTCCCCCAGAGAGGCTTGTATTTCTAATGGTCACCACCAGCCACAGCCGTGCATGCTTGCCGCACTATTACTACACGGTGCGGTCATACGGTACTGTTCGTCTAGGAGCGATTCTCTCCCCGAGTACGGGCAAAAGAATTATGGCTCGTTCCCCATGATCAATTGGTAGAGGAGCCGCGCGAAGCGATTCTCCTTGCTATACGCGATATGGAAACAGCGGGCAGACATCATTAGCGATCGCGGCGTTGCTCGCGATCGCTACTCCAACCGCATCGCTGCCTCACTCGCCGGAATAGACAACGAGCACCTGGGCATCGCATTTGATCGCACAGGTAAACCCATCGCCGTCCCCAGGGTCTATGGGCCGATCATCTGCCTGGCGCCACGAGAGGTCGAGGACGTGGAGTTCCTGCGCGCGAACACTAATAGGCAAGTCAAGCTGACGATCGCTGGTCTGTTCACCATGTCGCAGCCTGTGCAGATGTCGTCCATATCAACGAGTCCTATATGCAAGCACGACCCGAAAAGGCCAAGCCGCTCGCAGTAAAAATCCTCACCCTCGCACTCAAAGGAGTCACCGGAGTCATCTCCATTCACCGCTGCTTTGGCCACGCTTACGTGGTCCACAATTGACTCGCTGGTTACTCGTTCCTATCGGAGCAGGCAGCATCGGCTGCGCAGCAGGTATCCATGGAGTCTGCTCAATCAGGCAGCGATCTGGCGATCCGACCTGAACTGGACCACAAGACCATCATCTTGGGCGTGCTGAATCTCGGGGATCTAATCCTCTAAGCATCGGAGATTGTCGCGGGCCGCATACGAAACGCCTTCAACTACGTACCGCCTGAATGCCTGATTCTCGCCCCGGCCTGTGGCATGAAATACCTAACTCCCGTTTCACACTCGCTGCACTGCTGCCAGTGCGTGAAACGGGAGTTAGGTCTCATCTAGAGTACCTCGCGGACGGCGATGACGATCTCATAGAGGGTCGCAAGGCCCTCTATTCTCGCTGAAACGCGGCCGTCGCTGTCGATCACGAACACCCACGGCTCCGATGGCAAATGCCACTCCAGGGCCGCGGCAGATTGAATCAGTTGGCCTTCTTCTCGGGCGGCAAGCAGGCCCCAGGGCTCGATGTGAATGAACTCGATATCGCCGCCTAGCTTCTCACGAGCATCATCCGCGATTTCAAGGACAGGCCCGCACATGCCGCTTCCGCAAAATTGGGGAGAGGCGAAGACAACGACAAACGGTTTCCTCGCGTCCCGGGCGGTAGCAACCGAAATGTTATGAAGCTCGTCACGCTCCACACGACGCGTAGACAGCTCCGCAAACGGTACGTCATTGATCGTGAGGTTCTCCGTGGCAGGCACACGAGATCCAATCGCAGGGGCATTGGATTCAGGAATCACGCGGAACCCTGCCTGGTGAATCTTCGGCGACGAGTTACCGGCAACGAGGGCAACAAAGTCAGCAACCCAAATTCCTGCTTTGGGTAACTCTACTTCATCCACCACGTAGATGCCTCGGAATTCGAGGTGCTCGTGCTGCTCAGCGTCTTCGTGGACATGGAATGGATCCGTCGGAATGGTTCGCCAGTGGGCGACCGCTTCAGTCTTCAGCATCTCATCTTCACCGTCAACCAGTGAAAAACGGACATTGACCGCAGCACCTTCGAGGAAATTTCCGTTGACGTCGACAAGCCCGAACGGGAACCGGTTCGCACCAACAACGAACTCAGAGGCAGTGAGAAACCCGCTGTAGCTTTGCATATGAGCAGGCGCCTCCTGACCGCTGGAAGAGCCAGGAGCGCAACCCACCAGCGCCAATGCACCAAGTAAGGACACAATGACGTGAGGGATCAAGTTGAGAAAACTGAAGGAAGACGTCAGAGGTATCTCCAACGAAAGAAGTGGTCACCACGGAGGCAAATGGTGGGCGGTAGAGGACTCGAACCTCTGACCTCCGCGATGTCAACGCGACGCTCTAACCAACTGAGCTAACCGCCCAACTGAAACAGTATAGGTCGCTCGAAAAGGTTGGGTCAACGCGAAGCCAAGTGCAGCACTCCACTCAAAGCGCGTGGTTAATCGATAGTTCGACGGTGAGCAGGTCTCGCCCAATGCAAAAACCCGTCCCGCTTGCTAACTTATATTTTATCCGTGAGTCCTCTAATGCAGGCATTGGTAATGGAGGCGATCCCACACACATGCCGCGCTTGCAAGGAAGGAAGCCTGGTACTGCTTTCAGGTTTAGGAGGCGAAGGCGCTCACACCGCTCAGTGCTGCCGGCCGCCCACGCTTCATAGCCCTGATTGGCAGGGCCGACCCATCACAATCCCCACAATAGGCATTGGCGGGGCGATTGAGGAATTCGTGATTAAAGATCGGGCTAGCAATTCTGGGTACCTCACTCTCGGATTCACTGTCGGCCACATCCTCCAAGGCCCGAATCCTGGTTTCCACTGCATCATTCACTTCAGGAACGGATACGGCGCGAACTCTGGTTTTGAATAGTGGACTCGGCTGCAAGTGCTGCCTAACCGCTAGTCCATTACCTCGAGGATGAGCGGGATGCCAATGGCGAGCGAAGTTCCACCAATCAATATGAGCGATGCGCCAAGGGCTATCACCAGATTCGACACGCCAAAACCCATAACCGCTAGGCCCAACGCGGACCGGATGACAAGTCCGTTAAGGAACCACTGGCGCTGATCGCCCTCAATGGGCAGTGACTGGTAGCCGCCATTAGCAAGGGTTCTGAATTTAATCTCTTCGATCCGGGTACGAGCCGTTGCTACATCACGAATCGGTTGAGTTGGCATGCCGGGGTCAAACGCAGGTCGGTCTCCAGCAGGACGGGTTGCTCCTTGAGCTTCGCCTGACGGAGTCGTTACGTTCTCCTGCAAGAGTGCCGCGCTGATTTCCCTGCGCGCGAGGATGCCTTTGAGCACGAGGTATCCGCCAAGGGCGACCAGCATGAGACCCATGAACCCTATTCCAGCCACGCCGTACAATTCTATTCCTGACATCCGGTACCTCTGCACTGGTATGGCAACCATGCCGATGCTTTGCTAAACATGGGCGGTTTACGATAATATTCAGCCCCTCTGACCCGGCGAGCCGGGCGACGCCCAGCATAGCAAAAGCGAGGCCGTGATGACTTCTACCCCTATCAAGCAATCTGTTCACGTTATTGTCAACGGGAAGCCATACAGCGCGGAAGTGCCGACCTATCGGACATTGGTGGATTTTCTGCGGTATGACTTGGGCCTGACTGGCACCAAAGAAACGTGCAGCGTTGGAGTCTGCGGCGCTTGTACGGTGGTGCTGGACGGCAAGATGGTCTCGTCTTGCTTGACATTCGCGGTTCGAGTGGACGGATCCGAAATTGGCACTATAGAGGGTGTCGCGAATGGGGCTGAATTGCACCCGGTTCAGCAGGCATTCATCGACAACGGTGGATTCCAATGTGGCGCTTGCACCCCTGGTCAGATTATGGCTGCCAAGACCCTACTCGAAGAGAACCCCCATCCTACTGAGGGGGAGATTAAGGCTTTCATGATGGGTAATCTCTGCCGCTGCACGGGTTATTACCAGATTATCGATTCGATCAAGGCCGCCGCGGAGCAGATGTAATGAATGATTTCTCCTTCCACGCTCCCGAAAGCCTTAAAGAGGCGCTCGAGTTACTCAGTAACTACGATGGTGATGCGCGTGTTATGTCGGGCGGCACCGCTCTCATGCTATTGCTGAAGCAGTCCCTAGTTAACCCTGACCACCTTATAAGCCTCCATCGCGTAGCTGAAGCACGAGCTATTCAGGTGACGGATGGAGTTCTCCGTGTAGGCGGGTTGGTTACGCAACGAGAGATGGAACTCTCTCCGGTCGTTCGTGAGGCAACTCCTCTGCTAGCCAATGCCTACAGTCGGGTGGCGACGGTGCGCATTCGCAATGCCGCCACGGTCGGCGGAGGGCTTGCGCAGGCAGACCCCGCCATGGACCCGCCTCCATCGCTATTGATCCTGAACGCCAGCGTAAAGGTCATGTCCGCTAGCGGCGAGCGCGTGATTCCTATCGCAGATTGGTACTCGGATTACTACGAGACCACGATCAACGAAGACGAGATCGTAACGGAGCTCCTGGTTCCTGTTCAGCCGACTGATATGGCCTGGACCTACATCAAATACTTGCCTCGCACTGAGGACGACTACGCGACGGTTTCCGTCGCAGCGCTTGGGAAAGCCGTCAACGGCAAGGTATCTGAGGTAAGAATCGGGCTTGGCGCAGTGTCCTCCACGGCTCTGCGAGCGTCTGATCTCGAAGCGGCCCTGCAGGGCGCCGATGCTACATTCAACGTACTGAAAGAAGCTTCGCAGGCGATAGCTGACATTGTTGATCCGACGTCAGACCCACGTGGCTCAGCAGACTACAAGCGTGATATGTCGGTGGTGTTCGCACGCCGAGCTCTCCAACAGGTACTCGGCGTCAAGGACTAGCCTTTACAGGGTTTAGTGCTCGATTCCTCCTGGCTCGCTGCCGTGCTAAATGAGTTTCAGTTACCACCAGTGGATTTCGTCTAACCGCTGCTCACCTTGGGCAGCCGCATCCCAAGGTTGAGCGGGCAGGTATTTCCATCCTCCATCTGAAAACATTACGACTATGTTCCCATGGTCCATGCGCTCGGCAATGCGCAGTGCACCGGTAAGCGTCGCTCCGGATGATACTCCTGCGAGAAAACCTTCGCTCTCGACGACCCGCCGTGATGCGGTGATGGCACTAGCGCTATCGACTAGGAATCGACCATCTAAGGTGTCAAGATCAAGGAGCGGGGGGAGGTATCCTTCCGCAAGGCTTCGCAACCCTTGCAAGCGGTCACCTAGGCGCGGTTCAACGCCGATCACCTTCACGCTAGGGAACTCTTCCCGCAGACGTTTGCCCACTCCCATAATCGTCCCACCTGTTCCGATGCCCGCCACAAACACATCGATCGAATCGATGGCGGATGCTATCTCTGCTCCAGTCGTGCGGTAGTGCGTATCGACGTTCTCAGTTCGCGTGAATTGACCCAGCTCGTGGACCCCTTCTTGGGCAGCAAGGTCTTTCGCGGCCTCGATGGCACCGTGCATACCTCCGGATGGCTCGCACCATTCGAACTCTGCTCCGTACAGCTGCAGTACGTCCGCCATGCTGGGGACGACGCCCCGGGGAAGGACAACCCTAGTCTTGTATCCTTTCTGCTTGGCGATAAATGCGAGGGCGATTGCGGTGTTCCCTGTACTTGCTTCGACAATGGTGTCGCCCGGTCTGAGCACTCCCTGTTCTTCAGCGGCCTCGACCATGGCAAGGACGATACGATCCTTCACGCTGCCCGAGGGGTTCCCTCCTTCCAATTTCGCAAAAATGCGGATGCCTGGTTTGGGAGAGAGGTGGCTAAGCTCCACAAGCGGAGTGTTGCCTACCAGACTGAGCATGGAGGTGTTTGGTCGCAGAGGTGGAGTAGTTTCGGGGTTTGTAGGCATGCCTCGATTCTATCTGCTGGAGCCGATAAGCCTGCACCGCGACAGTGAAATGCGTTGACTCTCCCCTTTGGCCAGACGTATCATCCGCGCGTCCACCAACCATGTCACAGCTTTGTTCCCGCCGTTTTTGGCGAGCATAGAAATTCCGCCCCTCCCCCACAAGAAAGATATTGGCAACCCAACTCTCTTCCATTGTTCTTGAGCGCCACGATTTACATCCCGCCACACGGTGGGATGAACCAACCTTCGGGTGCTAACCGGCGACAATCATAAACGTATCGGTGACCGGGTCGTGCGTAGACCTCGTCAAGCAGAGATGGCTCCGCGCCGGATTCATACGGTCAAACGTCGGCACGCATTTCTTTCTCCCGCAGCTTCAGCGCTCCTTTCCCTCTCGGGAGGATTCGCGGCCCTTATCGCAATCGGCACCGCGCTGCTTTGGCTCCCGATTTCAGCAACGGGTCCTGGCCATGCAGATTTAATCACCGCGCTATTCACTGCCACTTCAGCGGTTTGCGTAACCGGCCTTGTTGTGGTTAATAGCTCCGATTATTGGACGACCACTGGCCAAATGGTGCTAATCGTTCTTATGTTCATGGGTGGATTGGGCATCATGACTGCAGGCCTTGTCGTCCTCACCGCTATCGGCAGGCGCGTCACCCTCAACCAACGGCTTATCGTCCGGGACACCATGGGCAGCGCGTCCCTAGGCGGAGTTATGACACTAGGGCGCTATGTCATAATCTTCGCGCTCGCG
>Ga0302127_10001971_pt1 | contig 12394 bp, 9 predicted proteins | sample CB4_SCM_MG_FD_204452 | JGI IMG/M metagenome (GOLD analysis project Ga0302127, IMG submission 204452) | Marine microbial communities from Western Arctic Ocean, Canada - CB4_SCM | ecosystem: Environmental > Aquatic > Marine > Oceanic | place: Canada: Western Arctic Ocean | collected 2017-09-24
TTTTTAGAAAAAAATATTTTGAATTATTTTTTGATCGAGAATTTCGCCTCGGTTTAGCTATTGTTGTTTGTTCAACAGTCGTAATCTCTATTTTTATTTTTGAAGGTGAGTTTGAGTTATTAAAGGTGGCAAGATTGGCTTGGGGGGCTTTTTTTACAAGTATTTCGTTTTTAACCACCACGGGCCTTGTTTCAGAATTCTTACCATCAGAATTTAGAACCTTTATTGAAGCTAATTTGATCCTTTCCGCTCTTGCGATGTTTGGTGGAGGTGTTGCGACAACTGCTGGCGGGATAAAGCTTTTGCGGATTTATATTTTGGGCAAACATTGCAGATTGGAAGTGCATCACCTGCTTTCACCAGCGCAAGTAATAAATGGACAAAATGATCGCAAGTTAAATTATTACCATAATGCTATGTTAGCTTGTATTTTTTTTATGGTTTTTGTTCTAAGTTTTGTTTTGGTCACACTTGGCTTGGCGTTAACTGGTAGTACCATAAATGAAGCCGTGACGCTTACCCTTGCAACGATAACCAACACTGGCCCGATAGTGGAGCAAATTAATATCAATTCAGAGTCTATAGTTGATTTTGATTTTTTTGCTAAAATCATACTGGTAGCTTCGATGGTTTTAGGGCGTCTTGAAGTTTTAGCACTTTTAGCTTTGTTAAATCCTGATATTTATAGATGATCGAAAAGCTAAGTCGTTTTGGACTGGAATAACAACTGCAACAGCGCCATAGTCATAACTTATGATAAGGATATTGGTGTAATTATAAACGAGAGGGCTTAAACAATGGCTTCAGAAAAACAAAACTTACAAGATGTGTTCCTAAATCAATTGCGAAAAACTAAAACGCCATTAACTATATTTTTAATAAATGGAGTTAAGTTGCAGGGTGTTATTACTTGGTTTGATAATTTTTGTGTTCTATTGAGACGTGACGGCCAATCCCAGTTGGTATACAAACACGCGATTTCTACAATCATGCCATCAGTATCAATATCCCTGTATGATGGAGAAGAATAGTATTTAATGGATAGCTTGCCGGAAACTACTACTCGAGCATGGGTATTACTTCCTGATATCAAGACCAAATTAAGACATCGTTCGACAAAGTATTCTTTGGTGGAGGCGGTTTCGCTTGCTAATGCTTTGCCAAACCTAACAGTTGTCGGAGACTTGGTAGTGTATTTCCGAAGTGTTCACCCCGGTACCTTTTTTGGAAAAGGAAAAATATCTGAACTTGAAGCTATTTTTAAAAGCTCAAATGTTGAGCTGGTTCTAATTGATGGCCATATTTCTCCAGTTCAACAACGAAACTTAGAAAAAAAATGGGATGTGAAAATCTTAGATCGCACTGGACTGATTTTAGAAATATTTTCTGACCGCGCCCGTACAAGAGAGGGTGTACTACAGGTTGAAATGGCAGCGCTGAGTTATCAGAAAACTCGCCTTGTGCGCGCTTGGACACATCTTGAACGTCAGCGTGGTGGTCTAGGTTTTGTTGGCGGCCCAGGCGAAACCCAGATTGAGTCTGATAGACGGGCAATCGATACTCAACTAACTCAACTCAAAAGGCAACTAGCTAAGGTTGTAAAGACTCGCAAACTTCACCGAAGTGCGCGAGCGAAGGTTCCGTACCCGATTGTGGCGCTAGTAGGCTACACGAATGCTGGTAAGTCTACTCTGTTTAATTACATAGCAGGAGCAGACGTATTAGCTGAAGATATGTTGTTTGCAACATTAGATCCAACCATGAGGGCTGTTCAGTTATCATGTGGTATTGATGTAATAATGTCAGATACAGTTGGGTTCATTACAAATTTACCAACAGAGTTAGTAGCTTCCTTTAGAGCGACCTTGGAAGAAGTCATAGCCGCGGACTTGGTGGTGCATGTACGGGATATTTCGCACCCTGAAACCGCTGAGCAAGCCAAAGATGTTGAAGTTGTGCTTGAAACTCTAGGGTTGGGGTCTGATGTGCCAAGAATGGAAATTTGGAATAAGACTGACTTGCTTGCTTCAGGCGCTTTTGAAAGTTTTGTAAATGCTTGTAACCGGTTAAGTAATGTTTACATGATGTCGTCCACGAGTGGTGAGGGTGTTCAAGATTTTTTGGATGGGATTTCCGGCCACTTATCCGCTGATAAAATTTCTGACACGATCACTCTAAATTTTTCAGAAGGAAAAAAAAGAGGCTGGCTGTTCAACCAAAGGGTTGTTCAAAGTGAAAATCAAACTGAAACTGGTTATGCTATTAAGGTTAATTGGAGCCTAAGACAGAAAAAATCTTTTATTGACCTGTAGTCTCGCTAATGGGTATCAGTCTTGTAATACCAGTGGCTCCGGCTTTTGCCAAACTTGGATCTAATGACATTGGAACATACTCACCACGTCTCCACAGTTTGCCCAAATTATCATAGTAGCGTGAAAGTGGATGACCGCTTTGACCAGTTGAAATAATAAAAACTGAGCTGTCTGGATCAGAAAAATCATAAACGCCTCTGTATGCCGCGGCGTGGACATTCCTAAAAGGATTGGTACCAAAACCCCTAGTTTTGCCACGTTGCAAAGTATTGTCTCCACCTGAAGTTGATTGCCTTATATTTACAAACCACTTAAGTATTGGCAAATGTCCTAACTCGGGGTGGTCATGGGTGGCTTGGTGCGCATCGCCCCATCGCAGTGCCATAAGGTCGTTTGTGTAAGCATTACCCAACCAAATCAAAGCATCATCCAAGGCCATTTCAGCCATTTCCGAACAAGTTTCTATTTTTTCAGATTGCAAGACATCGCACCAGCTTGCGGCACCATTAATGTTTCGAAAAACACGTTCAATAAACAATGGTTGCACATGAGTAAATTCTTTCTGTAACATCCCCAGTTCGTCCTGAATTAAGCGAGTTTGTAATGCCCGTAACCATGAAGCATAAATCAACGGCTCGGGAAGGTGCTCATTCATATCTCCGTTCCAATTTGCCAACAACTCTAGTGCTAGTTTATTATCTATTTTTGAATTTGTTATATCCTTTTTGGTAGCTTCGAACCAAAGTTCCGCTCCTATGAGTGGCAATAAATTTCTTGCTGTTGGAGAAATATTATCCAGTTGTGCTTCGATAAAACTATCACGGGTGTGTGCAGATCGATTTTGCATTAAGCGCCGCCAGCGTTGAACCCTTTGAGTGTCACCCCATTCATAACTTATATGTTTTGGAAATGGTTTATTTGTATATTTATTATTTGTATTTCCCAAAATGCCGCCTATTGGATTTAAAAAGATTGGATTAACAGACTGATCGTAAACTCCTTGCCATCTATTGACCTCAAGCCAACCTCTCGTTGGCATTCGACCTCTTGATTTATGCTTTTTATCGCGTTTTGGCAGAGAACCGATAGTTTTCATAGCTATGTCTTTTTGATCTGCAAGAATTAAATTTTGACCTGGAGCCATATAGTTTTGTGAAGCCTTTAACGCTTCTTCGACAGTTTGAGAGCGCATAATATTAATCAACGCCTCCATTGACGTATCGTTGGGCGATATCAACGTCGATGCAACGGAAACAACGTGTCCATCTGGTGTGATAGCATCTAGATTTAGATTGCTACCAAAAAGAACAGGCCCATTTTCTGTCTTTAGAAGGTTTAATGTTACCGTAGGTTGATCTTTGATTTTTATTAAGGTTTGTCTTTTTGTAAATGGCTTAAAGCTTGTGCTGGTTTGGTATTCACTAGAGTTCTCTGGATTGAGTTGCTCAATATATAAATCAGTATCGTCTATATTGGCACTCGTTAGTCCCCAACCTAGATTTTTTGATCGCCCAACAAGTATAGTTGGTATGCCAGGTATTGTTGCACCTATTACTCCCCCAGCTTTCATATTTAAGCGAGCTAAATACCACAGTGATGGCACTGTTAGTACGTTATGAGGATCATTTGCTAACAATGTACTGTTAACAGCACTTCGGCCAGGTAAAGCGGCCCAGGCGTTTGAGGCCCCAGATAAGTTGATACTTTTGAGAGGTAATGCCAACTGTTGTCTTTTTATTAAGCTTGTTTTCTTTTTAGAGACTATTGAAAATGAAGATGCAAAATCAGTCAGTTCTACTATACTGGATCCAGGAACATCTGGCAGAATATCTTTCACACGTGCGTCACCCAAGACCAGTGAAACCTGAGCACGTAAAATTTCGCTTTGTAAATGATTTGATTGTTGAAGACCTATCAATTTTAATATGGCTATGCTGTCTGCCGGGCTCCAAGCTGCAACAGAATTAGAAAATAAAAAGAACTCTGGAGCACCTCTACCTAAAGCACTAGCATTTATTTCAGACAACCGGGCGTTAACACCGGCGGCATAAGCCTCGAGTAATATAATTATTTCGGGATTTAGGGCTAGTACTGAATTCCGAGCTGTCTCATAAACACCTAGGCGCCTTACTAATGCATCAGCTTTGAACTTACTTTGGCCAAAAATTTCAGCCAGCCGCCCCTGCGCCGTACGTCGGAGCATCGTCATTTGCCACAAGCGATCCTGCGCGTGGACATATCCAAGGCCAAACATCGATGCATTATCAGTTGTACCAAAAATATGTGGTATATTTGCAGTATCGCGTACTATTTCAATTTCAGATGATAAACCTTCAACTTTTATGGTTTTGTTATATTCGGGCAAGGAGCTCCATACGAAGAAAAACAGAATTAAAAAAAGAATAATGCTGCCAAGACCGACTCCAGCTGTAATCCACAAAAGCCAACCCAACACTTGCTTCATGGCATCCTCTTAGTTTTATTCATTAAATTATCGCTTAGCCATTTATCCCTTGAGTTTTTCTTTTTAGGGAATAATTCGTGAATACTTTGTACCATCTAGAGTGGCTCCAAAACGCATACCAGCCTGCGCAAAAATAATTGCAACGACATCACTTGTTGCACTGGTAGTTTCCGTCCCAAGATAATCACTCTGATCCTTGTAAACATACTCAACGTTAGCTCCAGCGACCCAACCATTCGAAGTCCGAAATTCTCTCAAAGAACTTTCCGTCTTGAAAAACAGAACATAAGAATATTGTTGGAATCCTATTTGCAATCCAGCGCTAGCGCTGGTGGACGAATAATAATCAACGTTAACCCCTTCTATCTGAAGCGCTCCGCGACCGTAGCCAGTCCCTAAACCGATACCAGCTTCCGTAATTAGTGGCATAACCAGTAGCCCAGTTGCTTTTTCTGCAAGATTTTGGGCACCAGGATATACTTGATACATGGTACTTAACGCGGCCTCTATTCTAGCATCTATTTCCGCAGCATTATTGTTGCCAATACCATTACTACAGGCGGCAGCTCCAAAAGCTATTAGTCCCAAAGAAAATTGACGTCGGTTATTTGAGATCATTATTTTTCCCACTCATACATTGCTAGCACAAGTATTTTGTTATCCGAAACATAAGACTGTGTCGATACTGGCTGGTACACTGCCATTAGCTGTTTAATATTTCAGCAGCTTTTGGTGCAAAGTAGGTTAAGATGCCATCACAACCAGCTCGTTTGAACGCTAATAAGCTTTCAAACATTATTTTTGTTTCATCCACATATTTTTGATTACTAGCTGCTTGAATCATCGCATATTCCCCCGAAACTTGATAAGCAAAAGTTGGGACACTGAACTGCATTTTTGCTCGATAACAAATATCTAGGTATGGCATCCCTGGTTTTACCATAATCATATCTGCACCTTCGGCTATGTCTCTTGCTATCATCCGCATAGCTTCGTCACTATTAGCGGAATCCAATTGGTATGTGTTTTTATCTCCAACCAATACGTTTGATGCTCCTACTGCATCACGAAAAGGGGAATAGAGGCTTGATGAAAATTTTGCAGAGTAACTTAATATGCAAACATTGTGCGAGCCATTTTGTTCCAACATCGTACGAAGCGCGCCAATCCGACCGTCCATCATGTCTGATGGTCCTAATATATCAGCGCCGGCTGATGCTTGTGCTGCACCCATTTTAACGAGAGCCTCAACGGTTTCATCATTTATAACTTGACCGTCTTTTACAATCCCATCGTGCCCGTTGATATTGTAGGGGTCTAAGGCAATATCAGTCATTACTAGAACTTCAGGTTCGGCTTCTTTAATCGATCTAATAGCCCGATTTGTTAAGTTGTTAGCTGCCCACGCTTCTCTACAATCCTCTGTCTTAAGAGATGGTTCTGTATATGGGAAAATACAAATCGCCTGAATGCCCAAGCTTTTTGCTGTTGCGGCAAGGCCAGGCAGACGATCTATTGTATGACGTGATATGCCGGGCATCGATGGAATTGGTAATGTGCTATCCTCGCCATCCATAACAAATATTGGCCAGATAAAGTCAGACGGTGAAAGAGTGGTTTCACGAACTAGTTCCCGCAGGGCTGATTTTGAACGAAGCCTACGAGGCCTGTAAGCTGGAAAGAGAGCCTGATTTTTATAATAAGACATTACATACCTTTAAGAGAAACTGTTTGGGTTTTCATTTGCACGGGTTCCGTGTAGCAGGTCATAAATGCAAATTCCAACTTCAAACGAATGCTGATGAACTTTTTTTATAGTATATCATGGGATGCGTTTGGTAGTGGCTACTTCTGGAGCCTTCTCTTGCTCCAATGCCTATTTCATTGGCTTTATATTCTTGGCATACCTGTCGATCTGTTAAAGGCAGCAGATAAAAAAATACTAGATCCGTACTTAATGTTACAGTTGAGACGTAGAAGCCCAGTACTAGACTGGTCACAGTTTATTTTGATTGTCATCACAACTTCTTTTGGCACAGTACTTTTAATATTAGGGTTTTGGTTCCAGCTCACACTTTTTCAGGGGCTTAGTTTATTATTTTGTCCACAAATCATCATATTTTTTATAAGTGATAGAACAACAAAAAATATATTAGCTTTTGATTATGGCTTTGTGGAAAAAATTATATTAATCAAAAAACTTCACCTAAAGGTACAGTTACTGTCTATTTTTACTATTTTAAGTGCATCCGTATTGAGTTTTAGGCATGTAATACATTGATTACAGTAGTTTTTTTAAAGAAAGTTTTTGAATACCATGGTTTCTGATCATATTCTCTTAAGTGGAGTTCCAGAGGGTTTTGATGCCACAATTCTTGAAAAGGAAGCAAAAAAGGGCGGGGTAATTCATATTGCCCGAGATGCAAATAGAATGCAGTCAGTCCATACAGCGCTTGCTTTTTTTGCGCCCAACCTCCCTGTTTATGTTTTTCCTGCTTGGGACTGTCTTCCCTTTGATAGAGCTTCTCCTAGTGCTGATATAAGTGCTGCCCGCGTAGCAAGTTTGACCGCATTTATGACGCAAATGCCGAAAAGTTTTGTTGTTCTGACGACGATTGCAGGTGCTTGCCAACGAGTACCTACTAGAACAACATTTAAAGACGCATTTTTCAGTGCATCCCTAAAAACAAGAGTTGATGAGAAAGGCTTGCGTGATTTTCTAATTCGCATGGGTTTTGTTCAAACATCGACGGTTTGTGACCCCGGAGATTATGCCATTAGAGGTGGAATTATTGATATTTTTCCGCCTGGTCACGATGAGCCACTGCGACTTGATTTTTTTGGAGATACTCTTGACGGCATTCGCAAATTTAATCCTGCATCCCAGCGTACGACTGGTTCGTTAACTGAAATTACATTATCGCCTGTCTCGGAGTTAATTTTGGATGAGGCGTCAATCAAACAGTTTCGCCAAAGTTATAGACATGAATTCGGGGCTGCCGGAACAAATGACCCGTTATACGAGGCAGTATCGGCTGGAAAAAAACAGCAGGGGGTAGAGCATTGGTTACCTTTTTTTTATACTGAATTAGAAACTTTATTTGACTACTTGCCTAACTCAACTGTTGTTTTAGATGATCAATTTGACGCTGCGCGCCTGTCTAGATGGGATATGATTGCCGATCAATATGAGGCGCGAAAAGTGGCGCTCCAGCAGAAGGTAAAATTAGATTCAATCTACAAACCTACACCGCCAGAGTTGCTATATTTAGACGATAATTATTGGCAAAAAGCAACAAACAGTCGGCGAGTTGTATCGCTGTGTGTACTTCCGCAACCAACAGGAATTAACACACTTGATGCTGGAGCCAGGATTGGACGAGACTTTGCTCCCGAAAGACAGAGAGAAGACATTAGTCTTTTTAAAGCGCTATCAGATTACATAAATAAAAAAATCACTCATAAACAAGTAATTATAACCTCATATTCAAGTGGATCGCGGGAACGCTTGGCGGGTCTTTTGAAAGATGAAGGGCATGTAAATTTAATTGATATCGATGATATTTATGGTTTGAAGGGGACGGGGCTCTACCTCACTGTATCCCCTTTGGAGCACGGATTTGAAACAGATAATTTACTGGTAATATCAGAGCAGGATATTCTGGGTGATAGGCTCGTTCGATCTCACAAGAAAAGTAAACGTGCAGATAATTTTCTTACAGAAAGTCAAAGTTTAAGTCTTGGCGACCTTGTAGTCCATGTAGACCATGGAGTTGGACGGTTTCAGGGGCTTGAAATTATCAGCGCCGCTGGCGCTGATCATGAATGTTTAAGATTAGAGTATGCGGAAAGATCAAAGTTATTTTTACCAGTTGAAAATATTGAATTATTATCACGATATGGACATGAAGAGGGTTTTCTTGATCGCTTGGGGGGTGGAGCTTGGCAGGCTAAAAAGGGAAAATTAAAAGAACGCATTCGGGAAGTGGCTGAAAAGTTAATTCGTGTAGCTGCAGAGCGTGCGCTGCGAAAAGCGCCCATATTTGAACCCACAGTTGGCATGTGGGATGCATTTTGTGCGCGTTTTCCATACCAGGAAACAGATGACCAACTTACTGCCATCTCTGATGTCATAGACGACCTTGGCGCGGGCTTGCCAATGGATCGCTTGATCTGTGGGGACGTTGGTTTTGGAAAAACTGAGGTCGCCATGAGGGCGGCTTTCGTTGCGGCCCTTTCAGGGGTTCAGGTTGCTGTTATAGCTCCAACAACCTTATTAGCCCGCCAACATGTTAAAAGTTTTGTGGAGAGATTTAGAGGGTTCCCAATAGAAATTAAACAGTTGTCTAAATTTGTAAGTAGTAAAGAGGCAAATTTAACTCGGGATGGCCTATCAAAGGGTACCGTTGATATTGTTATTGGAACGCATGCGGTTTTGTCAGACCAAGTCAGATTTAAAAATCTTGGCCTTTTAGTCGTTGATGAGGAACAGCGTTTTGGTGTTGGGCATAAAGAGCGTCTAAAGGAAATGCGGTCTGACATTCATGTTCTAACCCTGACTGCCACACCAATACCAAGGACGCTCCAGTTATCACTTACTGGAGTTCGCGATCTTTCAATCATTGGAACACCACCAATAGATCGTCTGGCAATCCGAACTTATGTGAGTGAGTTTGATACTATTACATTACGAGAGGCATTGCTACGAGAGCATTACAGGGGGGGGCAGAGTTTCTTTGTAGTTCCGCGAATAAAAGACATTCCAGATATAGAAAGCTTTTTAAAAGACCATGTACCAGAAGTCAGCTTTGTTGTTGCGCATGGACAGATGGCTGCGGGTGCTCTCGATGATAAAATGAATGCTTTTTATGATGGAAAATATGATGTCCTGCTAGCAACAACTATTGTTGAGTCTGGGCTAGATATTCCAACAGCTAATACAATGATCATTCACCGAGCTGATATGTTTGGCCTGTCCCAACTTTATCAGATCCGAGGCAGGGTAGGGCGTTCTAAAACCCGCGCTTTTGCCTTTCTAACTACAAAGCCCCGTAGTAAGTTAACGCCTGTAGCTGAAAAACGTCTCCGTGTTTTAGGATCACTAGACTCACTCGGTGCGGGGTTCACGCTGGCCAGCCAGGATTTGGATATTCGAGGTGCAGGTAATTTGTTGGGAGAGGAGCAATCAGGGCGCATACGTGATGTAGGCTATGAATTATACCAACAAATGCTTGAAGATGCGATAGCTAGAATAAAATCTGGAGAAACGGAGGCTAGCTACGAAAACGATCAATGGGCGCCCCAGATCAATTTAGGTGTGTCTGTGTTAATTCCTGAAGTTTATGTTCCTGATTTAGATGTTCGGCTTGGACTATACCGTAGGCTCTCAAGCTTTGCGACAAAAGTAGAGCTAGAGGGCTTCGCCGCAGAGTTAATAGATCGTTTTGGACCCTTGCCCAAAGAAATCAATACCCTGTTACTAATAGTTCGAATAAAAGCAATGTGCCGTAAAGCAGGGATCGCAAAGTTGGATGGTGGACCCAAGGGTGCAACTATACAATTTCACAACGATAAATTTAAATCTCCGGGTGGCTTAGTCGCTTTCTTGGAGGATCAGCGCGGGTTAGCAAAAATTCGAGAAAATAAGCTGGTTGTACGCCGTGATTGGACCCTTACAGCTGACAAGATCAAAGGTGCGTTTACTATCGCTAAAGATTTAGCTTCACTTGTGGCTCAAGAAGTGAGGCGTAAAGGCTAGCTGCGTAATTGACCCAGTAATTCAATAATAATTGTGGCCCAAACTTCTGGAGTTTGAGACCCTGGGACCACATGCTTGTTTGCAATAATAAATGTGGGTACAGCTGTAACCCCCATTTTCCGGCTATGTGTATCTCTTTCGCTAATTAGCTTTATGTCGGAATCACTGACCAACAATTGACTGACTATTTCTTGATCTAACCCAGCTTTTTTAGCAATATCGCAAAGTACATCATGATCTCCAATATCGATGGCTTTGCAAAAGTATGCGTCAAAAAGTTCATCTATTATTTTTTGTTGTTTATCCTCTAAACCAGCCCAGTAAATCAAGCGATGAGCATTAACGGTATTTGGGGTGCGCTTCATACCCGAAAAGTTAATGGGCAAATCTAATTCCTGTGCTTTTTGTTCTATGTTCGAGTAAAACTGGACTGCTTGCTTTTTGCCACCAAATTTACGTTCGAGATAGTCACGCCTGTCCATTCCAACGCTAGGCATGTCAGGGTTTAATTGAAATGGATGCCATTCAATTTTGAATGGATGATTTTTGTTTTCTTTTAAGGCGCGGTCAAGTTGAGTTTTTCCAATGTAACACCACGGGCAGATGGGATCTGACATGATATCTAGCTTAATCATAATGATAATTTCCAATACTGGGCAATGCTAGCCGAACAATTTCCGATGCGCCTTAAGCTCTCAAAATGATAGATAATAAAAAAATTGTCTATAGGCCTTAAGTTGCAAGCGACTTAACAGCGGTCTATTGGATTTGTATGGATAAAAATAACCAGACGTCAATTGTGCAAATAGCTCGCAAAAACGGCGAGATAGAAAACGTTCTTCCATTAGACCTTGGTCTGCGGGTTCGCGAATTGCGCAAGGCCCGCAGTTGGACTTTAGAGCAGGCCGCAAGCCAAGCTGGATTGGCAAGGAGTACACTGTCTAAAATAGAGAATGGCCAAATGTCACCTACGTATGATGCACTCAAAAAACTTGCCGTAGGATTAGAAATTTCCATCCCTCAGTTGTTCACACAGCCAGTTAAAAATCAAATTAACGGTAGATTGTCATTTACAAAATCAGGTGAAGGTCAAAGTCATGTGACGGTTACTTATGAACACGAACTACTTGCAAACACGCTCTCAAAAAAACGGATGCTTCCGTACCGTGCTACAGTTCGTGCAAGATCAATGGATGAGTTTGACGGATGGGTCAGACATGATGGAGAAGAATTTTTATACATTTTAACTGGAGTTGTTAGCCTAATTACAGAGTTTTACGAACCAATCGAAATGCGCCGTGGTGATAGCGCTTATTATGATGCATCCATGGGTCACAACCTAGTGAGCATAAGTCAGGATGATGCAACCATTCTTTGGATTACTTCCTTAATTTAAATCATTGTTTTTTTTATAAATATAATAAACAATTAGAAGCATTGAAATTAATTTCATTGATTTGCATTAATATAAACATTGGCGGCTGAAATACAGTAATGGCGAAAAAGATGTCGTTTGAGCCTCGAAAAATATTTAGCAGAATTTACGAACTGAGTTATGTTGTAATATAAATCTCACGCTTTTTGCAGATTTATTATTGTGCTTCATACCACCACACATCAGGTAGAAACCCAATCCAGTCACCATACATTGGTAGTCGTTCTGGAAATTTAATTTCCTTAATGTGTGCAAGTCGACTAACCGTATTAGTGTGTATCGGGATGACGTAGCGTCCCGCTGTTAAAATTCTATCTAATGCCTGAGCAGCAGCTAGGAAATGATCATGGCTTTTTGAGCTGACAAGCCTTGAGATCATATCTTCAGCAGCTGGAGAGTTCATTCCCATCCAGTTGCGCGTTCCA
>Ga0302127_10001972_pt1 | contig 12393 bp, 9 predicted proteins | sample CB4_SCM_MG_FD_204452 | JGI IMG/M metagenome (GOLD analysis project Ga0302127, IMG submission 204452) | Marine microbial communities from Western Arctic Ocean, Canada - CB4_SCM | ecosystem: Environmental > Aquatic > Marine > Oceanic | place: Canada: Western Arctic Ocean | collected 2017-09-24
AGCAGGCATACGCTCCTAATCTTTTACTCAAAGGATTAGCCACTACGTTTCGATTGGTTATTTGGTCAATGCTCCTAGCGAGCATGATCGGTGTTTGTATGGGGATCATGCGTACGAGCTCTCGGCTACTATTTAGAACTGTAAGTAGGTTGTATGTTGAATTCATTCGTAATATGCCGCCAGTAGTCTTCATTTTTGTGTTTTTCTTTTTCATAAGTTCGCAATTTGTCCCACTTCTTGGAATTGACGAAATTTCAGTCCGTGCATCGCCACAAACTATTGCCGTCCTTGAGATACTTATTGGACCACCAGAACTATTTGCGAACGTTATATCCGGGGTAATCTGCCTGGGCCTTTTCGAAGGTGCTTACATCACAGAGATAATCCGAGCAGGAATTCAGTCTATAGACAAAGGGCAAACAGAGGCTGGCCAGTCAATCGGGCTGACACGATTCCAGACGTTGCGATGGGTAGTTTTTCCTCAGGCAGTCCAACGAGTGATTCCCCCACTCGCAGGACAGTCCATTACTCTTATAAAGGACACCTCCATAGTATCATTGATCTCAATTCAGGAGCTCACCTTTTTAGCCCAAGAAGTCGCCTATTCGACACAATATGTATTTGAGATCTGGTTGTTTGTTGCGGGAGTCTATTTCTGTATCTGTTATTCCCTCGCGCTCTTCTTCGGCAGACTAGAGCGGCGTGCGCAACGTATTTTCTAAAACTAAATAGACAGGCCAAACAATCATAGCGCGACACTAATTTCTATCATTCCGACCTTAGCAGGAGTGCTCTTTGAAAAAATGATCTCTTTAGAGAAAGCGTCTAAATACTTTGGTAGCGCCTGTGTGTTGAGCGTTGCGTCTGTCGCCCTTGGGATCCGGAAATTCGACTATGATCCGCTGCATTAATCGGCTTAAGAGGCATGATGAAGGCAAAATCTGGGTTAACGGTACTGAACTCACTGAAGACGGGATGACCATGATTATGGTCACTCACGAAATGGGTTTTGCGAAGCAAACTGCCAGCAAAGTAATCTTTATGGATCAAGGTGAACTCGTCGAAGTGGTCCAAGGCCGGACAGTTTTTTTACAACCTATTTACGATCGGACAAAGCCTGTCTTGGCACAAATAGTGAGACATTAATTTCATCTACTTAAATTGGCTTTAAAAAAATGAGATGCACAATAGACATTAATCAAAATGGCAAAAGAGAGGGTTTCATTCAGCTAAATCACTCTAATGATCGGCATGCATATGGGGTAATTCCCATCCCCATAGCAGTAATTGCCAATGGTCCTGGCCCTACCGTGCTACTTACAGCAGGAAACCATGGAGATGAGTACGAAGGAGTTATTATCTTAAAACGTCTCTATGAGGCAATTACCAGTGAACAGATCAATGGGCGGCTTATTATCCTGCCGGCCTTGAATTTTCCGGCTGTCCGAGAGTTCAAGAGAGTCTCTCCGCTTGATAACAACAATATGAATCGTATCTTTGGTTCAACTGACTCCCCAGGACCTACCAGAGAGATTGCTCGATTCGTTGAAAATGAGCTTATTTCACAAGCTCGCTATGCTATCGATCTTCACTCGGGTGGAACAATGTGTGAATTCCACCCGTGTAGCTACATATATAGTGGTGGTGATCAACAGTTTGTACAAGAGAAAATATCAGCAGCACACTGTTTCGGAGCAAAATATACAGTTGTGGTAGTGGGTACTTCGGGCTCTTTATCCGCTGCGTGCGAACGTCAAGGGGTAGTGATGTTATCTGCTGAACTCGGTGGTGGGGCAATTCGCAAAAAGAACATTGAGCTAGGCTATCACGGTACCCTCAATGCGCTTGCCGGATGGAGTGTATTAGATAGTGAGCCTACAAAAACATCGACTGAATTCTTGCTAAGTGGTGCTTCTTCATCTTTTGTTATGAGCCCCATCGCAGGCGCTTTCGAACCATTAATAGAGATTGGCCAAACAGTAATCGCAGGTGCAAGGGTTGGACGGGTTTACCCTTTGGAAACGTTTTCTGAGCCCATAATCCAGATTCAATGCGAGAAGAAGGGCATTGTGATCGGACAGCGTAATCAGTCCTTGGTGCAAAGAGGCGATTTTCTTCTGCATACCGGGGAACCAGTATCTGAAGCTGGCATACTTGAACAAAGTATCTTGTAGAGTTCATCTAAACATTTTTCTGTTGATAACAAGGTGTATAGCAGGGCGAGCAATCCACAAAGCTCACGCCAGATCACCCGCTACATGATCCGCAATCCGTTTTTACTTAAAGAAGATGGAGTGCAAGGCGAAGTAGGACATGGTTGCATATTGCACCCGGTTCCATGTCACCTTGAAACGTAAACTCCAGATCATGCCAGGGCTGTGGGGCTAAAATTTCTTTTGCAACCTACCCCCTGATCAAGGCGAACATCTGGCACGCTACTACAGCTACTACAGCTACTACAGCAACCGCAGCCGGGAGAATCGCAAAGGGTCTGAGTGAAGCTACATCGCAGATGAGGTTGAAACTGATACAACCGGGCAGCTCGCCTGTGATTCAGGCGCTCCAGATCCCGAGCTGTTCAAAGCTGTTCGCAGTGCCTTATTCCGAACTCACCTACAATACCGAGTACCCGCCGCGCTAAATAGCGGGTGCTGGGAACCAGGGACTCTTTGGGGGTTTTATCTGTCAAAAAAGCACTTCGAGACCCTTCTTTTCTTGAATTTTGGGCTCTGGAGGCTAATTCTTTAAATTGATCGGATCTGCGACCGAAACTAGAGTGCGTCACAGAGGAAAGCGCCCGTTTCATTGCCGGTCTATTTTCCTAACGTCTTGTTCTTGACGCGTGTCGCCTATCGATAATACTGCAGGAGGCGTTGTGCGTTGTCGCCCAGGTGTTCGCCTGTAACGTGACTAGGAGGTTAGGCTGGCCTGCAAAGCCACTGGTGACGATATCATCACAGCGGCTGACTGTTAAGAAATTGAGGACATTTTGTGTGACTGATCTGCCCCTGTTGAAACGCTACCGGTTTTGGGCCGGCAGTATCGTTGCGCTGGCGTCCGCGATCACGTTCGCATTGAACGTGGTTTTTTCAAGGGTTGCCTATGATTTCGGAGCGAATCTACATGCGCTGAATCTTGTCCGCACGGTGACATTTTTGTGCTGTCTTGCGGCGGTTGTGTTTATGACCGGCTCGCGTGTGAAAATGCCTACGACGGAAATGCTGCGTTGCCTTTTTCTCGGCTTGCTGCTTTGTGCGGAGATGTATCTGTTGCTGGCGTCGATCCTGTTTATTCCAGTTGCGCTGGCGATACTCGTTTTTTACGCCTACCCGCTGATGATTGCTTTATGGGCGTGTGGCGCCCAGAAAAGTCGGTTCTCGGTCATGATGTTTGTGGCCATGGCGCTGGCTTTCTGCGGACTGATCATCGCGTTGACTGGTGATGATTTACTCTCCGCTGGCTGGCAGGGCCAGGTGGGAATCGGACTTGCCGCGTTTGCCGCGGTGTGTCTGGCCGCGCTGCTTGTATTAAGTGAGAAAGTCCTGGAGAAGCAGAACACTAATGTGATGATGTTCTACATGCTGTTGAGCGCCACGGGTATTGTTCTCGTCATCTCTGTGGCCGTATTAGAACTTCACTGGCCGGAGTCATCGAAAGGCTGGCTCGCCCTGACCGGAAGCGCAGGATTTTATGTTGCCGCGACTTTTCTGCTGTTCCGAGCAGTGGATCTGGTCGGGTCGCTGCAGACGGCCATCATCGACAACACCTCCCCGATCTGGGCGATGATTCTGGGAGTCATCGTGCTGGGGCAGTGGCTCAATGTTCGCCAGGTGACGGGAGCGGTGATTACGGTGGTTGCCGTTATGCTTTTGCAATGGTTGCGGCGTCCAAAGCCCGTTTGAGCAGGGGAGGTGAGTGCACGTTCTTTCACATTGATCAGCTTCGTGAGCCCAGCCTGGGCCAGTAGGACGGGCGTGTCGCCTTGTTCTTGCCGGTTTTAGCCTGGCCTTGCCAAGCTGTCATCAGTGCGCGATAGTGGTAGTTTGGCATCTCAGTTACTGCTACCCATGACAACATGGCGTAACACCAGAACATCTTTTTCAGATAAGTGTCTGAGTGGTTCGCCTGACCTGTGACGGGAGATATAGGCGAGCAGGAACGGGTTGGGAATCTGATCCCAGACCGCGTGCCTCAGAGTGTAAGTTCAAAGCGCCGACGGTCAGCCTTCTTGGCGTACTAGTAATGGTTGGCGGCAAAAGTCCTGGCGATGGCGGAGTGCTTGAGCATTGCCACGCTGCTTTTTAACGTTGGAAAATTGTTGAGCTGAAATTTCCCCTGGCTGTGCAAAGACCATAAGCACTGGAACGTAAATTTCCGGGTCCCAACCGGCCAGCATGTGCAGGTAGATGTTGGCGGTACTGAGTTAGCTACCGAGGGAAAAGCTCCACTGATCTGGCCAAGAGATCGGTCGATAAATGCCACGTTAATGACCGTTTTGCTGCGCAGCAACGAGGTCCACGAGCCTAGCGCTCCCGTTAATGATCGGCCAGACAGGCAGCATTGGATACCCGCAAGCAAATGGGCCTTACAGGTGGCGCTCTAACCGGTACGGAGCGTATGAATTTATGCCGAGTCCTGGCCCAATAATGGGTGCAGAACTCGCCAGATGTTATCCAGGATCAATGGTTGGGCGAGTGCAGATGGGTGGAAGCCATCATTTAGCATCAGCTCGGGTTGGTCGTAGACGCCCTCTAGGATAAACGGTAAAAAGTGCAGGTCGTAGCGCCCGACTAGATCGGTGTAAACCTCCTGGAACTGACGAGTGTAAAGAGCTCCATAGTTCGGGGGAAGCAGCACGCCAGCCACAACCACTCGGGCACCAGTCGCGAGGGTTCTGCGGATGATGTAATCGAGGTTATCGCGGATCGTGGCGATGGGTGATCCCCGCAGGCCATCATTGGCGCCAAGTTCGATGATTAAGATGCCTGGTTGCCAGGTAGCGAGCAGGTCTTCCAGTCGATTCCGGCCGCCAGCGGCGGTCTCTCCGCTGATACTGGCATTATTCACTTGTTGTGGATAGCCCATTTGCGATAATCGGACCTTCAAAAGTTCAGGCCAGCTATCTGCCAGCGCGATTCCGTAACCGGCACTGAGGCTGTCACCGAGAATTAGAATGTTCCCTGCGACGACTTTCGTCGGCAGCACTATCACAAACAACACTAGGATCAGTCGGATCATGGAGCCAATTGTTACAGCCAACAACCTGTCCCGGCAAGTGAAAACAGCCGATGGAGAACTGACCATACTCGATGATATTGAGTTGAGCGTCATGCCGGGTGACGCAGTGGCGATCACGGGGCCGTCCGGTTCCGGTAAATCCACCCTGCTGGGGCTGCTCGCCGGTCTTGAGGATCCGAGCCGTGGCTCTATCCGGCTGTTGGGTCAGGAGCTCAGCGAATTGAACCAGGATGAAAAGGCGGCACTTCGGGCGGGCAATGTGGGTTTCGTCTTCCAGGCTTTTTACCTGCTGAACGGGCTGACCGCGATAGAGAACGTTGAGATCGCCTTGGAGCTCGCAGGTCGCGATCATCAGCGGGAAGCCGCAGGTGAGCTACTGGAGCGAGTCGGGTTGGCTGAGCGGATGAACCATTATCCGCCACAACTTTCCGGAGGAGAGCAGCAGCGTGTCGCGCTGGCGAGGGCTTTTGCCGTAAACCCGAGGGTATTGTTTGCTGATGAACCCACCGGCAATCTCGATACCGCAAGCAGCGAACTCGTCGCGGACCTCTTCTTTGATCTTCGCCTTCAGTATGGAAGCGCCTTGCTGCTGGTAACCCACGACAGCACGCTTGCTGCGCGCTGCGACCGCACTTTGACTTTAGGTGTCGGGGGGCGACTGCAGTCGTGACTGGTATTCTCATGACCTTGCGCGGTATACGTCGTGACTGGCGTACAGGCGGTCTGCCGGTCATTGCGCTCGCACTCAGCGTTGCGGTCTGCGCAGTCACGTCGGTGGGAGTCTTCAACGAGCGTGTTCAACAAGCCATGCAAAGCCGGGCGGCCCAGACCCTTGGCGCCGATCTCGTTATACAGTCCCACAATGCAATCCCGCCTGAGGTGGCACAAAAAGCTCTGTCTTTAGAGCTTGAAGTCAGTCAGCAGGTCGAGTTTCCCAGCATGATCCTGACACAGGCCGGAACGACGCGGTTGGTGTCTGTTAAAGCGGTGGATCAGCGCTATCCCCTGCGTGGATCGGCTCGAACTGCAAAGCGGCCCTATGGTGATGGGGAGGTGGCAGGTGCGATCCCGGGTCGGGGAGAGATCTGGGCGCATTCCCGACTGTTTAGTGAAGTCGAAATAGATGTTGGTGCGACTGTTCAACTCGGCGAACAGACCTTCCGGACCACGCGGGCACTGATTCTGGAGCCTGATGGTTTTAGCTCCTTCTTTCACATGGCGGCCCCCCGAGTCATGATGCGATTATCGGATTTACCGACGACGGGACTGATCACGCCGTCAAGTCGCGCACACTACCGGATCCAGGTGGCCGGCACACGGCAGGGGCTGACATCCTTCTCACAGTGGCTGGACACGTATGAACGCGCCGGGTTAGAGCGCCGTACGGTCAAGGATGCACAGCCGAGCATCCGCCGCGCGCTCGATCGGGCCTCGAGTTATCTCGGACTGGCCAGCCTGTCGGTGGTGATCGTAGCTGGGGCCGGTATATTTATCGCGGCCTTCTTTTATGCCCGGGGACAGTCGACAACGGTGGCTATCATGCGTTGCCTCGGCGCAAGCCAACGCCGGATCCTACAGACGTTTATTCTGAGACTGGTTGTGGTGGCACTGGTATCGTCGTTTGTCGGCGGGTTGTTAGGCTATGGCGGTCAGACGTTTTTGTCCTTGCTTGCTGAAGAAAAACTCGGCTCGACACTTCCTCCACCAGCAATCTGGCCGATGCTATCCGGGATCGCTGTTGGATTGGTTGCAGCAGTCGGCTTTGGTCTTGCACCGTTGCTCAAGTTGCCGAAGCTGTCGGTACTGGGCATTCTACGCGGTGAAAAAGGTGTGGCACCACCATCCATGTGGGTAACCCTAGGCCTGGTGCTGCTGACCAGCGGCGGGTTGATCTTCTGGCAGGCCCAGGAGGCGATGTTGACACTGTGGGTTATGGGGCTGACGCTGTGTCTGGTGGTGAGCCTCGCTGCAGGAGGATGGGTGATGCTGTGGCTGGTTGGGCGGATCAGGGTTTCACGCCCGAGCCATCGCTACGTGATCTCGAGTCTGGGCCGTCGCCTCGGTATGGGCAGCATGCAGGTGCTTGCCTTTGGGTTGGGCATCGCCGCACTACTGATGGTGACAGTTATGCGGGCCGATCTATTGGACGGTTGGATGGATACCATACCCAGTGGTACACCCAACAGATTTCTGATCAATGTTCAGCCGGACCAGCACAAAGCACTGCAGGAATTCTTTGTCGCAGAACAACTTGCTAGCCCTGATCTGTTTCCGATGACCCGCGGGCGCTGGGTCCGGCATAACGGCGTGCTGGTCGACCCACAGGCCTATCCCACTCTTCAGGCACAGCGGTTTGCTGCCCGGGAGTTCAATCTGACCTCCTCAATAGATCTGCCCGATAGTAATCGCGTCGTAAGCGGGTCGTGGTGGAGGACCGGGCAACTCGGCGACAGGCTGTTGTCGCTTGAGGCAGAATTTGCAGAGTCACTCGGTATAAGCATTGGCGACCAGATGACTTTTCGAATCTCGGGAGTCGATCTAACCGGCCGAGTGAGCAGTTTGAGGGCGGTCGCCTGGGACAGTTTTCAGGTGAACTTTTTTGTCATCGCAACACCCGGCCTGCTCGATGGCCAGCCGAAAACATTGATCACCAGCTTTTTCCTGTCTCCTGAGAAATCTGATACAACAGCCAGGCTGGTCAGGCAGTTTCCCTCAGTCACGCTGTTCGACGTGGATAGCCTGATAGATCAGGTCCGGGAAATCATCCAGCAGGCGAGCGTCGCTGTACAGTATGTATTTCTCTTCACCCTGTTCGCTGGGATCGCTGTCCTGATTGCGGCGGTTCAGGGCAGTGCCACCGAACGGAGCAGGGATGCAGCGGTGCTGAGAGCACTCGGCTCAAGCACTCGGCGCCTGTGGCTAGCGCAATTCTGTGAATTTGCTCTGCTCGGTGGGATAGCCGGACTGCTGGCCGCCGCGTGTGCGGTGATTACATCCTCAATCCTGGCAAGGGAAGTATTCGGGTTTGTACTTTCGCCGGGTTGGTCGGTATGGGTGCTCGGGTGTGCAGGCGGAGCCTTGGGCATTGGCCTGGCCGGAACCGTAGCGCTTCGCCGCGTACTCCAGAGAGCACCGCTAAAGAGCCTCGTTCAGAATTGAGGTCTGGCAGATTTCGACGCTGCAACTGCTGATTTGGAGAACGATGGTTACGACTTCAATTGCAAGCCGGTAACTTATGACATTGCCGTGGTACATGCCATTGGGTTTGGCACGGATGGTGAACCGTTTAGGGGTGCAGATATCGTTTACGGGGGTTGGTATGGTGCGCCTCATGTGAAGCTGAACCTGCACTGTCAGTTGCGTGCTGCGGATCGCCGCAGAAGATTACGCTGGATCTTTCCGCTCACTGTTTTGGGTAGTTCCAGGACAAACTCGATAGTGCGCGGGTATTTATATGGCGCGGTGGTCTGTTTGACGTGCGCCTGCAGTTCAGCGATCAGTTCGGCGCCCGCTTGTTGAGATTCGGGATCTGTTAGCACAACAAAAGCTTTGACGATTTCGCCTCGTTCGGCATCCGCCAGGCCCACGACAGCGCTTTCATGTACCGCCGGGTGTGTGATCAGGGCGTTTTCCACTTCCTGGGGTCCAATCCGATAGCCCGCGGAACTGATGATGTCATCGGTTCTGCCGATATAGAAAAAGTAGCCACCTGCATCCTGATATACGTTGTCACCTGTTTTAAACCAATCCGATCCATCGGCTTTGATCATTGCATCACGAGTGCGTTGCGGATCGTTCCAGTAGCCCAGCATCATCTGTGGGTTGGGCAGGCGGATAAGGAGTTCACCTTCGTCACCGCGTCCGCCCAGCGTACCGTCGGCGAGGAAAACGCCCGTTTCGATGCCGGGTAAAGGGCGACCCATCGAGCCGGGTTTTACCGGCATCCACGGATAATTGAGCACTGTCATCAGGATCTCTGTCTGGCCGTAGCCATCAAGCAGCGGTACCCCGGTCAGAGACTTCCAGGCCTCGACGATTTCGGGATTAACCGATTCACCGGCAGATACTGTCAGCCTTAGCTGTGAGAAATCTATCCCGCTGATATCTTCACGAATCAGTCGCCTGAGCTCAGTCGCTGCTGCACAGAACACCGTGACAGCATAGCGCTCAATCAACTCGAAACGCCTGTAAGGCTCAAACGGACCGTCATAGAACAGTACAGCACTGCCCTGGCTCCAGGGGCCGAATAAAATACTGGTGCCTGCCTTTGACCAACCGGTATCCGCGGTACACCACATGACATCGGCAGGTCCCAGCGAAAGCCAATGAATAGCCGAGAAGCGCCAGGCGTACAAACTTCGCGATGAATGGCACACGCCTTTCGGATCGCCAGTCGAGCCAGACGTGTAGTACATCACTGCCGGCGCTTCCAGCCCCAAGTCGCAGCACTCGAATGCCGTATCCTCGCCCCGGGTCAATTCATAGTCCGACCACCCCGCCACCGGTTCACCAACGGCCAGCGCCGCTTTAACTGTTGGCAGGTACGGTTCGAATTTGCCGGACTCGGCAGTGGTGGTGATGACCGCTACAGCACCTGAATGATCCATTCGATAGGCGATATCTTTTTCCGTCAGCATCGTAATGCATGGAATAGGAACCGCACCCAGTTTGAGGCATGCGGTCAAACAGATCTGCCACTCGGGGATCCGGGGCAGCATGACGATGACGCGCTGACCCACACAGATCCCCTGTGCCGATAGCCAGTTGGCAACCTAGGCGGACCGGCACGAAATGTCGTGGAAGGTGAGCACGCGTTCGGTGTTTTCAGAGTTGCACCAGATCAGCGCGATTTTTTGTTTATCTCGAGCAAATTGGTCGACAACGTCGCGGCCGAAATTGAATGTCTCTGGCAGGGATGGGTGATGGGATCGGTAGATAGATTCATAACGGTCCATAGCGTCCAACCCTTTATTCAGAATCTGTACCGGTATTTGAATCAACGCCGCAGCAGTGCGACCGCTAAAGCGTATTTGCCGGCGAACCTGTTAGGGTAAGTGTGCCGGGTTCTGACGTTCTTTGCACGTCCCCCTGATTCGAGCTACAGCGTGACGTAATAAAGCGCCATCACCGGGTCAAGAGATTACTCCGTCAACCGTGATCGCCCGGTGCGCTGACAAATATCCGAATTTGCCATGAACAGCTTCTGTAAAGCCCAGAGAAACTAGAGCTAGTACAAATGCCGAGCGGACCCTTCGTGACCACGGTCGTGGGTAGCCTGCCCAAACCGCCGTGGCTGCAGGAGAAACTCCCGCTGAATGCCGCCGGCAAACAGTTTCATGGCAAGGGTGCGGCGTGGCTTTTCGATGCTGAGTTGCTGCAGCGGGCGCAGGATGATGCCGTCCGTGTTGCGATCCATGACCAGACCCAAGCCGGCATCGATGTGATCAGTGACGGTGAGCAACGTCGTACCTCTTACATGGCCCATGTTGTGGCCCGGCTTGGGGGGTTCGACTACGGTATGCCGGCAAAAAAATGGGTTCAAAACAACCGACAACTGGCCGAGGTCGGTCGGTGTACGGGGGAGGTGCTGCGCAAGGCGCCGATTTTGGTAGATGATCTACAGTTTGCACTTGAGCGCAGTAGCCAGCCGGTCAAAGTGACTCTGCCTGGCCCGATGACCGTTGTCGACTCGACTCTGGATGAGTTCGATGGGGATGAGCGTTTGCTGGCTCTGGCGGTGGCCGATGCTCTGAACGAGGAGGCCCGTGCTCTCGATGTACTAGGCCCGGCTGTCATTCAGTTTGACGAGCCAGTTTTCAGCCGCTATCCGGACAAAGTCGCAGAGTGGGGTATCGAGGTGCTTGACCGGTGTGTTGAAGGGCTCAATGCTAAAACCTGTGTACACGTTTGCTACAGCTACCCCATGCCCAGGGTGCCGCGGCCGATTATCGACGCTTATCCCAGCATACTCAGCGAACTGGAACGCTCGAAGGTCGACCAGTTGGCCTTGGAGTTCGCAGCCTCCGGACTCGATCCTGGTCTGCTCACGTTATGTCCATCCAAAACAGTTCTTTTTGGCTGCATCGGCAACGGTACGCTGGGATTTGAACGTATCGAAACTGCAGAGCAGGTTGCGGACTGTCTGCTGGCGGCCGCAGAGTACATGGTGCCCGATCAGATCCAGGTCGCACCGGACTGCGGTCTTGTGCTGCTCGACCCGGCGGTCGCACGGCACAAGCTCAAAGTGATGGTCGAGGGCGCGCGGCTCGCACGTGGCCGGCTGTAAGGCCCGTTGCTGGTCGGCTTGTTTTTGCTGGACTTACCCGGGGTGAAACAGTTTGAGCATCTCCACAAAGCCGTGGTCACGTAGTCGCAGATCGAGCCCGCTCCGGGCGGCCAAGATAGATTTGACCCCCAAAGAGTCGTGGCTATCGCTCGTATACGAACTACTTTTGAGGCGTGGTGCATGCGACTACTCACATACAAGAACCATCCGATCAGTATGAGTCCACTACCGCTTGAGACTCTGAAGCGAAAGGAGACCGTCGATATCTTCGCCATTTGGGCGCGCCCTTCATCGTCTCACTGAAGAAGTGAGGATGGAGCTTCGAAGTACCAACTGACAAGTTGATCGCCGCAGCCTTGCAGCAGCAGAATCTTCCCGTCGTTACAAAATGCAGCGACGGACTGTGCGCCTTCTCGTACACGAGTGCTGAGGTCGAGCGAAGAGCCGTTGGACTCGATCTCTAAGTCGACATACTTGGTGAATGTTTATGCTACGCTCCAAATAACTAAGCTAAAGAGTAACCGCAAGCACGGGTAAAATATTTTCGACTGACACACGCTTGTTATATGCGTTAACGCGTTCTTTGGGGTATGTGAGAGAATGGTTCTGAATAAACTACTTGAAGCCTAGAATTACCTCCACATAGAAAAAATGAATCTGACGCGTAAACAAAGAGGCACGGCACTGGGCATGCTGATTGGTTTTGCGTCAGCACTTGCGGTGATTATCCTGGGCGTTCGTTTTAATCCGTTTGAATTTGATACGTCGGTAGAGATTATTGAAAGACTCAGGGTTGCGACTGCGTCAATGGTCTTGGTGTGTGTGTTCCTGGTGTTCTCGATAGGACGACTTGCGCGACATCGCTTTTT
>Ga0302127_10001973_pt1 | contig 12383 bp, 9 predicted proteins | sample CB4_SCM_MG_FD_204452 | JGI IMG/M metagenome (GOLD analysis project Ga0302127, IMG submission 204452) | Marine microbial communities from Western Arctic Ocean, Canada - CB4_SCM | ecosystem: Environmental > Aquatic > Marine > Oceanic | place: Canada: Western Arctic Ocean | collected 2017-09-24
AACCGGACCTAAAGCTTTCATTCCCATAACATCCTCCCATGGTGTTTTCTACAGGGCAGTCTACAGAAAGTAGACAGCCTCCACTTAAGCATGTGAACAATAGCGGATCAATGCATTTGGTCTTAAATTATAAAACATGATTAAGGGGGGGGAGAATAAAATGGTCTCCTAGTTGAATCTTGCCGAGAACTTATGCGGCTTGGGGGTGCGGCAGCGGTCAAGAGTAGGTCCAAAATAGTGATTTCGAAAGTATGTAGGCTTACTGAATATTCAACTACAAGTTAGGCCAAGGCTGTATCCAGCGCGGTATTCTAAGATAATAATGACTTTTGAGCCTTATGGGACGCGCCTGACCAATGGGTTTTAGAGGGTTGGTGCCGTGTATGCTAGAGTGGCTTGCCGTCTTGGTGGAGGTAAGCGCTCGGGCACCCTGCGGGGTTTTAGTGTGGCCCTCCATTCGTTTAGGTAGCCGTGGCTCACGTGCGTGCATTTACTGGAGTTGAATCTAGGTTGGCTATTTCTATCGGCAGCCGAGAACCGCTACTCCTGACCATCAAAGCCTTTGTAATCTACTCCAAATCCGTAGTGCATTGCATGATCTTCTTCCATTAGAAAGAACGCTACAATTGCAGAGAATGGATGCTTCAAGGGTAAAATTTCTGTATGCAGCCCATACAATAACGGCTCAATATGGCTGTGATGAGTCATTGTATTCAACAAGTTGACACGGCGGGGTTTAATTTTTCTTGCCCAGTATTGTCCTTTGAACACCAGTATGAGCAGATGATGAACGAAAGTATCTAATGTATTTCAAAGGGATAGGGTGATGGTAAGAAAAATTGGACATTTTATCGGCGGCGTACAGGTTGCCGGTACGAGCGGCAACGAGGCGGATGTCTTTGATCCCAATACCGGTGATGTGCAAGCTCGAGTGGCCCTTGCCAGTGTGTCTGAAGTTGCAAAGGCGGTTGATGTTGCCAAATCTGCGCAACCAGCTTGGGCGGCGCAAAATCCCCAACGGCGCGCAAGGGTGTTTTTCAAATTTGTCGACCTGTTAAACCAGCATATGGATGAACTTGCGGCACTTCTGTCGAGTGAACATGGAAAGACGGTGGAAGATTCTAAGGGCGATATTATCCGTGGACTTGAAGTTGCCGAGTTTGTTTGTGGCATCCCACATCTTAGTAAAGGTGAATATACCGAAGGGGCGGGTCCGGGCATTGATATGTATTCGCTGCGCCAACCTTTGGGTGTGGTCGCTGGCATCACCCCGTTCAATTTTCCGGCAATGATTCCATTGTGGAAAGCTGCGCCGGCAATCGCGTGTGGCAACGCATTCATCCTTAAGCCATCTGAGCGTGATCCATCGGTGCCGATGCGGCTGGGCGAGCTATTTAAAGAGGCGGGCCTGCCAGACGGCATTTTTAGTGTTGTTAATGGTGATAAGGTTTCGGTTGATGCGCTTTTAACCCACCCCGACATTCAAGCAATTGGATTTGTCGGTTCATCTGCTATTGCCGAATATGTCTATTCTACTGGAGCGGCGCATGGAAAGCGCGTTGCTTGTTTCGGCGGCGCGAAGAATCATATGGTAGTGATGCCAGACGCAGATCTGGATCAGGCAGTCGACGCGCTGATGGGTGCTGGATATGGCTCGGCAGGCGAACGTTGCATGTCAATTTCTGTGGCGGTTCCAGTTGGTGAAGATACTGCTAATGAGCTGGTCAAGCGGCTTGTGCCTCGGGTTGCGGCCCTGAAGGTTGGTCTTTCAACTGATCCTGACTCCGATTATGGGCCGCTGGTGACGGGCACCCATCTTGAGCGAGTTAGGTCATATGTAGATCTTGGGGTGGAAGAGGGTGCTGAGCTCTTGGTTGATGGCCGGGACTTTAAGCTCCAGGGCTATGAAAACGGAAACTTCATTGGTGGCTGCTTGTTCGATCGCGTTGGTGAAGATATGCGCATATACAAAGAAGAAATCTTCGGACCTGTCTTGTCTGTCGTGCGTGCTCGCGATTATGAGCATGCCCTGAAGCTTCCTTCAGAACACGAGTACGGCAACGGCGTTGCAATATTCACTCGTGATGGCGATGTTGCGCGCGATTTTGTCTCACGAGTTAATGTCGGGATGGTGGGGGTGAATGTGCCTATACCGGTGCCTCTCGCCTATCATACATTTGGTGGCTGGAAGCGTTCAGGGTTTGGCGATCTCAATCAGCATGGGCCGGATGCAATCAAATTCTACTCACGTACCAAGACAATTACCTCACGTTGGCCGCAAGGAATGCGCGAGGGGGCTAAATTCGTTATGCCGACCATGGGCTAGATGCCCGCTGCCCAGCCCAAGGTGAGCGCTGGATGCTGTGGAAGATGCTATGTCAATGAGTGCAGGGCCAATATTTAGTTATCGTGAGCTGGTAGTATCGGGAGAACTTTCGGCTGATGATGCGCAGCTGTCGGTAGCGGAAGCGCTGGATGTTTTACACACCAGGCTAGTGGGCTATGCACCGCGGGGTACTAAGGGGAGCTTGCGCGGACTTTTGCGGATTGGCGCGCCGGACCCCGCGCCCTGTGGCCTTTATATTTTCGGCGATGTCGGGCGCGGTAAATCCATGCTGATGGATTTATTTTTTGAGGGTGCGCCAGTCAAGAAAAAGCGCAGAACCCATTTTCACAAATTCATGTCCGAAGTGCAGGATCGCATTCATGAGCAGCGGACGCGACTGAAAGCGGGCGAGTTGAAGGGAGACGATCCAATCGCGCCGGTCGCTTGCGACATCGCAGCTGAGGCATGCTTACTGTGCTTCGATGAGTTTCAGGTAAGTGATATCGCCGATGCGATGATATTGGGCAGGTTATTTGAACAATTGTTTGATCTCGGCGTTGTGGTTGTTGCAACATCAAATACTTTCCCCGATCATCTCTATGACGGGGGGCTCAACCGTGCCCTGTTTCTACCCTTTATTGAGCTTATCAAGGCACGGATGAATGTGCTCCATCTGGATTCACCGCGAGACTATCGCCTTGACCGATTGAGGGCGGAGTTAGTCTATCATGCCCCCAACGACAAAGCTGCCGAGAAAGCGATGAACAAAGCGTGGAGTGAGGCGACTTCAGGGCTCAAGCAGTATGCGACGGGGATTAAGGTAAAGGGGCGTGAAATTAGCGTTCCTCGCGCCGCCGGACGGGCGGCACGATTTACTTTTACTGAACTGTGTGAGGCGCCTTATGGCCCTCGTGATTATTTAGCGATTGCGTCGACTTACGATCGTATATTCATATCCGATGTACCGCTTCTCAATGCCCGTGAGCGTAATTCATCTCGCCGTTTCATCACTTTGATAGATGCTCTTTATGAAGCGCACGCCTTTGTATTTATCACTGCAGATGGTGAGCCATCGGAAATTGTGGCATCGGGTGATGAGGCGCCGGCGTTTCGGCGTGCCGCTTCAAGGTTAGAGGAAATGCGTTCGCTGGATTATCTAAACGCGATCTCTGATCGAGTGGGGTGATCGGGATGGCGTCTATAGCCAGTGCGTTATCTCTAGCTCCTGCTTGCGGTTGCATTATAAATTAGATACTGACGGGCACTGGCGGCCCCAGGGCTGCGGCTGGCAAATTGGGGAGTTGAAGTCCATGGCGCGGAACAGAATTGCGTTGATAGGATCTGGGCAGATTGGCGGCACATTGGCGCTACTAGCCGGATTGAAAGAACTTGGCGACGTTGTTTTGTTCGATATCGTTGATGGGATGCCCCAGGGGAAGTCCCTCGATATTGCGCAGGCAAGTCCGGTTGAAGGGTTCAATGTCAAACACTCCGGGACATCACGTTATTCGGCCATTCGTGGCGCTGATGTGGTAATTGTTACGGCGGGTGTTCCTAGAAAGCCCGGCATGAGCCGTGATGATCTGCTGGAAATAAATCTAAAAGTGATGGGGCAGGTTGGTGCAGGAATCAAAAAATATGCACCTAAAGCGTTTGTCATATGCATCACTAATCCGCTTGATGCTATGGTCTGGGCTTTGCAAAAGGCGAGTGGACACAAAACCAACATGATCTGCGGTATGGCGGGTGTGCTCGATTCATCGCGGTTCCGGTATTTTCTAGCTGATGAGATGAATGTATCGGTTAAGGATGTTACAGCATTCGTCCTTGGCGGGCATGGGGATACCATGGTGCCTCTGCCACGTTATTCCACCGTTGCTGGAGTTCCTCTTCCCGATCTCATCAAAATGGGCTGGCTTCAGAAAAGCAGGCTCGAGGAAATTATTCAGCGTACCCGGGATGGCGGTGCGGAACTGGTGTCGTTGTTGAAAACCGGCTCCGCTTTTTATGCTCCAGCGAGCGCAGCAATTTCGATGGCGGAATCCTACCTACGCGACCAGAAACGAGTGCTGCCCGCGGCGGCCTATCTTACTGGTGAATATGGCGTGCGAGGACTTTATATTGGCGTGCCTGTGGTAATTGGTGCGAAGGGTATTGAGCGCATTGTTGAGATTGAGCTCAATCGCTCGGAAAAAACCCAGTTTAGCAAGTCAGTTGAGTCGGTTCGCTCGTTGGTTGACGCGTGTAAGAAAATCTCTCCGAAAATGCTGGCAGTTACGACTAAGTAATTATTAGCTAAAGAAAGCTCGGTGCTTCGATGAATATCCATGAATATCAAGCAAAGGCTGTCTTGAGTTCTTTTGGCGTGCCTGTTTTAAGCGGCAAGCCCGCGCTTAGTGTAAATGAGGCGGTGCAGGTAGCAGAGCGCCTTGGCGGACCAGTCTGGGTAGTCAAAGCCCAGATTCATGCTGGTGGGCGTGGGAAGGGTGGCGGTGTTAAGGTGGTGCATTCCATCGATGAAGTGCGTGCTGAGGCCGAACGGATGCTGGGTATGACCCTTATAACCCATCAGACGGGTCCGGCTGGCCGATTGGTTAAGCGCCTGTTTGTCGAGGATGGCTGTGCGATCGCGCGGGAGCTTTATCTTTCCTGCCTGGTTGATCGCGGCTCTTCAAAGGTGGCATTTATTGCTTCGACAGAAGGCGGGATGGATATTGAGGAAGTTGCAAGCAAGACGCCGGAGAAAATTTTGACCATTACGGTTGATCCGGCAAGCGGGATTATGCCATTCCACGGTCGGCGGATAGCCTTCGCGCTTGGGCTTGAGGGTGATCAGGTCAAACAATGCATTCGGTTGATTGATGCGCTTTACCGGGCCGTAGTATCGAGCGATGCTGGACTGCTTGAAATTAATCCGTTGGTCTTGAGCGAAGACGGACAACTGGTCTGTCTTGATGCCAAAATGAATTTCGATTCCAACGCGTTGTTTCGGCAAAAGGAGATCGCCGCGTTACGTGATTTTGATGAGGAAGATTCGGCCGAAGTGGAGGCTTCAAAATTTGGACTCAACTATGTGACACTTGACGGCGAAATTGGCTGTATGGTCAATGGCGCCGGTCTTGCCATGGCAACAATGGATATCATCAAGCTTTATGGCTCCGCGCCGGCGAATTTTCTCGATGTTGGCGGAGGCGCCAACAAAGAGCAGGTGATGAATGCTTTCAAAATCATTCTATCTGATCGGAACGTGAAAGGTATTTTGGTCAATATATTCGGTGGTATAATGCGTTGCGATATCATCGCTGAAGGTATTATAGCAGCGGCGAAAGAGCTTGATATTATGGTTCCCTTGGTGGTGCGCCTTGAGGGGACCAATGTGGAGCTTGGAAAAAAACTTCTGGCTGAATCTGGATTGGCGATTACTCCGGCCGATGATCTTGCTGATGCGGCAAAAAAAGTGGTTGCAGCGGTAAGGGGGAGCTGAGGTATGCCGATTCTTGTTAATTCCAATACAAAAGTAATCTGCCAGGGCATTACCGGGTCGCAGGGAACGTTTCACTCCGAGCAGGCCATCGCCTATGGTACTAAGTTGGTTGGTGGCGTTACCCCCGGTAAAGGTGGTGGCCAGCATCTGAACCTGCCAGTGTTTGATACGGTGCGCGATGCTGTCACTGCAACGGGGGCAAGTGCTAGCGTCATTTATGTGCCACCGCCGTTTGCCGCGGATGCAATATTAGAGGCGATTGACGCTGAGATAGAGCTTATCGTGTGCATTACCGAGGGCATCCCGGTGCTCGATATGGTGCGGGTTAAGCGGGCTTTGGATTGCTCAAATTCTCGGCTGATCGGACCAAATTGCCCGGGTGTCATTACGCCTAACCAATGCAAGATTGGAATCATGCCGGGGCATATTCATCGAACGGGAAGTGTTGGAATTGTCTCCAGATCGGGCACGCTCACCTATGAGGCTGTCGCTCAGACAACAGCCTCTGGACTTGGCCAGACAACGTGCGTTGGTATTGGTGGAGATCCGGTCAAAGGCACCGAATTTATTGATGTACTTGAGCTCTTTCTGTCTGATGCTGAGACTCAATCAATTATCATGATTGGTGAGATTGGTGGCGCCGCCGAAGAAGAAGCGGCCGAATACATCAAATCACATGCAGTTAAGAAACCTATGGTTGGTTTTATTGCTGGGGTGACTGCTCCTCCCGGTCGACGAATGGGGCATGCGGGTGCCATTATTGCTGGCGGCAAAGGCGGCGCTGAAGACAAGATCGAGGCGATGCGCTCAGCTGGAATATCTATTGCCGATTCTCCAGCATCGCTGGGAACTACGCTCGTCGATCTCCTCAATGGTTGATTGCAAATAGCTTGAATATTTGATTCACACAACGCATGCGCAATGCTTTAGATAGATTTTTTGTTGTGTGAGCGGGAAGCGAGAGACTTATATACAAGCCGAGTGCTTGCTAGGGCGGTAGGGTGGATGTCAATCGATATCTCGGGGATATAGCGAGAGAGTTTTATCCTAGATACGCCAGTGGTGGGCATCCATTTTGGGGATCTTGTTTGCTTCTCTGATTTTTAGGGAATAAATTATTATGGTGGTTTACTAGCGCTTTCGGCTCCAAATATCGCCGGGTAGAGGGGGGATAATCTCCAAAGTTACCATCTAAGTGTTGTCGGATACCACCCGCAGGTGACTGGCGCGGGGGTGAGCTGAGGAATGAACGCCGATCAAATGAGAGCGGTCAACCTCGGTGTAAACTTGTGTTGTGGACAGGCTTGAGTGGCCGAGCAATTCTTGGATGGATCGCAAGTCGACACCTGCCTGCAACAGATGAGTGGCGAAGGAATGACGCAGGGCATGCGGGGTGACTGTATCAGGTAACATCAATGCCTGACGCATGCGCTGAGTTGTCAGTTGCACAATGCGCGGACTTAGCCTTCCTCCGCGGATGCCGATAAACAGTGGGTCATCATTGTTGAGGTGGCCGGGATAAAGCTCAAGATACCGCCTTAATCCTATGCGGACCTGAGGAATGACTGGCACCTCGCGGGTTTTTCTTCCTTTTCCGGTGACCCTTAGGACATCTTGCCAATCCTCAAGGGGGGCATCTTTGATGTTAAGGTCGAGAGCCTCAGAAATGCGAAGGCCGCAACCATAAAGCATTAAAAAAATTGCCGCGTCTCGAGCTCCCACCCAATTACGCGCCGGATCGGAGTCTTCTTCAACAACTTCAGTCAGCGCGCTGGCTTGTTGAACGGAAAGAGATTTTGGGATTCCATGTGGGAGTTTTGGCGAGCGGATTGTTCCCAATGCGGCGTTCTTCACAATGCCAGCTCGTTCAAGAAAACGAAACAGTGACCTTATGGATGAGAGTGCTCTGGCCGTTGTTCTGGCACCGGCGCCGCCCCGTCGACGCAGCGCTAGATAACCTCTGAAATCAGCCGGTGTAAGCTCTTGGAGATTGGCTAAAGACACCAAACCACCAATATGGTCACGAAGATAATCAAAGAAAGATTCGATATCGCGAGTATAGGCCGTGAGGGTATTGGGCGCGACCTGGCGTTCGGCCGCGATATGTTCATACCAGCGTGAAAGAGCTAGGTTGGTATCTTCACAGACGGTTGGAAGACTGAAGTTGTCTATATTTGTGGTCATCGATACTACTATTTTTGCACTACAGAATTGATTGTCCGGTTGAATTCCAGTCAGTAAGAAATGCATCCAGCCCTTTGTCAGTGAGAGGATGTTGGGCAAGGGACTTGAGAACCGCGGGTGGGATAGTAGCAACGTCGGCGCCTGCGAGCGCAGCATCCTTGACGTGATTTGGCGAGCGGATGGACGCTGCTAGAATCTCTGTCTGCAAATCTACGTAGTTGTCGTAGATCGCACGAATGTCCTCGATCAGCTCCATGCCGTCGATCCCTATATCGTCGAGCCGACCAATAAAGGGTGAGATGAAAGTGGCGCCGCATTTGGCGGCCAACAGTGCTTGCGTGGCTGAAAAACATAGTGTGACATTGACTTTGATGTTATCATTGGAAAGCGCGCGGCAGGCTTTCAGGCCATCCCATGTTAGTGGTACCTTGACGGTCACATTGTTGGCCAGGTCAGCCAAAACACGCCCTTCCTTGATCATCTCATCGGTGCTGATAGCGGCAACTTCGGCGCTTACTGGGCCCGAGACCACCGAACAAATTTCACGGATTGTTTGTTTCATATCACCGCCGGACTTAGCTATCAGAGAGGGATTGGTGGTGACGCCATCCAGCAGACCGGTTTCGGAAAGCTCGCGAATCTCGGCAAGATCGGCGGTATCGACAAAAAACTTCATGACCAGTACTCCACTGAGAAGGAAAACGCGTGAGTTCTTGTAGCGAGGTGTAGTTACATATTCCTTCATAGCCGCTAATTATCTGCCGAAAAGGCGATATACGCGCGGGTGTGAGAAAGACAATGCCGCATCAATCAAGAAAAGATGGTTAATTCGATGCCACATCAAGCAATATGAAATCTGAGATATGCCCGGTGAGCTGACCGGCGCGTTTGATCACATGGACGGGGAAACAGGCTAGTGATGATTGATGGGATTGGTGGGGCTAAACCTGAGTGCGTTGTTCAGGTTCTTTTGCCGCTTGCTCTTCATGGCGCCTACAGCTATCTGGCCCGTGACCAACTCGCGCCGGGAACGGTCGTGACGGTGCCGCTGGGAAAGCGCAAAATCACGGGCGTGGTATGGACCAGTTCAGGCGATAATAAAATCCCGGACCGGGATCGTTTGCGAGCTATCTATAATGTTGTAGATGGCAAGCCGTTGCCAGAAGATCTAGTAAAATTTGTTGATTGGGTTGCTGCTTATACGATTTCTTCGCCTGGCAGCGTTCTTCGCATGGTGTTACGGGTCCCTGAAGCGCTGGGAGCTCCGCGCCAGATGACCGGATATCGGCTGGGCAATGTCCGGCCAGATAGGATGACAAGTGCGCGGTCTCGGGTAATTGAGCTTCTGGCCGAGGGGCGGACTTTAACGCGGTCAGATATCTCGCAGAGAGCCTCTGTATCGAGCTCTGTCGTGAAGGCGCTGATGGAGATGGGCACACTCACCCCCTTTGACCTGCCTGCTCTTGCGCCTTTTCTACCGCCGGATGTTAATGCTCCGGGCCCACAGCTTTCCCCGTGCCAGACAGATGCTGCACTACATTTATGTTCCGAGGTTCTAAAGGGGCAGCATTCTACTTATCTGATTGACGGTGTGACCGGATCCGGTAAGACGGAAGTCTATTTTGAAGCGATGGCAACGGCGTTGCAAAAGGGGCATCAGGTGTTGCTTATGATGCCGGAGATTGCCTTGACCACCGAGTTTCTCGGTAGATTTGAAAGACGCTTTAAGGCGCCGGCGGCGGAATGGCACTCGGGACTTTCAAGGCAAGAGCGAGAGAGAGTGTGGCGTGGTGTTTCTAACGGTGCTGTGGGCGCAGTGATTGGCGCGCGCTCGGCTCTGTTTCTTCCATTTTGTAATCTTGGCTTAATTGTTGTCGATGAAGAGCATGATGCGGCCTATAAGCAATCGGAAGGGGTTATATATCATGCGCGGGATATGGCAATTGTGCGGGCAATGTTGGCTTCGGCGCCAGCGATTTTAGTGTCAGCAACACCCTCGCTTGAGACCTATGTAAATGCCAAGCAGGGGAAATATGGACAGGTTGACTTGCCCAACCGTCATGGCGGCGCATTAGTGCCGCACATATCACTGAGTGATCTTCGCACTCAGCCGCCGGAGACTGGTAGGTGGCTGAATGAAGACGTCATGGCAGCCCTGGAGGAAACTCTGGAGGCTGGAGATCAATCTCTGTTATTTTTAAATAGACGCGGTTATGCTCCTTTGACTTTGTGCCGCACCTGCGGGTTTCGTTTGGAGTGTCCGGCGTGCGATTCATGGCTAGTTGAACATCGCTTTCAGCTCCGGCTTAAGTGCCATCATTGTGGGTTTTCAGCGCCAGTTCCAATCCTATGCCCCTATTGTGGGAAAGAAGATAATCTCGTGCCATGTGGGCCAGGTGTTGAAAGAATTGTCGAGGAGATTGCTGAACGAATTCCAAGTGCACGCCGTGCAATATTGTCCAGTGATCATCTGCAAAGTCTTTCGACAATGCGCGATGTCGTGGCGTCGATCAAAGAGCGCAAGGTTGATATTCTGGTAGGCACACAACTTGTTGCCAAGGGGCATCATTTTCCTAATCTGACATTTGTTGGCGTGGTTGATGCTGATTTTGGTCTTACGCATGGCGATCTGCGCGCATCGGAGCGCTGCTATCAGTTGCTGCATCAAGTGTCAGGACGAGCCGGGCGGGAGACACGTCCGGGGCGGGTGCTGCTGCAAACCCACATGCCGGAGCACCCGGTCTTACAAGCGTTGGTGAGCGGTGGCCGTGATGCATTTTTGCAGCGGGAGGCGGAAATGCGCCGCGAAGCAGGCTTGCCGCCTTTTGGTAGGCTAGTTGCTCTCATCGTTTCAGCTCCGGGGGCGGTGGAGGTAAGAAATGCGGCTCAAATGCTGGCGCGTGGCCGCCCACATGAGGAAGGTATTACCGTATTGGGACCTGCGGAAGCGCCGTTATCTGTGGTGAGGGGGCGCCACCGGATGCGATTTTTGATCAAGGCTAACCGTAATGTACAGGTTCAGTTAAGTGTGCGTCGCTGGCTCGAGGGAGTTAAAACTCCAAGCTCGGTGCGCATTAGCATTGATGTAGATCCGCAGAATTTTCTTTGATCACTTTAGTGGGTATTGTAGACGAGAAATGGGGGTGTTTGTTGCGCCTTCGAAGCTCCCGTGTTAGACGAAGCCCGGCGTGTCGGGGCTGGCGCTGTTAGTGAATCTTTGTGCCCAAAAAAACTTGAATATATACAATGCTTTATGCGCCCGTCGTGTGGCGTACCTAGCAAAAAGATGAGGCGAATCTAGGTGGAAGGTGCAGACCAGACTGTGAGTGGAGTGCCCGGTCGTTATGCAGGTGCGCTGTTTGAGCTCGCACGCGATGGGGATGAGCTTGATGCTGTCGCCAGTGATCTCGACGATTTAACAAAATTGATGGATGAGAGCGATGACCTTCACCGCCTGGTCCATTCTCCGGTCTTTGCCCGCGAAGATCAGCAACGCGCGATTGAAGCCGTGTTGAATAAAGCGGGTGCTGGCGAGCTGGTGCAACGATTTGTTGGACTAGTAACGCAAAATAGGCGACTGTTTGCCATTGTTGACATGATCAAAGGTTATCGGGCACTTGTTGCTAGACACCGCGGTGAGGTTTCTGCTGAGGTGGTTTCTGCTGAAGCTATGAGCGATGCTCAAACCAAGACTCTAGCCGACGTGCTTAAGAAGCAGTTGGGACGGGATGCAAAAATCACCGGGAAGATTGATCCGCTTCTTCTTGGCGGTTTAATCGTTAGGGTTGGGTCACGCATGATAGACACCTCGATACGAACTAAACTCAATAATTTACGTATTGCGATGAAAGAGGTCGGCTAATGGACATTAGAGCCGCAGAAATCTCTGCCATTCTGAAAGAGCAGATTCAGGGATTTGGTACCGAGGCTCAAGTCTCGGAAGTTGGACAAGTGCTGTCCGTTGGTGACGGTATTGCCCGAGTGTTTGGTCTCGATAACGTCCAGGCGGGCGAAATGGTCGAATTTCCGAACGGGGTGCGTGGAATGGCGCTTAATCTCGAGGTCGACAATGTTGGTATTGTGATTTTCGGGGATGACCGCGCTATTCGTGAAGGTGATACGGTTAAGCGAACCGGCGCCATCGTTGAAGTACCGATCGGCAAAGGGCTGCTTGGGCGCGTGGTTGATCCGCTTGGTAATCCACTCGACGGCAAGGGACCGATCGAAGCAGACAAGCGAATGCGGGTGGATGTGAAGGCGCCTGGCATCATTCCTCGTAAATCGGTGCATGAGCCGATGCAGACTGGTCTGAAGGCGATCGATGCATTGATCCCAATTGGCCGTGGTCAGCGTGAATTGATAATTGGTGACCGCCAAACGGGTAAGACA
>Ga0302127_10001974_pt1 | contig 12383 bp, 7 predicted proteins | sample CB4_SCM_MG_FD_204452 | JGI IMG/M metagenome (GOLD analysis project Ga0302127, IMG submission 204452) | Marine microbial communities from Western Arctic Ocean, Canada - CB4_SCM | ecosystem: Environmental > Aquatic > Marine > Oceanic | place: Canada: Western Arctic Ocean | collected 2017-09-24
ATAGTCGTCGAAAAACATCACGACGCCCGCCAACCCGATCTACACCAAGGCTTTTCGCCGACTCGTCGCCACTTTCCCCAGTCCATCCACCAAACCCGACAAACCGCCATTTCTCGATAGGAGATGGACCATGCCTACCAGAGAAAACAGGAAAAGAAAGATGTAGAGGTTGAAACTCGATGTCAGCGTCTCCCACACGTAGTCGTGAAATGCCAAGGTCGCGACTACCAAAGGATTAAGCCCGAAAGACAAAACGACCCCGCCACGAAAGCGGAAAGCAGAGCGAAAATCATCGATCGGAAAAACAACGCAACCATCACCGCGAGTATCGGCGGAGCCAAAGAAGTCCAATGCCCAATCACCGTCGGAGCGGCCGCACCCTCGCGCAACTGATCTATAAAACTGCCCGCCTCTCCAATTACGACAACCCCTGCCTCTGACTTCAATTGAGGATCCACCGGGACCATCGCCAAAAACGAACAGGTTGCTAGCAATGTCATAAAAAACGCCAGCTAGCGTTCCGGTCGTTTCCAATGTGGGATGGGCTCCATAAGATAAATCGGCGGCAGCGGAATGAACGAACCCTCTGTTACCATTCCCACCCTCGCGGCGATGACTCTCGAAATCAACGGCTTTTCATTCTCAGGACGGGATTATTCGCGAAATTCTCCCGTCAAAACGAGAATCGCCTGAGACACTGTTTAGTAAACCCGCTCCTACAATCAGGCAGCAGAGCAAACTTCGAATTATTAAACAGTCTCTAAAAACCGCCACAAATTCGATACTTCAAAACCGAAGCCCAATCACCGTAGGGCCGGAGCTTGCGCCGTGCCGCGTATCCAAATCAAACTCAACCTACGCGGTACGGTCCCGCTAAGCGTGCACCGACCCTACGATCAAGCATCGCCGCAAAAAAAGACCCCTTGGATTCAAAACGATCCAAGAGGTCCTCAAAATTATTAATCTAAAGCAATGCTTACTGCTTGTAAGCAGCGAGCTGTTTGTCGACTCGCACGTGTTTCAGCTTCGTGAACGCTGGTAGCCCGTTTTCGAATGGAACTTCCACTTCGCCTTGAATCAAAGGAGTCGCGTATTTGATGAACGGGTAGTTCATGCTCACGCCATCGTCGTTAATCCAGTCGTCAGGAACACGTTTGGTGCCTTGGGAAACTTCAGCGAGATCCGCCAGTCCCGTTTCACATGCATACGTTTCCGATTCCGTGCGCTGCAGGCTGATCATCTTGCCCGACTCACCTTTTTGGACAGCAGCGACCACTGCGTCCTGGCCAACCAAGTAAGCCTCGTCAGAATCGGTCTTCGATGCGCAATGCGTCGCCGAGCGCTGAGCAATGCCCAACTTGCAAGAACGAGCGCTTACACTAAGAGTCTTGTCTACCAAGTTACGCAGGTATTCGCCCGAGCCACCTAATTGAACGTTGCCGAACGCATCGGTGCTGGAAGACCCCAAAGCAACATAGTTGCCGTCGCTATCGACCAAACCTTCGCCTACTACGATCACGCAGTACTTTTCGCGTAGAAGCACGCGTTTCACGTCTTCGATGAATTTCTCATTCGAGAACGGCACTTCTGGAAGATAAATCAAATGCGGCGGGTCGTGCGGATGGTCGCTACGTTTACAAAGCGAAGCTCCAGCAGCGATCCAACCGGAATTCCGGCCCATCACTTCGAGAATTGAAACGTAATCGCCTTGACCAACAGCCTCGTGATCCGACGCCATTTCGCGAACCGTCGTTGCAACGTACTTAATAACGCTGCCGTAACCCGGAGTGTGATCCGTACGAGTAATGTCGTTGTCGATCGTCTTAGGAATGCCGATCACACGCAAATCGTAACCTTGCTCGCTCGCGGTGCTATTGAGCTTCGCCGCGGTCGCCATGGAGTCGTTATCCCCTATGTAGAAAAAGTAGCGAATATCGTGCGCTTTGAACACTTCCAAAGCACGCTCGTAGTCAGCCTCCTTCTTGAACTGAAACCGGCAGGTTCCCAAAGCAGCCCCAGGAGACTTCCTCAGACCTCGAATCGCTTGCTGCGACTCCGATGCCAAATCTACGAAATCTTCATTCAGAATGCCAAGCACCCCATTAAGACTCCCATAGATTTCTTCGATGCACTCATAGTTGAGCGCTTCGTCAATGACGCCTGCGAGTGTTGCGTTGATAACGGCTGTCGGTCCGCCCGACTGCCCAACGAGACAATTTCCTTCTAATTCGGCCATGGTAAAAAAATTTAGGTTTCTACGGTAGTTGGAGAGTGAAAGATTATCGAAACTCGCTTGGCAACCTAATTACCGAGCTCAATCGCCTTGTTGGAGAAGTATTTCCCAAAAACCGATAGTCTGCCTCGCGCGACACCTCGCAAAGCTTGACCCCCATCACCTTCCCAAGCATTTAAACACGCCTTATGTCCAAAACCAAAGCATCGAACAATCCTCTCATGGATGCCATCGTAGCCCTCTGCAAACGTCGCGGGTTCATTTTCCAGTCATCGGAAATCTACGGCGGCTACAACGGCTTCTTCGACTTTGGCCCTCTCGGCGTCGAGCTTAAGAAGAATATCAAGGACGCCTGGTGGAAGGACATGGTCCACCGCCGCGCCGATATCGAAGGCCTCGACTCGTCGATCATCATGTCGCCCAAGATCTGGGTCGCTTCCGGCCACGTCGGCGGATTCTCCGACCCAATGGTAGACTGCAAGGTATCCAAAATGCGCTACCGCGCGGATCAGCTTTTCTTCGCCCCCGTCCGCGTAAACTACGAAACCATCGGTTACATTTCTATAATAGAAGACGGCTCGATGCAGGCCGACGCGGAAGCCGCCGCCGAAAAGATGAAACGCAAAGGCGGTCACCAAGGCGAACTCGGTCCTATCGAACTGAAAGACTACACCGAGGCCGATCCATCGGAATACGAACTCATTCCTTCTCCCGCTACCGGAGAACCGGGATCGCTCACGCCTCCGCGCGAATTCAATCTCATGTTCGAAACCAAGGTCGGAGCGCTTAGCGATAGCTCGGAAACCGCCTACCTGCGTCCCGAAACCGCCCAAGGCATTTTCTCCAACTACCGCAACATCGTCGATACCGGTCGCGTTAAGATTCCCTTCGGCATCGCCCAAATCGGCAAAGCCTTCCGCAACGAGATCACACCGAAAAACTTCATCTTCCGCTCGCGGGAATTCGAACAGATGGAGATCGAATACTTCATTTCCCCAGAAGCCGACTGGGAAACCATCCACCAAGACTGGATCACCCACTGTCACAAATGGTTGCTTTCCATCGGTCTCCCAGAAGAAATGCTCGGTCGCGATGTGCACGAAAAACTCGCCCACTACGCTCGAGCCTGTACCGACATCACCTTTGAATTTCCGTTTGGCAAGCAAGAGCTTTGGGGCATCGCCGCCCGCAGTAACTTCGATCTCACCCAACACGCCGAGCATTCCGGCAAAACGATGGAGATCTTCGACGAAGCGACCAAGACGAAATACATCCCTCACGTAATCGAGCCTTCGCTCGGCGTCGACCGTCTGCTTCTCGCGCTTCTCACGGCCGCCTATACCGAGGATGAAGTTGGCGGCGAGAAACGTTCGCTCATGAAGTTTCATCCGCGTATCGCCCCTTACAAGGTCGCGGTACTGCCTCTGCTCAAGAATAAACCCGAACTCGTCGAACGCGCTAAAGGAATTTACGATAAACTCCAACTTCGCTACAATACGTTCTGGGATGCCTCCGGCGCTATCGGGCGACGCTACCGTCGTATGGATGAAATCGGTACGCCTTGGTGCGTCACCATCGACTTCGATACTATCGAAAAGGATGGCACCGTAACCCTCCGAGATCGCGACACCACCGAACAGAAGCGCGTCACCGAAGAGGAACTATACGCCCTCCTCGACGCCTCATTACATTAGGAGAAACGTTTCTCAAAGTGCTAGAAACGTTCTTGAGAACTCAATGGCACCTAAGATGGGTCTTCCACTATCGCGTAAACTCTACTGAGCCCTTCCCAAAGGGGTTGCATCTCCCTTGAAATTCATCAAATAAATCGAAACCCCGGAGCAAGCACTGAGGCATTTTAAAAGCATCGACCGATCTTCCCGCAACGATGCATTGGCGCAAACTTAGAAGCTCCTATATAAGGCGGTGTAGGAGCGGGTTTATCCCGCGATAATGTAGATTTACATAAGACAGAAAAGAAGGATCGCGGGGTAAACCCGCTCCTACAGACTGGAGGCAGAAATCAATTTTGGGGTAATTGCTCAACAGTCGCTTTCGCGAAATGACGCTCCGTGGGATCAGGATCTAGATATCCTTTTTGCGTCTCTTTGCGGCCAATACCTTCGCCTATTCTTCCTTATCGAATTTCCCCGTTTCCAAGAAACGGATCACCTGATCAATGACGCGCTGGTTCGTCATCAGAAATGGATGGGCGACCGGAACCTCGATGTGATCAGCCATTCCCTCGAGCTTTGTATTCTCGACCGAGACTTTTCCATCATCCGGGCTCGGCAGCATCGTCGACAGAATCAAGTTGATGCTTCGCGTTCCCGCAACGATACCGACTTCAAAGTTAGCCGGACCAAGCTGGCTCGGTACACTCATTTCACCCGTACCTAGTTGCATGCCAGCAGGACCATTTATTAATTCGAATCCCGGTACGTCCTGTAGTTTGTCCACTACCTGGCTTCCTTTATTCGGTGGACCAAGCATCACTACGCGACCTAGATTCTCAATTGGCTTTTTGCCAAGATATTGCCGAATCAAAATCCCGCCCATGGAATGCGTTACGAAATGAATCTGATTACCCGCTTTCACTTGCGACAGCGCCTTAGGAATAACCTCTTCTGCCAAGGTCTCTATATCGTTCGACCTCGACGGATATCCGAAATTCACCACATCGTACCCTGCATCAACTAAGGCAGTTTCCATTTTTGAGAAAGACCGGTCAGTCCGAGCCAGCCCATGCAAAAGCACCACGCTCTCCCCTGCTTTAACGTACGACATACATACCAAGATTAAAAACACACTGCAATATGTCCGCCACAGGCCAACATAATCCCGATACTCACTTCCCACGACTTATCCCCTCTTTCACAACCACTCACCAAACCTCACAATAAACGTCGATCAAATTACCGGCGCAGCCCAACCAAACGTAGCTTTCAGAACGCGCGTTTTCAAAGCAAGCGGAGAATTGGGGCAATCAATAATTCTGTACCTGTCCTAACCCACTGAGCGCGCTGATAAACCTAAATGGCAAATCAACATCATTGTCCCCAGTGCTTCTTCTCCCCCGCTCGTCCCAATTCATCCCTCATCCTTCATCCTTCAAAAAGACTGTCCACTCGACAAGCCGTCCCGCGCTCAGCACAGTAAGTCAAAACTATGGATTTGCTGCAGAACTATTTTTCCAAGACCTGGCTACTGATTGCCGAGATGGGGGCCTACCTGCTCTTGGGGTTTCTCGTGGCCGGGGCGCTGCATCGCTGGATTAGCGAAGCCTGGATTCAATCCAAACTCGGCAAACCCGGCCTAAAATCCATCGTCCTGGCCTCGCTTGTCGGAGTTCCCATGCCACTCTGCTCCTGTGGCGTCATCCCCGTGACAGCCAGCCTGCGAGACAAAGGAGCCAGCAAGGGAGCTACTGCTTCGTTTCTCACCTCCACACCGCAGACCGGAGTCGACAGCATTTTGGCGACCTGGGGTATGCTAGGGCCAGTCTTTGCGATCTATCGCGTAATCGTAGCCTTCGTCTCCGGCCTCGCTGTCGGAACCCTCGTAGATCGATTCGGCTCTCAAGAAAAATCGCCGGCATCTCCCAAATCCGCTCCCTCTCAGAACTCCAAACCCACGTGGAGCGAAAGCTTCCGCTACGGTATGCTAACCATGCCCGCCGACATCGCAGCATCGCTGACTATCGGGTTTCTCCTCGCCGGACTCATCAGCGCCCTTGCTCCTGACAACCTTCTCGCGAACCTGCCGGGCGGCGTCTACGCGAGCATCCTGCTTACTACTCTCATAGCCATTCCATTCTACATCTGCTCGACCGGATCCATACCCCTCGCTCTAGCCCTCATCGCTAGCGGATTACCCGTTTCAGCTGCTCTCGTACTGCTCATCGCTGGCCCCGCGACCAACATCGCTACAATCGCCACCATGCGCAAAACCCTCGGTGGACGTGAAACCGCAATCTACGTCGGGAGCGTGATTATCACATCCTGGGTCGCCGCGCTTATTTTTCACCAATTCCTGGATACAGGCGCCTTCGCCGGACAACACCTTCACGAGATGGAAACCGGCCTCTGGAAACACATCTCCGGAATCGCTCTCATGGGCATCCTCGCCTTCGCCTACTGGTCCCAAAATCGCTCCACACCAGTCGACTCTTCCAGCACCCCAGTCGAGATCTCCCCCGACTCTGAAACAGCCATCCTACACATCGAAGGAATGACCTGCAGCCACTGCCGAGCATCCGCAACCGACGGCCTAAAAAACCTGCCATTCACCCAATACGTCGACGTTGATCTAAAATCCGGACAAGCTCACATCAGCGGAACCGCCCTGGACCGCGAAGCTATCTCCCAAAAACTCGACTCCCTAGGATTCACCCTGCGCGATTTCTCGCTCCAAAACAAAGAGGCCTCCCAATGAATCCACTCGCCACAATCGCCAAGCGCATTGCCAGGTCTCTCCTTCTCTCAATCTCTCTATCCCTCCCTCTCTCAATCCCAACTACCACCAACGCTTCCGAATTTATCTACCAAAATCTAGAGGACCAACAAATAAGCATCACAACCTGGCCAGCCTTCATCATCACTTCCCAATCCGAAGCGGACCTCAAAGAGGCCCTACGCTGCGCAACCCAAGTAAGCAGCCTCGCCCAAAAGCCACACTGGTTGATCGACTTCGCTTGGCCGCAATCGACCGCCATAAAACGCCGCATCGTAAAACGCCTGCTCAAAAGCGCTTTCATGAAAACGCACAGCGCCATCCTTGAAAACTCTCCTTCAGTCAACTCCCTCATCGTATTGATCGATAACGAAAACACCGTCCTTTGGGATTCCGATTCGTATCCAAGCGACGACGACTGGAACATTGCGCTCGACATTATCAACGCATCTCGCGCCGAATAGGCCCATGCAAGGCAAGTCAAAATCAGACGCGAAAGGACCCTATCCTTTCCCATGGGAGACCCATCCCATTGCCTACCCCAAAGACCTCCCCATCTCTAAACGGAGAGAGGACATCATCGCGGCCATCCGGAAACATCCCGTAATCATTCTCTCCGGCGAAACCGGTTCGGGTAAAACCACCCAGCTCCCCAAAATGTGTCTCGATGCAGGTCGAGGACGAAAGCAACGTATCGCCTGTACGCAACCTCGACGGGTTGCTGCCCTCTCCATCGCCAAACGCGTCTCCGAAGAGCTCAATGTCGAGTATGGCCAAGAAGTCGGGAGCAAGATTCGCTTCGCCGATCAAACGAGCAAGCGAACGCGCATCAAATTCATGACCGATGGCATGCTGCTCTCCGAAATACAATCGGATCCGAGCATGCGCGAATACGACACCGTCATAATCGACGAAGCTCACGAACGAAGCCTCAACATCGATTTCCTTCTTGGGCACCTCAATCAGCTTCGATTCAAACGTCCCGATCTCAAGGTCATCATCACATCGGCCACCATCGACATCGAAAAATTCTCCAAAGCCTTCGACAACGCCCCAGTCATCGAAGTCTCAGGACGCGTCTATCCAGTCGATGTGATCTACGCCCCGCTAGACGAACTCCTGGAAGATAGCGGCGACTTCACGATCATCGATGGCATCGCCGAATCCGTCGACCGCATCCTCGACGAATTCGGCCAAGGCGACATCCTCGCCTTCCTGCCTACCGAGAAGGACATTCGCGAGACGATGGACCTGCTTGAAGGTCGTCTCGGAAACCACATCGCAATCCTTCCCTGCTTCGGTCGCCTATCCAACTCCGACCAACAACGTATCTTTTCCAGATCGCCTAAGCGGAAAATCGTCCTCGCGACCAATATCGCCGAGACTTCCCTCACCATCCCAGGCATCCGTTTCGTCATCGACACCGGACTGGCTCGCATCAGTCGCTACAATCCTCGATCCCGTACAAAGCGCCTGCCCATCGAAGACGTTTCGCAAAGCAGCGCCAATCAACGGAAAGGCCGCTGCGGCCGTGTCCAAGATGGAATATGTATTCGTCTGTATTCGGAAAAAGACTTCGAAAAACGCGTTCTCTTCGCCATCCCGGAAATCCAACGAGCCAACCTAGCCGAAGTCATCCTACGCATGATGGCCTCTCGACTGGGCGACATTGAACGCTTCCCCTTTATTGACCCGCCGACTCCCGTCGCCATCAAATCCGGGTACGCGCTACTCGAAGAATTAGGAGCCATCGATTCTCGCCGACAACTCACTACGATCGGACGTAAACTCGCCAAGCTGCCCATCGACCCCACCGCCGGACGCATGCTCCTCCAAGCGGAAAACGAAGGCGTCGTCGAACAACTTCTCGTAATCGCATCAGCTCTCTCGATACAAGATCCCAGAGAACGTCCTCTCGGAAAAGAAGAGCTCGCTCGCTCCGCCCACAAACGTTTCGTTCACCGTGAATCCGACTTCCTCACTTTGCTCAATATTTGGGAAGGCGTGCACGAGGAATTCGAGAAGCGCTCGCAAAGCAAGCTCCGCAAATTCTGCAAGTCTCACTTTCTTTCCTATCTTCGCATGCGCGAATGGATGGACGTAAAAAAACAGCTTACCCAATCGCTCGCAGATTTCGAGCGCTCCCAACGGATCAAACACGAACCGCCTCGCTACAACACGCTCGAGGAAAAATTCGAGCAGCGCAAGTATGGCGGAGCCGAATACAGCTCCATCCATCACTGCCTAGCATCCGGACTCCTAGCCAACCCGGCCCGCAAAGAAGAGCCCAATCTCTATCGAGCGACCGGCGACCGCAAAACGCTTATCTTTCCCGGCTCCGGACTGTTCAACCGAAAAGCTCAACACGCCAAAACGAAAAAACAGAAACAAGACCTCGAAGCCAAAACGCCCAGCCCTGGTTGGATCCTTGCCGGCGAGATTGTCGAAACCAATCGACTCTACGCCCGCACCGTAGCGGTGATCGATCCAACCTGGCTCATTCAAATCGGAAGCCACATCCTCAAATACTCCCATAGCCAGCCCAACTTCGAAATCGACCAAGGACGCGTCGTTTGTCTCGAGAGTATCCGTATCCACGGATTAGAGCTCCAGCGAAAAACCGTATCCTATCTAAAAGTCGATCCCGTCAAGGCGACCGAGATTTTCATTAGAGAAGCGCTCCTAAATGAAGATTTCGAAACGAATTACGAATTCCTCGATGCAAACCGGAAACTTAAAAACCGGATGCAAAACGCTCAAACGATCGCCAAGATGCAAAGCTGGATAGGCATCGAGGAAGCGGCCTATCAATTTTATTCGAAACGTCTCGAAGGAATCGCTTCGATCAGCGACCTAAACCAATGGCTCAAGGCAAACGGCGGGCGAGCTGGAAAACCGCTCCTCATGAGCGAAGTCAACCTAAAACCCGTAAGCGACGACCCAATCGATCTCGCCGCTTTTCCGGAAACCGCGCAACTCGAAAACGCGGCTCTTCCAATCGTTTACCAATACAAACCAGGTGAAGCGAACGACGGGGTCACTCTCAAAGTTCCCTACGCCAAAGCGAATACCCTCGACGGTCCTATGCTCGATTGGCTCGTACCAGGCCACTTAGAGACCAAGATTCTTCACCTAATCAAAGCCCTCCCCAAAGACCATCGGCGTCCACTCCAACCGCTCATAGAAACCGCTGCCCAGATATCGAAAAACATCCGCCCCACACACGGTAGCCTTTGTCAGTCGCTAGCCGAGTATCTCAAAATCAACTACGCTATAGAAACCTACGCGAGCGATTGGAACGAAGATGCCATACCAACCCATCTTCAAGTTCGCGTCGATGTACACGACTCAAAAGGAAAGACCATCGTAGAAGGTCGATCCGCAAAAGCCATTCAAGACGCCCTTCGCGAATACGAGTCAACTGCCAATCCCAGCAACGAAGGACAAACCGAGGCCATCTGGAAAAAGGCTCGCCAGAAATGGACCCGTCTTGTCGACGGACTCGACAAGCTAGAAGCCCAGTCCGATAAAGTCCAAATTGGCGAACACAACGGAGTTCCCATTTACGGATACCCCGCCCTTCGTCTTTTCGGCGATCAACTAAAACTCTCGATTTTCAAGACGGCGTCCGAAGCTCAAACAGCCAACAAATCAGGTATCGCCGCCCTCATAGGGCACGAACTTCGCCGAGAACTCGCTTGGATCCAAGAGGACTTGCGCGACTTCTCCAAACTGGGTCCTGTCGCAATCGCCTTCGCTCCGCTCAATGATTTGAAACAGCAAGGATTCGCTCATATGAAGCGACTGCTCTGCACCCATAATATCCCTACGATAGGTATTATCGAGATTTCTCGTGTCGTTGATAAAGCCAAGACCGACGCGCGAGGCCTCACCTACAAGATCGTCGATCTTATCAAAGCGATCCTCGACGCCAGGCAATCCCTCAAGGTCGCAATCAATCTACCAGCCGATCTGAAGGTCGAAGTCGACCGACTAGTCCCTAGCGACTTTATCGTCCGCACGCCTCATTGGGCTCTCAAGCGAATTCCTACCTACCTCAAGGGCATCGAACTCAGAGCAAGCAATCGTCTAAGCGATCACCAACGAGACCGGCGTAGACAAGCGGAAATCGACTCCTTTCAATCACGTCTAAAAGCTCTTTCCGCTCCGCAAGAAATCATCGAAGAAATCGCCTGGACCATCGAAGAATACGCGCTCTCCCTCTTCGCTCAAAAACTTGGCACGGCATTTCCCGTCTCAGCCAAACGCATCAACGAAAAGTTCAGCAAAGCCGGAGCCGCCCCCGCCGCGCCCCAGAGCACGAAAACGGCTCCTAAGCCTGCGATCGACAAACCCACCGAATCCGATCTTCAAAAGCTGCAGTCTTTCTTCAACCAATAATCTCAAAAGTAACCAACATTTAATTACAGATCTAAAAAGTCTCTAGAAAACGATAAAGCCGCCCGACTTCAAATCGTTTTAAAAACCCGCGAATAGAAAAACAGAGATGGTATTATTGTAGGAGCGGGACCGCTAGGCGTAGACCGCGATACCTCCAACTCCACTTCTAACGATCCTTCTAAATCGCGGGATAAGCCCGCTCCTACATTCAGTCTATTCGACGGTCTCATCCACTCCAAAACCGCCGCCACCAGGCGTTTCAATCTCTATCGCTTCGCCAGCATCCAAAGATAAAGACAAATTCCCCGACAAAGGAATCCGATTCCCCTCTCGGTCGATTTTCCATTGTCTCCCAACCTTCCCAGGCTCACCTCCGGCCATACCGAACGGAGCAATCTCACGATGCTGCATCAACATTGAAATTATTACGGGTTCCAGAAAACGAATACGTCTTCTAACGCCATTTCCACCCGAATTGATTCCCCTCCCCCCCGAACTACCTCGGATTTCAAAACACTCCAATCGTACAGGGAAACGGCGTTCCAGAATCTCTGGATCCGTTATTGCCGTATTGGTCATATGCGTATGGACGGCGCTCGCGCCAGATCGATCGCGCGTAGCCCCCTCGCCTCCCGCAATCGTCTCGTAATAGCTCACTCGCTCATTTCCGAAGATTAGATTATTCATCGTGCCTTGACTGCAAGCCGCCAAGCTCAAAGCCCTCAACAAGGCATCGACTATACGTTGGCTTATCTCCACATTCCCGGCAACAACTGGCGGGCAACGCGCTGGATCCGAATCGAAATGTGGATTTAGCATCCCTTCCGGAATTCGAATATCCACCGCATCCAAAAACCCTTCGTTAAGCGGGATCGACTCATTCGCCAATAATCGTAACGCGTAAATCGTGGCGCTCGTGACAATTGCTGGTGTGGCATTATAGTTAGACGCTTGCATCGCCGCGCTTCCCGAGAAATCCACCAACCATTTCGGACCGGGTTTACTTATGCTAACCGCGATCTCCGCTCCATTATCCAAACATTCAACGACGCTTTCTTCCGGAAAAGAATGATTCTCCAGAGCGGTTCGCAAAGCCGACTCGGCCCGGTGCTTCAAGCCGTTCATGAAGTGACTTATCGTATCCACTCCCTCCCGGCGAACGAGTTCTCCTACCTCGCGTTCGCCAAACCGGATCGATGCCAACTGCGCCGCCAAATCCGCTAGATTCTCCTCCAAGCGACGCGTTGGATAAGGACCTCCAGTTAAAACCTCAGTAATCCCTGGCCAATCAACTTCA
>Ga0302127_10001975_pt1 | contig 12376 bp, 9 predicted proteins | sample CB4_SCM_MG_FD_204452 | JGI IMG/M metagenome (GOLD analysis project Ga0302127, IMG submission 204452) | Marine microbial communities from Western Arctic Ocean, Canada - CB4_SCM | ecosystem: Environmental > Aquatic > Marine > Oceanic | place: Canada: Western Arctic Ocean | collected 2017-09-24
CCGCGGGTTGCGACGCCGTCCACCCGGGATATGGATTTCTCTCAGAGCAGGGTGAGTTCGCCCGTCGTTGTGGTGAAGAGGGGATTACTTTCATCGGCCCCAGTGAAGCACATCTTAATCTGTTTGGTGACAAGGCTCAGGCTCGTGAGGCGGCGATTACGTCAGACGTGCCGGTATTGATCGGTATTGATCGCGCGGTAACGCTCGCAGAAGCCCAAACATTTTTCCACGACAATGGTGGTTCGATGATTATCAAAGCTATTGCCGGTGGTGGTGGTCGCGGTACGAGTGCGGTGACTGATGAAAGTGAGTTAGAAGCGACTTTTGACCGGTGCCGGCGCGAAGCAAAAGCGGCGTTCGGTATCGAAGATGTTTATGTCGAAAAATTTGTACTGCGTGCGCGGCATGTTGAAGTGCAGATTCTAGGGGATCTGCACGGCGGTATTGCACATCTCCATGAGCGTGAATGTAGCATTCAGCGTCGCAATCAGAAGGTGGTGGAGATTGCACCGGCACCGGGGCTCGATCCGGGTCTACGCGATCAGATGATTGATGCGGCAGTTCGATTTGCAAAACAGGTCGGTTACACCAGCCTGGGCACGTTTGAGTTTCTGGTAAATGATTCTAAGAACCCTACGCAACCATTTGTTTTTATTGAAGCTAATGCTCGTTTACAAGTCGAGCATACCGTCACTGAAGAGGTCACCGGCGTTGATATTGTGCAGACGCAGATTCGTATGGCTGCCGGTGAGTCACTGGCGGATGTTGGTCTTGATCAGCCGATTACTCCTAAAGGCTATGCTATCCAGGCACGGGTCAATATGGAGACCTTCAACAAGAAGGGTGCGGTGCGTCCGGCGAGTGGTACTTTTACCGCATATGAAGCTCCCAATGGTCCCGGTGTTCGCACCGATGGATTTGGTTATGTCGGCTATAAGACCAGCACGGCATTTGACTCATTGCTTGCCAAGGTTATTGTGTATTCACCGAGTGCAGATTTTTCTATTGCCGTTAACCGCACCATGCGAGCCCTGTCAGAGTTTCGCATTGAAGGTGTGGGTAACAATATTTCGTTTATCCAGAATATCCTCGGCCATGAGAATTTCGTGAATACGGATGTGCACACGCGGTGGGTGGATGATCACATGAAAGAGCTTGCTGCCGCTTCGGATCAACGGGTCCGGTTTGTTAAGACGGCGCAACCAACTGAACAGGTCGCCTCGGATGGCTATGCCGGCGCGCGGGTTGATAGCAGTGACCCACTGGCGCTTTTTACTCACGACGCTAGTGTTAAGGCATCACAGTCGGTTACGGAACAAGCGCCATCAGCAGAAGTCACGGGTCCCGACGGATCGATAGGGATGAGTTCCCCGATGCAGGGCACCATTATTGCTATTGACGTTAAGATTGGGGATGAGGTGCGTCAGGGTCAGCAGGTCGCACTGGTTGAGGCCATGAAAATGGAACATGTTATCCCGTCCTCGTGCGATGGTATTGTTCGCGAAGTCACCATGGCAGCGGGGGAGATCGTCCGGGAAGGCTATCCCTTGGTATTCGTAGAGGAAGCGGAAGTTTCTGTGGGCGAGTTGGCTGCTGAAGAAGTCTTAGATCCTGATTTTATACGACCCGACCTTGCAGAGAATATTCGGCGCCATGCATTTACGTTGGATGAGAATCGACAGGAAGCCGTTGAAAAACGTCGTGGTCGTGGCTATCGAATGCCCCGGGAAAACATTGGCGAGCTCATGGATGAAGGTTCATTCAAGGAGTACTGGCCGCTGATTGTGGCGAAACAACACACGCGTTACGACATAGAAACCTTAAGAGAACGAACGCCAGCCGACGGCCTACTGGCCGGCACGGGAACAATCAATGCAGATCTCTTCGGCGAAGAAGCTGCCCGGGCCATCGTGGTGCACTACGACTATACGGTGCTGGCAGGCACCCAGGGTGGCCGCAATCACTATAAACAGGACCGGATGTTTGAACTGGCGCATCGATTCAAAATCCCGCTGGTTCTCTTTGGAGAGGGAGGTGGCGGTAGGCCTGGAGATGATCCCAGTGGTCCGAGGGTCGCCTTCGATGTCGAAACGTTCACGACCTTCTCCCAACTGAGTGCTTTAGTACCCTTAGTCTGTGTGGTCAATGGTAGAACCTTTGCGGGTAATACCGCGCTGGTCGCCTGTTGTGATGTCATTATTGCCACGGAAAATACCACCATCGCCATGGGTGGGCCGGCGATGATCGAGGGTGGAGGCCTGGGTATCTATACACCTGAAGAATGCGGCCCGATGTCATTTCAGGTGCCCAATGGTGTGGTCGATATTCTGGTTAAGGACGAGGCCGAGGCAGTACAGGTTGCCAAGAAGTATCTTTCCTATTTTCAGGGTTCAACCAGTGAGTGGGAAGGGCCTGATCAACGCTCGCTGCGCCATGTGATTCCGGAAAACCGTCTGCGCTTGTACGATATGCGAGAAATCATTAATACCATCGCCGATGTAGATTCAGTCCTCGAGATTCGGGAAAAATTTGGTATTGGTGTAATCACCGCGTTTATCCGGGTAGAGGGCAAGCCCATGGGAGTTATTGCTAATAATCCCCATCACCTGGCCGGGGCTATTGATTCTGACGGTGCTGACAAGGGGGCACGGTTTGTTCAACTGTGTGATGCATTTGATATACCGATATTAAGTCTGATGGACTGCCCAGGCATGATGGTTGGACCGGATGTCGAGAAAACTGCGCTAGTGAGACATTGCGTACGTATGTTTAATGCCGGCGCCAACCTTACGGTGCCGTTATTCGGGGTCGTGGTGCGAAAAGCCTATGGACTTGGCGTGCAGGCTATGTGTGGCGCAAGTTCATTAGTTGGTTTTTTTACGGTGGCATGGCCAACGGCAGAGTTCGCCGGTATGAATATCGAGGGTTCCGTGAAACTAGGCTATAGGAATGAACTCGCTGCGATTGAAGATCCTGAAGAACGCCTGAAAGAGTACGAAAAACGAGTAGCGCGTGGATACGAAGCAGCCAAAGCAGTCAATGCGGTTGCAGGTGGGGGCGTTGATGATGTGATTGATCCCGCGGAGACGCGTAGTTGGATTGCTGAAAGTATGAAGCGGGTACCACCGCCACCACCTAGAACCGGGAAAAAATATCCCTTTGTTGATACCTGGTAAGTGAGCGGTACTCGTTCGTCCAGCGGCTATCGCGCCTGCAATTCATGGGAGCCCATATCGACCTTCCGGTAGAAGCAACTCTTGCGGGCATTACCCGTCTCGGGATCTTTGGTATGGCAGGCGCCCTGACCCTGTGGTTCTACGCGATAGACCAGCGCATCCTGATCACAGTCGGTGAGTACTTCGACGATCTTTAGAAAATCGCCTGAGGTTTCGCCTTTGGTCCAGAGTTCATCCCGGGAGGTCGACCAGAAAGTCGCCATACCTTTTTTAAAGGTCGTGTCTAACGCGAGTTGATTCACATAGGCCAGCATGAGGATGTTGCCATCGCTAATATCCTGAACCACACAGGGTGCATAGCCCCCGCGCTTGATGAAATCAACCGCGAGTACGCTGCCTTCTTCCAGTCGTTGTTTGTCCATGGGATCTTCCTCTTACGTAACTTTCTTTATCATGTCCTGGGTGAACACTTTGGGCACAGGTACGGGTACGATCCCGTCTACGCCCAAACGTAACAATTGTGGTGCCAGGATATTGAGTTGGGATTCTTTGATGACGACCGATACACTGCGCCAGGCGTCGTCTATAACTGGGCTGACAGTCGGCGAAACCACTGCGGGCAGAAGTGACTCGACCTGATCCAGTACACCGGTAGGGACATCCATGAACACCATATACACCGGTTCTTTCTCGGCACTGAGTACCGCATCAATGCAGATACGAATATCTTCAATCTTGTCATGTATGGCCGGGTCGGCCATGGCGTCGGCATTGGCGATCAGTTGTGGATTCGAAGTGAAAATCTCCGCCACCAGATTATTGCCGTTTGCCCTCAGGGTCTCACCGGTTTCAGTAATGTCCGTGAAGGCATCAGATTCGCCCATGACGACTTTCGCCTCGGTCTTACCCTCTGAGTGCAGGATTTCGATGTCATCGATGCCGTACAGTTCCTTCATACGTCGACGGGTCAGGTTGGGCAATTCTGTGGCAATGGTTTTGCCAGCACAGTCTTCAGGCTTTTCGATGCCGTTCTCGGGGCGCGAGGCCAGTACAATTCTGGATGGCTGATTGGTGCGTTTTGAGAAGATAAAATCGCCAACAACGGTGACGTCCTGCTCACGACCGGCTTCATAGATGTAGTCCTTGCCGGTAATGCCGCAGTCTACGATGCCTTTAAATACCTTGTCGGGCATTTCCTTTCGATCCAGTACGCGAAATACCACCGCCTTGTCGTAGGGTGTGGACAGTTCGTACTGTCGACTGCTGGGCAGCGGATATCCCGCTTTATTCAGAATTCTTAAAACCTGTTCCTGCAGGCTGCCCGAAGGTACGCCAAAATAGAGGGTGCCCTTTTTTTTACTGAATGCCATTGTCGTTACCTGCGCTGCTTGTGTTTCGCGAAAAGCGGATATTACCCCTATCGGCGCATGATTTCAGTCGAAAATGGTCGCTGATTTCACGACATTCCATTCAGGTGGTGTATTCTTGTGCCCCATAGAACATGGGGTAGGGCAATCGGAACCTACCGGGAGTCAAACGAGGATTAATAATGACAAATAAACTGAGTTTTCTGGTTGTCCTTTTTGTTGGTTTGCTGGTGTCGAATATCGCCAGCGGCAAGCTAAAAGAGGTGGCATCAGTCGAGGGTATTACTGAATATGCACTCAACAATGGCCTGCGGGTCATTCTTTTTCCGGACCCTAGCAGGCCAACCACCACCGTCAATATCACCTATCTGGTCGGTTCCCGGCACGAGGCCTATGGCGAAACGGGCATGGCGCATCTGCTCGAACATCTGGTGTTTAAGGGCACGCCCAAGCATCCGGATATTCCTCAGGAATTGACGGATAAGGGGGCCAGGCCTAATGGCACCACATCCTTTGATCGCACCAATTACTACGAGACCTTTCCAGCAACTGATGAAAACCTTGAGTGGGCGCTGGACCTTGAATCGGATCGTATGATTAACAGCTTTATTTCAGCAGATGACCTCGAATCGGAGATGACGGTCGTACGCAATGAGATGGAATCCGGCGAAAACAATCCAAGCCGTATTCTGCGGCAAAGGGTATTGTCTATTGCTTACCTGTGGCACAACTATGGACAATCGACCATCGGCGCAAGGTCCGATGTAGAGAACGTGCCCATCGAACGATTGCAGGCGTTCTATAGAAAATATTATCAACCCGATAATGCGGTGCTGGTGGTCGCGGGTAAGTTTGATGAAAAGTTTGCTAAAAAACAGATAGAACGGAAGTTTGGTTCGATCAAAAAACCTGATCGACGGGGCGCAAATCGCATCTATCCTACCTACACGAAGGACCCGGTTCAGGACGGAGAACGGACCATTACCCTTCGCCGCCAGGGTGACTCTCAGTTTGTAATGGCGGCCTACCATGTTCCACCCGGGCCCCATGAGGATTTCGCAGCGCTGGATATTCTTACGCACGCACTGTCTGCACCGCCGTCGGGTCGGTTGCACAAAGCGCTGGTTGAAACTGAATTGGCGGCAAGGGTTGGTGCTTTTGCTTATCAGCTGAACGAGGCAGGTCCACTCATGGCGTACGCCGAAGTTCGAGAAGGGGGGTCGATTGATAAGGCCTGGGAGACGATGCAGGCGACTATCTACGATACGGCGCAGGGTAGGACTCCGGTGACGGATGAAGAAGTCGAGCGCGCCAAGACCTACTATCAAAATTCTATCGAGCTCATGTTTAACAATTCACAGGCGATTGCGCTGCAGTTAAGTGAATGGTCGTCCATGGGCGACTGGCGTTTACTATTCTTATATCGGGACCAACTGGCTTTGGTGACTACCGAAGATGTGCAGCGTGTCGCTGCGACCTACCTGAAATCCCAGAACAGTACGGTTGGTTTTTTTATTCCGACCGATGAGCCTGATCGCGCAGAGATACCAGAGGCACCTGATGTTGCGGCGCTGGTGGCAGGCTATAAAGGCAAGGAAGCCGTAAAGGCCGGTGAAGCTTTTGATCCCACGGCGGAGAACATTGAGGCGCGTATTGTTCGGGTGACCCTCGATAACGGGTTTAAGCTAGCGATGCTGCCAAAAGAGACCCGCGGGGGTAATGTCAATGTTTCGCTACAGTTACTATTTGGTAATGAAAAACAGTTAGAGAATCTTGCAACGGTAGGTTCTCTGACTGGCGGTATGCTTATGCGAGGGACGTCTCGATTGTCACGTCAGCAACTGACCGATGAATTTACAAGATTGAAGGCACAAGGTGGTGTCAGTGGGGGTGTTTCTGCTGCTACAGGTAGTGTTCAGACCACCCGGGAAAACTTACCGGCCGTGCTAAGGCTTGCAGCGGAAGTCCTAAAACAACCCGCGTTCGATGCTGAGCAGTTTGCGGAGTTAAAACAACAGTCCATCGCGAGGATAGAGGCTCAACAATCTGACCCAAGCGCATTGGCGAATGAGCGTTTGAACCGGCACATGAATCGCTATCCCCCTGGCCATCCGAATTATTCGAGCACCATGGCAGAGAGGATCGCCGCGATTGAAGCGGTAGAGTTGCAACAGGTGGTTGAGTTTCACCGCAATTTTTACGGTGCAGACAATGGTCATATGGCTGTCGTGGGCGATTTTGATCCCGAGGAGATTAAGGATCTTGTCCAGGAGGTGCTTGCTGACTGGCAAAGCCCAGCAAGCTTCGAACGTATTGAACAAAAACACTTCGATATCCCAGGTGAACAATTTGTTATCCAGACTCCAGACAAAGCGAATGCCGTTTTTATGACAGGGTTGGCAATCCCGCTCCGTGATAATCATGAGGATTACACGGCGCTCGTGATGGGCAATTTTATGCTGGGTGGTGGGTTTTTGAGTTCACGGCTGGCCACAAGGATACGACAGCAGGAGGGCCTCAGTTATAGTGTCGGTTCGCAGTTCTCTGCGGATTCGGAAGATGTGACAGGGTCGTTCTTCGCTTACGCGATCTATGCACCCGAGAATGCGTCTGCCCTGCAGGCAGCGTTTGATGAAGAACTGGATAAGGTCATCAATACTGAATTTGGTAAGAAAGAGGTTGAGGATGCCATTTCCGGGTTTATTGAGTACCAGAAGAACCTGTTAACCAGCGATAGAACATTGGCAGGGTATCTGGCCAAAGGCCTGTACCTTGGTAGAACGATGGCCTGGCGGGCTGCGCTGATCGATAAAATCAAACTGCTTACGCCTGGCGATATTCGCGAGGCGATGGCCCGACATATCGTGCCAGGTAATATGAGCGTTGTAGTGGCCGGAGACTTTAGCAAGACGGTCGAATAGTGAATTATTGTACTCAGGAGGATTGAATGTCTCAGTTTGAATTAACCGACAAGGTTGCGATTGTTACCGGTGGTGGGGGTACGTCCCATGGTATCGGTAGCTGTATCGCGCAGACGCTAGCGAGTGCTGGTGCGAAAGTCGCTGTGGTTGGTAGAAATAAAGCGCCCCTCGATCAGGTTGTCGATGAAATCAAGAGTCAGGGCGGTGATGCGATCAGTGTTATCGCCGATGTCACTGATCCGGTCTCGGTGGATAGCATGGTTGCCGAGGTCAAGACAGCGATGGGTCGCATTGATATTCTGGTCAACAGCGCCGGGGGCAGTTCCTTTGGTAACCCGGAAGACATCACTCCTGAAGATTGGTCGGCCTGTCTGGCGCTAAACCTGAACGGCACTTTTTATTGCAGTGCGGCGGTAGGCAAAGAAATGATCGCGCAGCAAAGCGGCAAGATCATCAATATTGGTTCTTCTTCGGGTATTAAGGGTGAAGAGAATGCGGCGCATTATGCGGCGGCTAAAGCGGCGATCATTAACCTGACCAGATCCCTTGCGATCAGTTGGGCCATTCATAATATTAATGTGAATTGTGTTTCACCGGGCAGTGTTGATGTCCCTGACCACGATGTTCCCGACATGCCTGTTGATGAGTATGCCAAACGGCAGAAGTTGCAGTCCGTTGAGGGTGGGAAGCCCCTGGCTCTGCCGGGGAAACCGCAGGATATTGCGAACTCGGTCGTATTTTTTGCCTCAGCCGGGTCGGATGGTATGACGGGTGAAAACCTCGTGGTCCGAGGATCAGAATGGGCTTCTGCCTACGCGTAATGACGTCTACAAGAGGAAATATCAATGTCAGTATTTGATTTGCAGGATAAGGTCGCCATCGTCACGGGTGGTGGTAGTGGCATCGGCGAAGCAATTACCATGGCTTATGCCCGAGCGGGTGCCCATGTGGTCGTTGCCGCAAGAAAACAGGAGCGTTTAGATAAGGTTGCCGAAGCAGTCAGGGCGTTGGGGCGGGAATCGCTCGCGATATCAACGGACGTAACGGACCCGGACCAGGTCAACCGCCTAATAGAAAAGACGGTAGAGAAATTCGGCAGGCTCGACATTATGGTCGCCAATTCCGGGGGTGGCGGATTTCCTCCGCTGGACAAAGCCACGCTTGAAGACTGGGACAAACAGATAGCGCTTAATCTTGATAGTGCTTTTCTCTGCGATGTAGCGGCAGCCAAAGCCATGATAGCGCAGGGTTCCGGTGGTAAAATAATCAACATCTCCTCGACGGCGGGCATTAATCTGAATCCGGGATTGGCGGCTTATGCCGCAGCCAAGGCAGGCGTGATCAATTTCACCAAGACGGTCGCACTATCTTGGGCGGGACATGGTATTAATGTAAATTGTGTTGCTCCCGGCTTCACGGCAACACCCGGCATTAGAAAGGCTGGCTATGTACCCCCGGAAATCAGGAAGGACGGTACCAAAGTGCCACCGCTCTTGATGCCCAATGAGCCAGAACATGTGGCGGATGCCTGTGTGTTCCTGGCGTCTGAAGCGTCATCTCACGTCACGGGAGAGCTAATGATTATACGTGCCATGTTGCACATGGAGCGAAGCAACGATGTGGCCAGAGATCGCGCGAAGTTAACGGTTTAGCCTGATCCTCGCTCGGTGAGACAATCACGGCCGCCCATCTCAAATTCACGGCAGATCAGCGGCCGCTTTTCATAGATTGCGCACAGCATCGTGCTGCGATCAAGGGCTGCACACCATCCGTCATCCAGACGCAGCATCGTTTGGCCGCCCCATTTATCAGTGGCCACGAATCGCGCCGGCACACCGGTGTCGGTGATGAGTAGGACTTCCATGCGGCAGCAGGCTGCATTACAGGTAGAGCAACTGACCATGCGATATCTCCAGAACAATAAGCCTAACAGGTTGCTGAGAATTTTAGTAAGCGCGACGATTTGCTACACTTACCCTATTGATAACATCGATTTATGGTCGATAACTCTATTTCGGGTAGCCCTGTGATGCTGAGATTAATCCTCACTAGTTTGCTCATATCTCTGTCGTTTTCGTGCGTCTCTGCCAGTGCGCCCTTGAGGCTTTGGGATGTCGAATATCTCGCCGGGGATTACCTAAACCCTATGGTGTATAGCGATGAAATATTCATCCGGGACCACCGTGATCGCGTCGTCAAACGGTGCACCTCGAAGCAAATTGAAACCATGCTTGAGGTGATGAACAAAATACGCGCGGCCGGAGAAATCTCAGTACGTTTTTATATCGTAGATGGTCATAAACCCAATGCGTTTGCGACCTACCATGAGGATGAAGCCAGCGTTTTTGTGAATTTTGGCATGATGGATCTCATCCAGGCGGACGCAGACCAGTGGGCAGCGCTATTGGGTCATGAGGTTGCGCACATAAAACTTGAGCACTACGAGAAAGGGCGTAAGAGAAGCGGTCCTTTGAGGGTCTTAAGCGCGGCTGCCAATGCGGTTGCCAAAAATCCCATTGCACAGTTGGCGGGTCAAGCGTTGACGACGGGTATCAGTACCAAATTCAGTCGAGATCAAGAACGACAGAGTGACTATCTGGGTGTTATTTGGGCGATAGAGACGGGATACGATCCCTATGCGGCGGCGGCTTTGCACCGCGAGATGTCTAGGCAATCTTTCAAGCTCAATATCCCTTTTATATCCTCGCATCCCAGTGATAAAGAGCGTATTGCAAGTTTGACTGAGCTCGCGGAACGACTGGATAAAAAGCGTTAGGGAATCATTATGGTAAGAAACTATCAACTCCTGGCATTGCTCATGTTCTGCTCATTGGCTATGGCTGACGAGACAGGCTGTATCGAGGGTGATTGTCGGAATGGAGTAGGGACCTTCATCTATGCCGAAGATCTGGCTGGACAGCGCTACGAAGGTCAGTGGAAAGGTGGTAAGCGGCATGGCTCGGGTACGCAATTTTATGGTGGTGGACGCTACGAAGGACAATGGCTGAAAGATAAACGTTCCGGTGACGGTTCCTATTTCCATCAAGATGGTCATCGCTACGTAGGTCAGTGGCAAGATGATCAACTGAATGGCAAGGGCAGCTTCGAGCACCAGGGCGGCAACCGGTATGAGGGTGATTGGGTGAAGGGTGATCGCTCAGGCCAGGGAACGTTTGTTGGCGCCGACGATAGTCGCTACGAAGGTGGGTGGCTGGCAGGGGAATACCATGGCAAAGGCAACCTGTTAAAGGCCAACGGTTCAACCTATGAAGGTGATTTCAAAAATGGTAAGCCCCATGGCCGTGGTGATTATGAGGATACTGAAGGTCAGCGCTATGTGGGCATGTGGAAAGAGGGTCTGCGCCATGGCGAGGGGATTCTTCATTATCCTAATGGTCTGCGTTACGAGGGCCCATGGGTGAATGGCAAAGAGCATGGCACAGGTATCACCTATTTTACCGATGGTGATCGTCACGTGGGAGAGTATGAAAATGGTGAGCGAAATGGCCAGGGTGTCTACCATTTTTTTAATGGCGATCGCTACGTCGGCGAGTACAAGGATCAACGAAAACATGGTGAAGGTACTTACTACTACCTGAATGGTGAACGCTATACCGGTTCATATGTCATGGGTGTTAAACAAGGTGAAGGTGCTTATTACTTTGCTGATGGTAGCCGGTACAAGGGTCAGTTTAGCGAAAACAAGTCCAATGGTTCAGGTGCTGTGTATTACTCGGATGGTGGCTGCTACGACGGAATGTGGCAGGACGGCGTGAAACACGGTGCCGGCAGCCTGTACCTGAAGAATGGCAAGGTACAGCGCGGCGAATGGAAGTTCGACACGTTCGACAAAGAGCGGGTGGAAAAGCAGACAGATCTGTCGATATCGGTCACCTGCAAACTATTGAAGATCGGGCAGGTTTCCGGTTAGTTCATCGGGTAGTGGCAGGCGGATTCGTGTCAGAGGATGCGCAATGATAACGCCATCTACAGCCGCAGGATCAACACCCACTCGCAACTGCCTCGCGGCACTGCTGGCAGACGATGGGCAAGCACCGGTTTCGCGATAAGTCAGTGCAGCCGCAAGTCGAGCCTCGTTGGGATCACCAAATGCATGTGTAAAATCGTCAGGTACTGCGCAGCCGGGTACTGGCGTGCCCTCGATCGGACTCGTGTTGCTGGGCGAGAACCCATCCGTATAGTCGCCGAAATCCTTTTCGTTGACACCTCTAAACTGCACCGTGAAAAATGTCTGTTGGTTTAGGTTGCTTCCGGGATTCGCGATGGGTAACAACGTTTCAAAAGGCAGTAGTGAATCATCGGCATCAGCACCATCAATACTTGCATCATCGCAGACTTGCGCAATCGCGCAATGCATTGAAAAAAGATGACACAGAACAAACCAGCGTGATATTTTTATCATAGCCACCATAATCAGGGTGTCACAAATTGTAGACGATCCGAGGACGTATATGAATGTTTCAGAAGCGATGGTTGCCAGAAAGACGATCCGCAGCTTTCTTGATACCCCAGTGCAAAACGAAGTTATTGAAGAACTATTGCGCAAGGCGTCCAGAGCACCGTCTGGCGGTAATCTCCAACCCTGGCGAATCTATGTCGTCAATGGCGAATCCATGACTAGATTTCGCGACCATGTCCAAAACAGAGATGCACGTGAAACGCCAGTGTATGTAGTCTATCCCCCAAATCTAAAGGAGCCGTATCGGTCTTCACGCTTTAAGTGTGGTGAGGATATGTATGCACTTCTGGGGATCGCAAGAGATGATAAACCGGCACGCTACGCCAACCTCGCGAACAACTATACGATGTTTGGGGCACCCGCGACGCTGTTTTGCTATGTAGACAAAATCATGGGACCGCCGCAGTGGTCCGATCTCGGTATGTTTCTGCA
>Ga0302127_10001979_pt1 | contig 12369 bp, 9 predicted proteins | sample CB4_SCM_MG_FD_204452 | JGI IMG/M metagenome (GOLD analysis project Ga0302127, IMG submission 204452) | Marine microbial communities from Western Arctic Ocean, Canada - CB4_SCM | ecosystem: Environmental > Aquatic > Marine > Oceanic | place: Canada: Western Arctic Ocean | collected 2017-09-24
ATCCAGTTTATTACTGGTATCGAACGATCGTATGAATGTTCAGGAAATACTGAAAAGGCGTCTTGAAGATATAAATTAGCGATATTATTTGAACCAAAGTAAGGAATAGCAATAAAAAGAATCCCAACCAAAAATACTTCCAGAGGGAAAAGGCCTCCATTCAATTTCTCACGACGAGACCAAGTTGAACTCCAGAGTTTTTTCCATGGATAAGTCAGTTTTGATAAGACCCCTTCATCACTCATATAATACACACCTCAGGTAATACCTATGAAGTTAACACAAATCAAGGATTAGAAAAATGTCATTCATCTGGTAAAATATATGAAACCAATATAGTCACTAAAGAAGAACCTAAGAGTGCACTAAGGAAAACTTCTAGATTAGCTAAACCTGCATCGTTAGTAGGAGAAAATAGATACTCAACACCTGCCGAAAAGTCTTCGGTTAAAGCACCATATATGACTACTGAAATAATACCAGAAAATGCACCAAATAGAGCACCCCTTGATGACACTCGATCCCAGAGAGTTAGTAGAACGGGACCGACAGTTGCAGCAGCATATAGGTCAGCACGTAGGAAAATTTCAAACACACCTGCAGTATCCAAAGTAAAACCTGCAATAGTGGGTCCAGTTGCCAGATAGATCGCTAATGGAATCATTGCAACCGTTAGATACTTAGCAGCATTAAGACTCATTTTGTCGTCAGATATATCTCTAGATAAAGATGCTATGATTGCATTCTGTAAAGTATCAGCACTAGAACATACTAATGCAATAGATAGTATGACAAATGCAGCTACAAATACTATCCCGATATCCTCAATCAGATAAAAGAAAGAAACTGCAGGGTCACTAACTGCGCCCTGACCTGCTACAGAAGTTCCGAGGAAACCAAGTATAAATATTAAAGGAAAAACAATTATAGAAGCACCAATAGCACCTTTTTTCAGTGCTTTTTCATCTTCACTGGCCCATGCCCTTTGCCAATTTCCTTGAGAAAACATTTCGGCTGCAGTTATTGCTATAACAAGAGCAAAACCAGATTTGAAAGTTGAGGTGTCGCTGATACTACCGTGATACCAATCCCATTCAATATCTTCAGGAGTATATGATTTGGCATCAGATATTAAACTATTAATATCTCCAATAAAAAGTATGAATAGTAAAGTTGTAATTAAAAATATAATTGCCCATGCTTGAATTTTATCGGTTTCAAGGGAAGCCGGAAGACCCCCATAAGCAGTATATCCTGCTGTGACAAATCCAACGGCAATCATCGGCACTAAAGGTTCCATACCAACCAAAATATCCATGACCTTACCAATAGCAGTAAATTCGGCAAAAAGAAACGTAAACATATACAGTATTGAGATTAAACCTACATAAATCTGCATAGGTCTACCTGCACGAGATTTAGCATAATCAGCAAGAGTGACACCATCAGGTAATCTTTTTCTAATTATAGGGCCTACATAAGCTAGTAAAAGGAAAGGAGTTGAGGCTGATAAAGCATAACCGAAAACATCCCAAAAACCACCATAATAACCCACTTCCGACGGAGCTAATAGGACCCAGATGCCCATCCCTGAAGCAAATAGGCTGAGTGTGACACTCATACTATTCTGAGTACCTCGGGCGGACAAGTATTCGTCACTATCAATTTCTTTTTTGGCGGCTGATTGGTATCCTATATATCCAAAGAAACCAAGTGTAGCAAGCATTAATCCATAAGCAATATTTGTATCCATTTTTTATTCCTCCGCTGGCATTACCCAGATCAGGTCTATGGGTCGTTACTTTCGTAACCTCTCAGCTAGAGCTCCCCGACTTCGACGAAGAGGAGAATGCTATTCAATATTTTGGATTAGTTATCAGATTTCATGAAAGGATAATCCCATTCCTGTGGTATCTCCAATGTCCTCTTAACTGAACGAGGGCTAATCCATCTAAGCAAATTCAAAGGTCCACCTGCTTTGTCATTGGTACCGCTTGCTCTAGCGCCACCAAATGGTTGTTGAGCAACTACTGCACCCGTCGGTTTATCATTAATATAGAAATTACCTGCAGTGAATCTTAGAGCATTAAATGCCTTCTGAATATTAACTTCATCATTAGCGAATATTGAACCAGTAAGTGCATATGGAGATGATTCGTCACAAATCTTCAATATATTTTCAAAATCATTATCTTCATAAACATAAACTGTCAAAACTGGTCCAAAAATCTCTTCAGACATTGTTTCGGAATTAGGATCACTTGTCACTATTATTGTAGGTTCAACAAACCATCCAACTGAATCATCGTAATTCCCACCAACAGCTATCTCACAATTTGGATTGTTCTTCGCTCTATCGATATACCCTGTAATCTTATCAAAAGAACGTTGATCGATAACCGCTGTCATGAAATTAGAAAAATCACAAGCATCTCCCATCTTGATTTTTTTGATTTCAGCGCATAAATCATCTGAAATTATACTCCAAACTGATTTAGGAATATATGCCCTACTTGCAGCAGAACATTTCTGTCCTTGGTATTCAAATGAACCCCGTAAAAGTGCTACTAACAACCCTCTATGATTACAATCAGGGTGTGCAACAACGAAGTCTTTTCCTCCTGTTTCTCCAACAATTCTTGGATAAGATTTTAATTTTGGAAGAGCTAAGCCAATTTCTTGCCATAAACCTTGGAATGTACCAGTTGAACCAGTGAAGTGTAGACCAGCGAAATTAGGATTCGAAAGTGCGGTTTCAGTGATTTCAGCACCAGAACCTGGAAGGAAATTTATTACACCATCAGGTAACCCTGCCTCCATCATCAGCTGCATTAAAACATAGTTAGAATGGTATGAGTTACGGCTAGGTTTCCAGACAGAGGTACACCCAACTATAGCCGGAGCGCTTGGAAGATTTGCTGCTATACTTGCAAAATTAAAAGGAGTTATCGAAAGCACAAAACCTTCTAATGGACGAATTTCAGTAGTATTGAGAACTCCTTTCGGAGAAACTAATGGTTGAAAATCATCATGAAATCCACGTGCATAGTGGCAATTAAATCTCCAAAAATCAATTAATTCACAAGCAGCATCAATTTCTGCTTGATAGACTGTCTTTGATTGGTTAAGCATAGTAGCAGCGTTAACTCTCATTCTCCATTCTCCTGCTAATAAATCCGCACATCTCTCAAATATTGCACATCTTTCTTCAAGACCAATCTCTATCCATGATTTCTGAGCATCAACTGCTGCGTTGCAAGCTGCTTCCATTTCATCCTTGCCTGCAAGGTGGACTCTAGCGATAATATGCTTATGTTTGTGAGGGATGACTTGATTGACAGTGTTATTAGTAAATACTTCTTTACCACCAATAATACATGGTATTTCAAGGACCTGATTCATCTGCCTATCGAGTTCACTTTTGATATCGATTCGCTCTTGGCTACCTCGAGCATACGCTAGAATCGGTTCATTGATGGGATGGCTCATATCATGTCGCTATTAGATAATGCATTTCATCATTACTAATGAGAAAACAGAAAGAGGGTTAACCCCATTCACTAGGGTCATCTTTCTTTGCCTTTTTCCATTCTCTGTAGCACGACTTACAAACAGTAACTCTTCTTGAGTTACCAAGTAAGCCATCTTCTCCCCAAACATCTGCTGCTCGATCAAAGGCTAGTCTCCGGCCACCTATTTTCTTATCTGCCCAGTTCTCACAATCAGCTACATCGCAACGAACTTCGCCAGAGTATTCTTCTTTAATATCGTTCGAAGGACCTTTTGCATCGGAAGCATCTTTCTGCTTCTTTTTAGCTCTGGATTTGAATCCCATGTACCCTTGGAAATGACCTTCGAATTAGAACGTTACCTATTCGGAACGTACATCGAATGGCCCACCAATCTTAGCGATAGAGGCTTTTCGATCAGGTCCTACCCCTACACTAACTACTGATATACCGGATAAAAATTCAATTCTTTCAACTATATGTCGGACTTTTTCTGGCATAGCTGCATAGCCAATACCTTCGGAACGTGAACGATCAGCCATAGATATCCATTCTTCATCGGAAAGAGAAGGAAAGCCATCATGCGTCTCATAAATTGGTTTACACCTAGCAACTTCATCAGAAGTTGATGGGAAATACTTAATGACTTCACCATCGAAATCATACCCTACACAGATTTTAATTTCGTCAAGACCACCAAGAACATCTAATTTTGTCACTACCAAACCAGTATAACCGTTGAATCGATGTGCATCACGCAAAGCAACCATATCTAACCAACCGGTACGACGTGGCCTTCCTGTAGTAGTCCCATATTCGTGACCAACTTCAGCCATATGCTGCCCAGGACCTCCATTCAGAGGTAATTCAGATGGAAACGGTCCATTTCCAACCCTAGTAGTATATGCCTTTGTAATCCCAAAGCACTGTTCGACGTGGCCGGGGTGTATTCCAGCACCGTGTGTAGCATTGGCGCGACTAGTTACAGATGATGTGACAAATGGGTAAGTGCCTTGATCAATATCGAGCATAGCACCCTGAGCACCTTCAAGTAAAATTTGTTCACCATTCTGTAATGCAGAGTCAATCATTAATCCAGTATGTCTAATAGTATTAGGATACCTATCTAAAATCCATTGTAAATCTGATTTAAGAGATTCCGGAGTTATCTTCTCAGATACCCCAACCGAATCTAATTGCTTATTCATTCTTGTAGTGATATTGGATATTTTATCCATATCTGAGATTACACCGGAAATATCACAGAAACGTATTCCAACTCTCTCAATACGATCACGATAAGCAGGACCAATACCTCTACCAGTTGTCCCTACAATTTTATCGGCGGAATCATATAACCTATGGAATGGTAAAATTACCGAGGCTCGTTCACTGATAAATAGCCGATTACCCTCAGGCCTTTCTTCAGTCAATGAAAACCATCTTTCTAACTCCTCCTCAAGAACCCAAGGATCGATCACCATACCGTCTCCAAGAACTAAATTACAATCCATAGATGTGACACCAGAAGGTATCTGATGTAATTTCAGAGTTGTGTCTCCAAACACAATTGTATGACCTGCATTATTCCCACCCTGGAAACGAACTGCCCACGTTGAATCTGGGGCTAATTGGTCAATCGCCTTACCTTTTCCTTCATCGCCCCACTGGGCTCCTAATACAATATTCGCTGGCACCAAGCGCTCCGGCTGAGCCGAAGGCGAATGAACAGTTCGGTCTGGATATCTTAAAAATCAAGGCAATATTAGGAGGGATTTGCTATCAAAGCGATTATCAATGATAGGCAGTTCGGCGTGACTATATGGCTCAGCGTCACAGTGTAGCAGAGGCTCGTCTTCTCAAGAAGTGGATATGCATGAAGTGCTCCGCAACACACCGCGGATCAAAACCTCGTTGCTGCCGCAAATGTAAGTATACTAACCTAAGACCTAAGGCAACAGAACGCCGAAGTACTTGATTTAGAATCTCTAAATTAACTATTAGCATTATTTTTTAATGCAGAACCTAAATATTTACCTTAGTGTGAAATACATTAAGATTAAAAAAATTATTAACCACGTCGAACTTCGGATAAAATAGTCTCTAAAGCAGTTTGTATCTGAAGGCACAAGGGCCCAAAGTGAAGAGGTAAGTTAGCATCATTGAATATATCATCAAGGATTGAAGCAGTCATTCCAAGTCTCAAATCCATAGCCTTATTTTTATTTAAAAGCCATTTATCTATTGATTGTTTGGCTAAGGAACGAATGTTTCTAGGGACTTGAGAATCATCAAGTTGACCTAATACTGATGCAATCTGTTGGATGCGAGATTCAATGTCAGACATACTATCACTAAACCGTCGGCAAAAGCCATGTCCTTAAGCACATCCCTAATTCAAAGTGTATTTAATCTGAAGAACTCGCTTCCCAAGTAGCCCAAGGCATATCTGTATTTGCTACTCCAATACCCGGCCCAGTGGGTCCAAGAGCAATTAATCCAACAGAATGCTCAGGCGGTATTAGAGTATTAATGCCCCATTCCATTGAATCTTCCAAAGAAGTATTTTTATTTCTTATCCTCTCATAAACTCGATTGCTCAAAAGAGCTCTCGTTATTGCCTCACCAATTCCTGTGGCAGCTACTGCAAGGCCATCTTCAGCCCAAAATCCAGATCCTGGAAGTGGAACATCACCTACTCTACCAGGTGGGCGAAAACTACAACCACCGGTACTAGTAGCTACTACAATCATCCCACTACTATCTCTGGCAATGACACCAATAGTATCACCTGTGATTTCCGCGTCTAAATCTCCGATTTGTCCCTGAGGTAGCCTACCTTCAACATCTGCCCTTAAATGACCTCTCTGATCAGCCCATAACCTAGCACCAGCTGATGTTAAACCATTAATTTCTTCATCAAGTAAATCTGCAGCAACTCTGATTGGATTTGGAGTGTCTTCCATTGCTATAACAAAACCGATTCGACCATCCCCTGTTTGGATAGATGCATCTGTCAATACTGAACCATCTGTACGAATTACACTGCCTGTACCTGCATTGAATACAGGGTCATTTTCTAAGATTACACATGCCTCAACTGCCGCTTCTAGAGCATTGCCGCCTAATCTAAGAATATTGGCTGCTTTTTCTACTGCTTTCTCTAAATTATCTTGACGCATAGGACCAGGACCGGCTCCACCGTGAGCTACTACTGCTGGTTTAGACATTTATGCACCTACTGATTTGCTAACACATTACCTTGAGAATCCGTACTGTATTTTATCTTAAATTGAAGTAAAACAGCCAGTACAAATACTACCCCTGCTACCCTGAAGCAGGTATGGTAAGTCCATAAACCAACTCCTTCAACAGTTAATGACCAAATATATGCTGCCAGAAGTGGACCTATTATTCGAGCTAAGGCGCCATAGCCTTCTTGAGCACCCATAACTGACCCTAATTCATAACCAGAATTATTCGTTTCAAATGTTAATAATGAGGATTGAGTCGGAGAATATAGTGCATTTCCAATCGCTAATGCTCCTGAACTGACAAAGACTAACCAACTGATCTCTGAGGGAACATAAGGTAAACTGGCGATACCTAAACCACATAGGACAGTTCCAAAAACCATTAATCCTTTCATACTGAATCTATCCGTTAATTTACCAATTAATCCGCCTTGAACAATCACACCTAACAAACCAATAAAAGCGAATATCCAACCATTTTGCATCTCGCTGAAACCTAAACCACCATTTTCAGTACCCATTGCCGTGAATAAAATAAACGTACCGTGCATCATACTAAAACCAACCATGAATAGGAAATTTGCAAAAATTAAAGTCGAAATATTAGGTAATTTCATGACCTTAAGAATATTTGTAAACATATCACCTATTTTTTTCAAAGGAGTACCAGTAGTTATCTTACGAGATTCAGGAGGTAGACTCTCTGGTAATCGAGTTATTGCTAATGTGAGAGAGATTAATGAAAGAACACTTGAAAACATACAGGGTAACAAATATGGATGATTAATCCAAAAAGAAGTCGCAAAAACCCCACCTATGCCTGAAGAGGGATTGGATAGTACACCACCAATGAACGGTCCAATCATAAAACCAAGTCCAAAAGCAGCTCCAATCATACCCATTCTACGGGATATCATACTAGGGTCACTTATGTCACCGATATATGCTCTAGCAACGGCAATATTACCATTACCCGCTCCAGCCAAGAACCTAGCTATTATCGCCATAGATATACTCTCAGAAAGGCCGAATACTATGAAAAATATTGAATTCGAAATTAAACCTAAAATTATTATTGGTCGACGACCATGTACATCACTTAGAGAACCAAGAATTGGAGTAAATATAAATTGAGCAAGGGAGTAACAAGAAATTATAACTCCCACCCATAAATCTCTTTTCCCGACATCTACAATTCCTTCTGCGGAAGCTAAATCTTGGATGAAATAAGTAAGGAATGGAATGACTATTGTGAACCCTAGCATATCGATTAGAACTACGAGAAACAAAATCCCCATTGGAGATGCCTCTTCATCCTTAGCTACCATAAACATGCACCGTGCTGATAGAATACTTAGTATTGAGTATCTAATTATGCAGATGGTTGTGTATCTGCAGTATTAGATATTGTATCAATCACTAATGCAAGTCTTTCAACTAGAGATACCTTTTGTTCAGAGGCAACAAGTGCATGCTTTAGCACCTCATCGAGAGAATCAACAGGGATTACAGTAACCATTGATTCATATTTCTCATCAATTAGAACATCTTGCATATTAGATCGAGGTATGATAATTGTTTCGATCCCTGATTTTGCCGCAGCCTCTATTTTCGCTGAGACACCACCAATAGGAAGTACTTCACCTCTAATTGATAAGGAACCGGTCATCGCCAGATTCTGCTCAATTGGAACTCCTTCAAATGCACTTATTATTGCAGTAGCCATAGTTATAGAAGCACTATCGCCATCCACATTATGAGTCCCAGGGAATTGCACATGTATATCGAAATCCTTGATATCATTACCTGTCAATTTTTTGACTACTGCACTAATATTTGTCACTGATTCCTTTGCCAAATCAGAAAGACCACCAGTAGCAATAACTTGACCTGATCGGCCATGCGCTGTCGTAACCATTGCCTCTACAGGTAATACGACACCAGAATAGTCTGAAAGTCCTGAATCCGCGCCTAAAACTGCTAATCCGTTAACCCTACCAATTCGTTCACCTTTATTGACAATCATCGAATAATCTGCTTGTCTTTCTAGATACCTATCAGCAACTTGTTGTTCCAATGGTTTTGCTATTGCTCTAGCCCTAATTACATGCTCTGCAGTAGTTATATCGGCATTTTCTTCAACTGCTAAATCCCCTGCTATCCTGACTAAACCACCTAATTCACGTAGCCTGAGAGATAAACGACCACGTCGACCACTTCGCCTCTGTGCTTCTTTCAAAATTAATCCAATTGACTCTAGATTAAAGTGAGGGATCGGTTTCCCTGATGTTTTCTTTCTCTCATTCATAACTTCTTGTGAAATGAATCGGATTAAGCGACGGCGGTTACGTTCAGTATCTGGCATGTCAGTATTAACATATACTTCATATCCATAACCCCTAATTCTACTCCTTAGAGCAGGATGCATATTCTGCATACTATCAAGATTACCTGCTGCAATCAATATGAAATCAGTAGGAACAGGTTCAGATTTTGTCAAAGCGCCAGATGAACGCTCAGAACGTCCAGATATTGAAAGTGCTTTTTCTTGCATTGCAACTAACAATGCTTGTTGTTCCTCCATCCTAAGCATCCTAATCTCATCGATGTAAAGAACACCTTTGTTAGCTCTATGAACTGCACCTGGCTCAACTCTTTCATGAGCAGGTGTAGCTAAATCTGCTCCCGATTGAAAAGGATCATGCCTTACATCGCCCAATAGAGCACCTGCTAAAGTACCAGTTGCATCGATGAATGGTGGGTCTTCGTTTCTTTCATGTTTAACAAGAAGCTTTGGAATATTTCCCTCATCACCTGCTGTAAGTCTCCCTCTAAGAAAGAAATAACCAAAAATTAGTAAAAATGAACCAAAAATTAGTGTCAAGATTTCCCCACTAGAAAGCGTTGCTAGGACTAAAGCAGCGCCAACAATTAGTACAATGAATAACAATGTTCGATTTGTTCTTTCTCTTTGTTGCCTAATCAATGCTTTACGCTCAGAAATAATTCTTGAACCACGACCAGCTGGTACAGTCCTGACCTTTGGTTCATTTTCATCATCTTGATTACGATACACAAGAATATCCTCTAACTGTTCTTTGGGGAGGAATTCAGTCATTGAACGGGCAAGCATAGACTTACCAGTACCTGGTTCACCAACCATAATCACATGCCGTCTTTGCTCGGCAGCCTTGCGGACCACTATAGAAGCAGCTTCTTGCCCTATTACTTGGTCAACAAGCTTTGTTGGAATCGGTACATCAGCAGTAGATTGAATATTAACTACTTTAATCCATTCTTCAATAGGAGTTTTACAGATTGGGTCTTTATCGACAGCCACACCAAATGCTGCACCATCTTCCCAACTCTCAAGAGCATTTTTTTCAACCTCAGAGGAGTTTTCTTCAACATCTAAATCTTGTTCATCGTCTAACAATTGTATCCCTCGTGGTTAGTCCTGTAAGTCTGACCTTCTTGAAGGTGCGTTATAGAAGCATTTGCAAAAAAACTCAGTTAATACGGCGAAGATACTCTTCACCATAGTAATGCCATTGTTCCATAGTCCAACCATCTGGTAAACCACCCGGAGGCAACTGAGCCATCATAGGTGGTGGTGGAGGTGACCTTTCCCGAGATTCTGGATACATTGTCTCTTGTTGATATTGATGCTGAATTGGCATAGGTAAATCATTTACTTCTACTGATTTTATTCTTCTGCGTAGAACAACGTTCACTACTAAGATTGCACATAATAATGACAATAAACCTAAACCTATCAAAGATATTTTCAAAGGGCTCATTCCATTAGAAGATGGAGCCTTAACAGTCGGTTCATCATCAACTATTACAACTGGTAAAGTTGCATAAACTTTGTAGGTCTCATCAGTGGATCGATCCATCCCGTCTTGATCTACAGCTCTAACTGTGAAAGTTATGTAATCACCACTTCCTAATCCTTCACCGTTAATGTGATTTACGATAAACGGACCAAGGTTATGAGAAATGCCTGAACTATGGCAAATACCAGTTACTGAATTACATATGCCCCAAAATACACTAATTTCTGACAATACTAATTCGCCGACATTGGAAATAGTTACTGACGGATTTGAGTAGTGTTCCGTTGTATCGATGGATATTGTGAGATCGCCCTGTGAACCTAATCTCCAAGACAATGGAAGTTCATCAAAGATGTTTACTTGTATTATTGATGTCGATGAAGCACCATATCGGTCTTCAGCAGTTATTGAAACTGTTTGAATACCTGCCTCTTGCCAAGACATCACTAAGATGCCAGAAATAGGATTCCATTGAGTGGCACCTGACACTTCATTAGTAACAACTGTCCAAATCTCATCGTCAGAATTATCTATATCAGTGATTCGTCCTAACAGTTCAAGGTTTAGGACATCACCGGTTTGTAAGGTTATTTCTTCAATGCCTGTTAAATCAATATTAGGGGCATCATTTACATTTAACACATGGAAAGTCACAACTGTATCTGAATATTTCATACCGTCACTTGCTCTAATAGTCACATCTACTATTCCAAATGAGTTCTCATCTAGAGAGGTCAAGGATAGTGAATGCCCATTCAGAGTTGCTTCGACTAGTGTTTCATCAGAAATACCTAACAGAGATAATGAAAGCCCGGCTACAGGAACTGAGTTCCCATTATCATCAGTATCAGAAAGATAATTTGTGAAAGTGATACTTCCATATCCACCTTCATCAAATGATTGAGTATTGATTGGGGACCAACGAGGAGCACCATTCTCAATTACATTAAATAAAATTAGGCCTGAATTAATATCATCACCATCATCAACATTTACATAAATCCCTTGAGGTAATGGATTGCCATGACTATCTCTTATGACTTGTGAAAATTTAACAGTTATTTTCAAATTTAACGGATCCCAAGAAATAAATTCCTCAGCATCACTGGTAATATCAAGAAGTTGTAAGGGGGTTTCAGCGTCATTAATTAGACCAATAATAGATACTTCTTCATTTGAATCTACTTTCACAGTAGGCATGCCTGAATACTCATTATTACTACTAGAATATATGATAGGGATGGCATTCTGGAGGTGAAATGCATCATTAGACTCAAGCCATTGACTACTCTGACCACCAGCATCAGTCCACATTATCCTGATATCATAAGGTCCTACTGGAGAATTTAATTCAGTATTAATGGAATATTGGTACCTAGAGTTACCTCCATTACCAATCATTTCAGAACCAGCTATCCAAGTATCATCCCACGAACCTGAACCGGATTCTGAATATTGTAAAGTGGGGTACATTGAATCCATTGTATCTACTAAATCATTAGAAATAGCACTTACTTCAAATTGGATGATACTACCTCGATTTACATTTGGTGAAGAAACAGCAGTGGGCGTATTTGGAGTTGGAGGTAAATCATGTAATGCAGAGACATCAGCATAATTATTACTTGCAATTCTATCGCCATCTAAATCACTCAATCTTGCACGGAATACTGAAGTTCCTGATGGTTGCATCTCCACTGAAGACGTATCGAAATTAACTGAGAAATCTTGAGTAGAACCAGGTGAAAGAGTATTAATTGAGATCTC
>Ga0302127_10001984_pt1 | contig 12352 bp, 10 predicted proteins | sample CB4_SCM_MG_FD_204452 | JGI IMG/M metagenome (GOLD analysis project Ga0302127, IMG submission 204452) | Marine microbial communities from Western Arctic Ocean, Canada - CB4_SCM | ecosystem: Environmental > Aquatic > Marine > Oceanic | place: Canada: Western Arctic Ocean | collected 2017-09-24
ATAATTACGTCTGCGGCTTCGATACCGTTCATTCCCTCACCCAAATGAATATCCATTAGCACCAGATCAGGATTGTTTTTTTTGACTAGCTGGAGAGCTACTTCAGCGTTTTCAGCAATGCCAGAAATACAATACCCCAGCTTTTGCAAATACAACTTCATAAGATTAGTAGCTGTAGGACTATCGTCCACTATAAATATTTTTTTTGCAGACATGACTTTTAGTTATTTAGTCCGTTAGGGGCATTTTATAAGTTAGGTATACCTTAATGTAGATTGGGTGTATATCCCCTCTTTGAGGTATATTTAATAAAATATTGGTAATGTGTAGCTAGTCAATATTTAGGTTTTCTGCACGAATTATATAAAGTGAGATAACTTCATCTTTTATCTTTGAATAGCTAATAGTATGACCAGTCCGCGCACAATATGCTTCGAAATCTATCGTTGCATGTGGATCAGTGGCTTGCACATATAGGATTTCCCCGGGCTTAATTTTATTCAAAATCAGTTTTGCCTTTAATACGGGAAGCGGGCAATTCAGACCTTTAGCATCCAGAAAATGGTCATGTTTTTTGGGGGCTTCAGCTTGTTTCATATGAAACATTATATAGTGTGTATCGTTGTAAATCCTATAAGCTGTATGCAAAATTAATTTATACAAGCTGTATTGTATTGCGATAAAAATATGTTATTCATCTCTAAAAATAGCAAATTAAATTATTTTTTGGCTATTTTTGTTGATATATAGATACTACTTGTCTGTGATAATTTACCACGTCAATTTTGGTGACTATTAAACTTTTAACTTATCAAGTTATATAACTACTATAGAAACTCGAAAGCAATTAATCTACATAGCATGCGAATGATGATATATGGCTTTAAGCCTTACGGTTCTTTTGATAGTAATATCTCAGAGCAAGTGATAAATGCATTGCCCGACAGAAAGGGATTAGTAAAACGTGTTTTTGCAGTACAGTTTAACTATGATATGTTTTATCAATCTTTTCTAAAACTAAAACCGGAAATAATACTCGGTTTAGGTCAACATCCTCGTGCCAGAAATATGCGAATAGAACGCAAGGCCAGAAATATAATGAAAGATGTAGATGGGTATTCTAAACACATAAATAAAAATTCCCCAAATGAAAGATATGTAAATTTGAAGTTTCCAAAATTAAAAAACTTTACTACCACCTATAATGCTGGAACCTATGTTTGTAATTTTTCCATGTACGTTATGGGAGAGTATAGTGAGTCATATGGAGCCCGGTTTGGGTTTATTCATTTACCAATGGGATTAGAATTGGATGAAGTAAAATTGAATATCAATAATACCTGTAATCATTTGATGAGACTGAATCAATGATTGTAGTATTAAAATTTTATATTAATTGAAGCAGGAAATGGAATGTCACAATACATAGAAAAAGACGGAGTCGCCCAGTTACATTTAACGATGGCAATAAACGACTATGATCATTTACGGGATCTTGCCTCCGGAGTTGTACGACCTGAAGGGATAGTCTTAACGCCTTTAGTCTTCCCTGTCGAGGAGATATTTTTTCGTTTTACCTATCATCAGGAATGGGACGTATCAGAAATGTCTTTTGCAAAATATGTATCGCTTACCGCTGCAGGTGATGCGCCCATGATTGCAATCCCTGTTTTTCCATCTCGGGTATTCAGGCATTCTGCATTTTATGTCCGCAGTGATAGCGGGATTGATGACCCAGGTAAATTGCAGGGTAAGACGGTAGGTATTCCAGAGTGGGCCCAGACTGCTGGTGTGTATGTTCGTGGATTATTAAATGAATATTATAATGTAGACCTTAAGTCTATTAAATGGATACAGGCGGGGGTTAACCAGGCAGGTCGAAAGGAGAAGGTTAATCTAAGTTTGCCAGAGGGTATCAATTATTCTTCACGGCAGGATAAAAGTTTAAACGAGATGTTACTCTCAGGCGAGATTGATGTGGCGATTACTGCACGTCCACCCAGTTCCTTTCATGATCCTGAGTCCGGAGTGAGGCGGATTTTTTCAGACTCCAGTGCGGAGGAGAGCAAGTTTTATAAAGACACTGGAATATTGCCGATTATGCATGTGATCGCTATGCGTCGGGATGTCTTCGAAGCAAATAGATGGATTGCAATGAACCTCTTCAAGGCCTTCGAGGAGGCTAAACATAGGAGTATAATCCGATTAACGGACATCACCGCGTCGAGTATACCCTTACCTGGTCAATCGGGCTTTGTAGAACAGGTTAAAAAGGATTTTGGTGATAATTTCTGGCCTTATGGTATGCAAGATAACCTACCAACATTGGAGGCCTTTTGTCGTTATGCCAATGAGCAGGGCGTGGCTAGCCGGCATCTGAAAGTTGAAGAACTCTTTCCAAAGGAAGTCCATTCCAGTGTGAAGGTTTAGTATGTAAAACAATAAAATAGACAGGATTTACAAGATTAACAAGATAAAAAAATAGATGGATGCTACGGATTCAATTGACCCACATTGAGGTTAATTGACATGGATTTATTTAAAAATAACTTACAGCACCAGCGAAAAAAGAGTGACACATAATTAAGTAAAGAAATACTTTCTTCTTATTTTTCTCCATCCCAATCATCACACCTTAAATCAATCCCGCATCTTCCAGGACCTTATCCAAGCGCTTTTCAAGTTCTGGTGTAGCAGGTGCCATAGGTAGGCGGTGTGAGTTGTCAGGGATGATACCCATTCTTTTCATCATATATTTGATGGCTATGGGGTTTGTATCGAAGAAAACAGACTTATTCAAATCAAATAAGTCGTAATGGATTTTTTTTGCTCCATCGAGATCATTATCAAATATACGTTCACACATTTCAGCTACAGGTTTTGGGACCAGATTACTCATGGCATTCATCAAACCACATGCACCTACTGCCATCATTGGAAAACTTAACTCTTCCAGGCCAACAAATATGCGAAAATCCATTCCAAATTCCTTTAATAGGTCAGAACAGAATCCCAGGTCATTAACCGCGTGTTTCATGCCAATGAGGTTGGGTGCTTTTTCCCTAATCTGCACTACAGTATCCAAAGTAACATTTATCGCGGTGCGTCCAGGGATATGATAGATCATCATTGGCAAGTCGGTGCGACTACATACCTCCAGGTAATACGCTACCAGTCCACGTTGTGGAGGACGTATATAATAAGGCGTTACGACCAGCAGAGCATCGGCTCCCGCTTTGTTTGCATGCTCAGTTAGAATTAGGGTGTCAGCCAGGTTTTGCGAACCAGTTTGGGCAACTACCGGTACACGTTTGCTTGCTACCTCTATAGCGATATCAACTAGTTTATTACGTTCATCCAAGGTCAAGGTGCTGGGTTCAGCCGTGGTACCGTTTACCAGTACGCCATGTGAACCTTCGCTAATTTGTCTCTCAACCAGTACGGCATAAGCATCATAATCTACATCGTTACCGCGAAAGGGTGTGATGATAGGTGGGATTGAACCCTTAATTTTGTCTAACTCCATTCGTTACTCCGCTCGATTAGTTGAAAAACCTGATTGTTGTCCGAGGATTACTGCAGGCTTGTCCAGAGACTCCTGCCATAACAAACTCTCCATATTAATATTTAACGACTGGTCCTGTACGGTGAGTTCATACACAGGTTCATCATAGGAGGCATGGTTATGTATGGCCCAACCTGGTGCAGAGAGCATCAGATCGCCGGCCTTCCATTCATATCGTTTTTTTTCAACTATGGAATAGCCCGTTCCCTGAAAGTAATAATTGATAGCTGCAGATACATGTCTGTGTGGTCTGTCGATAATTTTTGGAGGACGAACTGTCATTGTGGCAAAGAAATTTGGCGTAGTGCCATTGGTGCGTCCAGTCATAGGATTGTATAACAAATAAAGACGGCGGCCGATATAGTCTTTACCTAGTGCTGTTAATTTATCAAGATTCTGTTTGACCTTTTGCCAGGGCCAATGCAAATTTTTAGATTCTACTCTCGGGGGGTTGATCAGAATCTCGTAGGGCATCATCCAGGCACCTTCATCAGTCAATTGAAAAGAGCCATATGGACTTTTGCGCCGTGGATCATCCTTGTCTTCGTTTTTTTCAATTTCAATTTCAGTTTGTACCGGGTTTTCTTCAACGATATGAACCTGCATCTTTTCAAGTAAAGCAGCGTTGGAATAGGTAAGACGTACCTGGATTTCATCTGTGTTATTGTAATGCGTGTAGCTAGCAAAGGAATTATGATTCCAGACATCATAATGATTGAATTCGATACGTTTATTATTTACCTTCGTATACCCACTTCCCTGTATGCAAAAATTTATTTGCGTCGAATTATGACGGATAGGTGCAGTACTCTCACCCGGTAATAATACATCTAGACTGACTGTGATCCCTGCTGCCAGACCTAATCCTGGTTTTGTCGCAGAGGGATGAACCATGTATGAGCGTCTCCGTCCATTATCGGGTTTTGGCAGGGATGCTAACCTCTTAATCTCCGCATCAATTTGTTCCTTACTAATAATGATGGGTTCCCATAATACTTGCGCAGTATGTTTATTATCAGTTGCATCAATAAAGGGACTATTGGCAGGCGTGTTTGAAATATTACTAATATTTGAAGACATAATAATCACCCATGTGTTTTTTATTTACCAAGACAGCATAATCATACTATTTCATTGGAAAGAAGTAACCTTATGCCCTCTGTAGAGCGGGTATACCTATAAGATAATTAAAATAGTCGCAAAGGTTTTTTCTCAGGCTGAGGAATCTTCCTGCCAATACCTTTGGCCAATGCCCTATGCAGAATCTCTGTACCCATGGACAGATCCGATAGGCCCATACCCATCGCCTTGAATAATGTTAGATCAGCATCTGTTGGCCGATGACTTTTACTTGCAACCAATGAAGAAAGTGGCGTTACACTACTCCAGTCATTTGTATCAAACTGTTGAATAAATTCACTACTAAGCCGTCTAACTGAGTCAAAGGTATCCACCGCTATCAAGTCGCAACGATCAAAGATATCCTGTGTAAATTCCTGACGCTCTGGAGTAATCGCACCAACTGCATTTATATGGCAACCAGTTGAGAGCATAGATGAACTTAAAAATGGCTCAACCGCACGGGTTACCAGCGTTACAATGGATACATCTTTGACAGCTTCTTCAACACTTTCCGATACCCCTACATCCAAAGCAAGATTTTCCTTTACCTTGCTAGCGAAGGCCTCGCGTTTTTCCTGATTAGGGCTGTAAACCCGTAAGCGTTTTAGGGGGCGTACGGCATGCACACCAGCCACCTGAGCCAGTGCCTGTTTACCGGTGCCAATGATCGCCATGTCATCAGCATGTTCATCTGCCAAACAGCGAGTCGCGACACCAGAAATTCCGGCAGTGCGCATCTGTCCCAGTGCAAAAGCCTCAATCACGGCCAGTAGTTTACCGTTTTCACTATTAAATAGGATCAGTAACGGACAGGCTCCCCCAGGTGTGTGTGCCCAGGTCTTCGTACCTACAACACCTGCTCCATCAAGAACAGCACCGATTGCATGGAGTGTGCTTCGTTTTTCATTCCAGACAGCATGGGTTTTTTTCATATTGGCAGCCTTGCCGTCATGCTCCTGAATGAGTCCTGTTTCCAGAGCAGGTATGGCTTCTTTTAATGATATTAAATTTATTATTTCTGCTTCACTGATCCAAATGGCTTCCATCTCAGACATTATTCTCCTCCTCAAAAATTGATGATTTAGGTGGCATTAGACCCAAGGTATTTACAGCAACCGCATGGGTTAAATAACGTCCAACCAACATTAGTACTCCTACGGCCTCAGATACTTCCAAAACATCCAGTACCTTTTCAAATTCATTTTCACAATTGTTACCCATGCGTTTTATTGCTGCAAGGGTATAGCTTTGAACAATACGTTCACTTTCAGACATTAATTTTTGATTACCTGGATCTAGCATTTCTACACTACGAACCCATTCATGCCCAAAGCCAAGCTTAATGCATAATCGTTCATGTTGATTTCTTTCGTAGTCATTTTCAGTCTTAACAGCCACCGTTAAGGCTACCGTTTCAGTAATCCTGTCTGGCACTGCTTTTTTCAATGCTTCGGTTAGTTCCATAAAATGTCGAAGTACATCGGGTGAATGCCCTGTACATTTAAAAAACTCTCCCAGATAACCCAATCTCTCAACTCGAGCACGCAAGGTTTCCTTGAGTTTAGGATCAAGCTGTTCCATTTCTAGTCTTGGTATTCTTAAACTCATGCTGTGTAATTCCCCTGTAAAACAGTTAGAGATACTATTAAGGAAGCTCTGAATAAGTCCATCCGGGAATTATCAGAGCACGCGAAACAAAAAGTGTGATATTTATTTCGCACACAAAACCAAATACTACTTGTATTAGATTTTGGCCGCACATCTCTGTGCGGCGGAAACCTCTGACTTAATCAGAGGTTTCTAAAATTATATCATTACAAAAATATAGTAATGTTTACTCTTATTGGATTTATATCAGGTTTAGCGCTGCAACGGAATTGTAGTCTTATAATAATTAGGGAACCTTTGACTTAATCAGAGGTTCCTTAGACAGACTTGTACATTCTTGTTTAGGTCAGCAAAATCATTGCGGGTGAACAGGAGAATTTATTTAGACCATTCGTTTAGTATCTTGCAGTTTCAAATGTAATTAATGCTTTTTTACATTGATGTCCCCATCTGTAATTTCCAATTACACCTGTATTTCTAATTACTCTGTGACAAGGGATCAGGTAGGCAAGTGAATTTGTAGCGACGGCATTACCAACCGCCCGAGCTGCCGATGGTTGGTTAATTTGAATTGCAAGTTCACCATAACTGACTATATTTCCCGCGGGTATGTTGATGAGTGCTCGCCATACCTGGATTTGGAATCGTGTAGCGGATACATATCCACGTAATGATAATTTTTTATTATCGTGATCAGGATTAAAAATTGCTTCAACCAATCGACCAGTTTTGTTTTTCTCTGAAATAAATATTGCAGCCGGCCAGAGTTGTTTGAGCTCGTTAAATGCATTTTGACGATTTTCAGAATCAGTAAACGCAAGATAGCAAATTCCTCGGGGGGAGTTTGCAATCAGGCATTCACCAAAGGGTGTAGGTGCATAGCCGTAGTTAATGTGCAATCCCATGCCACCTTTCTTTATTTCTCCAGGCGTTGCAGCATCAAGTTTGATGCATAAATCGTGTAACCTCCCTGGATCGGAAAGTCCAGAATAGATGGCTGCATCCAGGACACTTTTGCCTTGTCGCATTATCGATTTCGCATTATTTAATGTCATACATTGCAAATAGGACTTGGGCGAGATACCTACCCAGTTGATAAACTTCCGCTGAAAATGATATGGACTTATTCCTCCAATCGCTGCAAGTTCTTCCAGTGAGGGTTGTCTGTGCCCATGTTGGGTAATATAAGCCAGAACTTTCGACATTTTCAGATAATCATTCATGCCAAAACGTACCATAGGTCTATCGCCACTCCCACCGGGATCTTGCTATTTTGGAGCTATTTTCGATAGAGACGCGGAAATAGAGGTGTTTGATAGATAATACAGGTTAAATATAGGTATAAATCATAGTTCTTTCATAAAATCTCCCCGTGTTTCTGCTAACATATTCGGCACGGTAAAGACGCGTTCACTAATAATATAGAAAATAATGCTGAGGGAAATCAGCCAGGGGGCAAATATGCAGATCATTAAGCATTTTCAAACTATCTTGGTCACTTTTTTTATCATATGTCTTGTGTCGGCTTGTAATAATAATTCATCTGACACAAATACTGCGACGGTAAATACTGTTAACCCTGAAGTGACAGTAAATATTCCTGCAGCAGATACAACTCTTATCACAATTGATATTGATAACGACGATATTGCCGGTGTGGTAACCAGTAGTAATGGTCCAGAAGCTGGTGTCTGGGTCATCGCTGAAACAGATGATTTCGAAACACGCTATGCAAAAGTTGTTGTAACCGATGATCAGGGACAATACCTGATCCCGGATCTTCCAGAGGCTAATTACCAGGTTTGGGTCCGTGGTTATGGCCTTCTGGATTCTGCCAAAGTCAATGCTAGCCGAGGTAGTCATGTAGGTTTAAATGCGCAATTGGTACCGGACAGGGCCGCCGCTGCAGAGATCTACCCTGCTGCATATTGGTATGCAATGATGAAAATGCCAGAACCCAGTGAGATATCTTTTTTACCTGGTGGTTTAAACGAATACCTATGGCATATAAAAAACAGGGATTGTGTTGGCTGCCATCAAATGGGCAATAAAGCGACCCGGACGATACCGGCATCACTGGGTGAATTTCCATCTTCCGAAGCCGCCTGGGCCAGACGTATGAGTTCTGGACAGGCAGGTAATCGAATGATCAGCGCATTTGGGGCTTTGCAGGGTGTACCGTTCAAATATTTTGCTGACTGGACAGACCGAATCGCCGCAGGAGAATTACCCCATGAAGATCCCCCGCGCCCCAGCGGTTTGGAACGTAACCTGGTACTGACTGTTAGAGATTGGGCAGACCCCAAGGTGTACTTACATGACTTATCCGGTACGGACGAAAGAAATCCTACAGTTAATGCCAATGGTCCTTTGTTTGGCGCACCAGAATTGAGTACTGATGAATTTCCTATCCTGGATCCGGTTACGAATACAGACACCAGTTTTACTGCACTGGTTAGAGACGAAGAAACACCATCAACTGGGGATAACCCCGTTATTGCGCCTTCTCCATATTGGGGTGATGAGGTGTTATGGGATAGTCAGGCGAATGCCCATAATCCTATGCACGATCAGGATGGACGCGTTTGGTTTACCGCAAGGATTCGCGCGCGGGACAACCCGGCATTTTGTAAAGAAGGATCAGATCATCTTTCGGCAAAGGTATTTCCCACGACCAGGGCCGGTCGACAATTATCCGTATATGAGCCTTCCACTGGAGAGTATAAATTTATCGATACTTGTTATAGCACCCATCACCTACAGTTTTCAGAAGATGAGGACAATACCCTTTGGACAAGTGGTGATGATTTTGTCGCTGGCTGGGTCAACACTAAAATTTTTCACGAGACTGGCGATTCAGCGAAGGCTGTGGGTTGGGCACCCTTCGTCTTTGATACCAATGGAAATGGTGTACTGGATGAGTGGGTGGAACCTGATGAACAGGTTAATCCCGATTTAGATAAACGTTTCATTGGAGACACCTATGCCGTGATGCCTAATCCGGCCGACGGCACAGTCTGGTATTCAAGTGTGAGCAATAAATATCGGGGTGGCGTGGTACGTTTTGATCCAGAAACTCGTTTGAGTGAATTTTTCCGTCCCCCATTACCTGGTTTTGGGAATCGCGGTGCCGGCATAGATCGTAATGGTGTGATCTGGTCATCTATGGCCAGTGGACACCTGGGGGAATTTGATCGAAGAAAGTGTACCGGTCCCTTGAATGGTCCCGAGGCAACAGGAGATCATTGTCCTGAAGGCTGGTCCTTCCATGACTTGCCAGGGCCTGGATTTATAGACGTGCCAGATTTCAGTGTTGAATCCAGTTATTACACCTGGGTCGATCAACACGATACCCTCGGTCTGGGAAGTAATGTACCCATGGTAACCGGAAATCTGCATGATGGTGTGCATGCCTTTGTTGATGGAAAATTTTTAACATTGCGTCTACCTTACCCATTAGGTTTTTATACCAAAGGATTTCAAGGTCGGATTGATGATCCGAATACGGGCTGGAAAGGAAGAGGACTCTGGGTGCCAAGTGGTGACAGGACACCCTGGCACAAAGAAGATGGAAAAGGTTCTCGGCCATTAGTCGTGCATTTCCAGATGCGACCGGACCCATTAGCAAAATAATTAGAATATTCAACATAAATATTAGGGTTTAAAATTACTAAGAAGTCTTTTAGGTAACTTAACTACATTAATGTGTTGGTAATTTTAAGAGAATTATAAAATAACGTTTCTTATAAGGAGGACAAAGTTGAATATCAGACATAACATACTCTTTGTTTCGTTTAGCATATTATTTGTCACCGTATTTTCGGTACAGGCACAATCAGCAGGCAAGGCATCTGAGATCATCAATAGGGCAGTTACATCTGCGGGTGGTAATTCCACCTGGCATCAAAACAGCAATCTTGTAGTACATGAAACGCAGACCCGATATGAGGACGAAGGCACGGTTCAGGTGAATTTAATTCATACCATGAGTACTATAAATACAGGTTACCGTATCGAGCTATCTCGTACAGGTATAAACACTGTATATGGATGGGATGGGACTGAATTTTGGGCGTCTATAGATGGTAAACTGGGTAATCATGATTTGGTTAACGAGGCAAGGCGTGTCATTTCTAATGCATATTTTCGCTTTAGCCTGCCGTTTATACTGGATGATTCTGAACAGAGAGCAGAGTTTACTGGTAACGATAGTGTTAACGGTTCAACAACTGAAGTGATCAAGATCACCTATGAGAAAAGTCCTGCTGATCGATATTTTTCTCCGGTAGCTAAGGAACACGATCATGGTTCAGCTAATGCTAAGGCAGATCATAGCGTTGCCAAGGCAGAACATGATGTAGTAAAAGTAGAACATGGCGGTGAATCTGCTGGACACGGGCATGGGCACGGAGGTGAGGAATATAACTTCTACTTCAGCAAAGAAAATCAATTAACCAAGGTTTATTTTTCACATCATGGTGATGGTACCTATGAAACTATTTTATTGGAGGATTTCAAGGTGGTGGATGGTATAAACAGAGAACATAAGCGAACCTTGTTAAGGTCAGATGGCCAGACACATTACATCTCTAATTTTACCAGTATAGATTTTATTAAAGAAATTGATGACAGGTTGTTTTCAAAACCCTGAGTGGGATTAGAGACTGTTTTTTATGGCCAGTTTTTTTATGTTGGAATTAACAGGTATTCTTCAGTAGAGTTTATTTTTGAGCAAAATGTAACATTCTCTAGGGCACGAAAATCAATATTGTTGTGTCTAATAAATCGATGAATGTGATGACAGTAAGTCAGGATTATTTAATATAAATGAAACATTATAAAAACAGGATATTTCTAAGTCTAATTTGCTTGATCTTAATCCAGCCTGTTCTTGCGGTAACAGACGTAGATAGATTAATAGTTGCATTGGATCATCCCTTATGGACGGCAAGAAGAGATGCTGCAGAGAGTCTCGCAACGACAGGTGTTGACGGCGCGAAGGCGATACCTAAATTGGTTGCCTTGTTATCTGATGTAGAGCGTGAAGTCAGACGATCGACAGTAAGGGCGCTTGAAGGCGTGGGCGCAGGTTCAAATAAAGCAGTTGCTGGATTAATTTTTGCATTAGATGATCTGGATTGGGTTGTACGCAGGCGAGCAGCATTGTCCTTAGGCACATTACACGCTACGGCCCGGTCTTCTGTGTCTGAAATAAAGAATAAATTGAATTCGGTATCCAAGGATACGCAAAAGGCTGCGGTATTAGCACTCTCCGGTCTTGCGCCGGATAGTAAAGTCGCCGTGCCGGAACTTATTCAGGCATTAACTGATGAGGATTGGGAAACGCGTGCAGCAGCAGCCCATGCCTTGGGTAAGCTCGGTGCGGATGCCGAGTCGGCGGTACCTGTATTGGCATCAGAACTTCGGGATCCAGATTGGCGAGTGATCGAAACCGTTGTGGAATCACTGGCCAGAATAGGTAAACCCGCAGTTCCCGTCTTAATAAATGGATTGCAGGATGATTCGATACCGGTTCGATGGGGTTCTGCCCGCGCCCTGGGGGCAATGGGTAGAGAGGCCGTTGATGCTATCTCGGCTTTATCTATGGCGCTGGCTGACAATGTGATGCAAGTACAATGGTCTGCTGCCCGTGCACTTTGGGCAATTGGTGAAGATATAGATAACAGGGATATTAGCGAACAGACAATTGCCTCATTAACGGCTGCGCTAGATGATGCGGACTGGGTAGTACGTTGGTCAGCAGCGCGTGCACTGGGTTCATTAGGTACGGATAATACTGAGATAACCACAAAGAGTATCGAGGCCCTTTCAACGGCGTTAAAGGATGGGGACTCACGTGTTTGTGAGGCCGCCGCGTTTGCACTGGAACAGATGGGGTCTAGGGCTGAGGAATCCGTCGTCGCTCTGGCCGCTGCTGCAACTTCTATGAATGCTGGATTTTGTGAAGTAATTGATGCCTCAAGCGAAGCGTCGCAAAAGATTTTGCTTGCAACTGGTTGGACTGTCCGCTGGGCAGCAACTCGGGCATTAGGCGTG
>Ga0302127_10001985_pt1 | contig 12349 bp, 11 predicted proteins | sample CB4_SCM_MG_FD_204452 | JGI IMG/M metagenome (GOLD analysis project Ga0302127, IMG submission 204452) | Marine microbial communities from Western Arctic Ocean, Canada - CB4_SCM | ecosystem: Environmental > Aquatic > Marine > Oceanic | place: Canada: Western Arctic Ocean | collected 2017-09-24
CCCACACGTTTCTACGCCACTTCACTAAGTCGTTACTATGGATACCAACCTCTCCATCACGCCATGTGAGCTTGACATCCGCTACCGTGCTCCCACATGTGACGCAATGAAACGGCCACCCGGGGTATCCGGAAACGCAAACGATCGACGGAATCAGTGAACATGGATGCCGCCACAACTGAAAAGTCTTTGATTACCACAGAAAGAGCCTCTCTTGCCGGGCGCCCTGCAAGAGAGGAGGCAGAGCAAGCCGTGAGGACTCTGATCCGCTGGGCCGGTGATGATCCAAGCCGCGAGGGTCTTCTTGATACGCCCAAACGAGTGGTTTGCGCCTATGAAGAGTTCTTTTCGGGCTATGATTCTGACCCAGAGGAACTGCTGAAACGAACCTTCGAGGAAACCGATGGTTATGACGAAATGGTCATTCTACGCGACATCCGCGTCGAATCCCATTGCGAACACCATATCGTGCCAATTCTCGGCAAGGTTCACATTGCCTATCTGCCCAAACACCGCGTCATCGGCATTAGCAAGCTCGCACGCATCGTTGATATTTTCGCGCGACGTTTGCAAATCCAGGAAAAATTGACGGCACAGATAGCCAATACCATCAATGACGTTCTAGAGCCGCGGGGCGTTGCAGTTGTGGTAGAAGCTGCTCATCAATGCATGACTACCCGCGGAGTCCACAAGACAGGCGTTACAATGGTGACAAGCCGTATGCTCGGCGCTTTCCGTGAAGACGCGACCATCCGGGGCGAATTTTTCGGCAGAATTGGCCATCGCGATGCCCGCAGTGCCTAACCTTCTCACTCCGAGAGGGCTATCGGGAGCCTGATGAATATGCGGCAAGCACCTTGAGCCCCCACTAACCCTTACGGTCGGAGAGAACCAGCCGTTGTGACTGACTTCCGCCCTGTAGTTCTGGTAATCGGCATCCTGCTGTCCATTCTTGCGGTTGGCATGTGCATCCCCGCCGCCGTGGACTGGTTCCGCGGCCATCGGGACTGGCAGGTATTTGCCGTCTCCGCCGCCACCACCCTATTCGTCGGCGTTTCCATGGCCCTGGCGAGTCATGCCGGCGGTACCCGTATAAACGTCCGCCAAGCTTTCATGTTGACGACGCTGAGCTGGCTGGCGCTTACCATGTTCGCGGCCCTGCCCTTCGCCTTCTCGGAACTAAACCTCAGCTACACCGATGCCTTTTTCGAGGCTATGTCAGGCATTACCACCACCGGGGCCACGGTGATCACAGGCCTTGATACGGCACCGCCCGGCATTCTGCTATGGCGTGCAATTCTGCAATGGCTGGGCGGCATCGGCATCATCGTGATGGCCATTGCCGTAATGCCCATCCTGCGGATCGGCGGTATGCAATTATTCCGCATGGAATCATCGGATCACTCCGACAAGGCCTTGCCACGCGCCGCCCAAATTGCCACGGCCATCAGCGGCCTCTATCTGGTGCTGACGATCGTCTGGGCCACGGCCTACTGGATCGCCGGCATGAGTGGGCTCGAGGCTATAGCACATGCAATGACGACAATCTCTACAGGCGGTTTTTCAACGTCCGATGCCTCACTTGCCCATTTTGATAACGAGTCCATTGATATCATCGCCACCGTCGGCATGCTCGTTGGGGCCCTGCCTTTCATTGCTTATCTAAAAATGGTACGCGGCGATATAGGAGCCATCCTGGCGGAACCCCAAGTACCTGTATTTCTGGCAACCGTCACCGCGTTCACTGTGATTGCCGCGGGTTGGTTATGGATGGCGCATGGGGATGACCCGCTTCAGGCAATGCGCTACAGCACCTTCAACGTTGTGTCGATCATCACAGGTACGGGTTATGCCACAGCCGCCTTCGATATGTGGGGCAGCTTTGCGATGCCCATGTTCTTAATTCTTATGTTGATTGGAGGCTGTGCTGGATCGACGACCTGCGGCATCAAGATCTTTCGTTTCCAGGTTTTGTACGCGGCGGCGAGTAGCCAGATACAAAATCTGTTGCAGCCGCATGGCGTCTTCATTCGCTACTACGGTCGACGGCCCATTCCCGAAGAAGTTATCATCTCGGTACTCAGCTTCTTTTTTCTGTTTGGCATGTGCCTTGCCCTTATCGCGTTGGGCTTAGGCCTGCTTGGCCTCGACTTTGTCACCGCACTTTCAGGTGCAGCGAGCTCCCTTGCCAACGTCGGTCCTGGCCTAGGGCCTATTATTGGTCCAACAGGAACCTACCAGCCGCTGCCGGATGAGGCCAAGTGGCTCCTATCGGCTGGCATGTTACTCGGCCGGCTTGAACTATTTACCGTTCTGGTAATATTAACACCGAACTTCTGGCGCGGCTGAAAACGCCGCCAGGCGAGAAAATGCGGAATCTTCTCGAACGACGACTGCCCCAGCATGGCACTATAAAAGACCTTATGGAGTCCACGCATAACCGTCGTGATTTATACGACTTGATCTGCTTCGGCGAATACGAATCTCGAGATTCCTCCATCTCCTCCAACATTATACCAGAAATAGGCAGCTAGAGCGCGTCGGGCGATATAGGTTGCTGGGCAGCGGAGGCTTAAACCCTCTGACCCAACGGCAAACTTGTCAGATCGCTAACCGCATCAATACACCACAGAATACCCAGCAGGTTCTCCGCCACAGCATTGCCCACAACCGGCGTTACGAGTTCGCGATACTTCTCGTTGAGTTCATCATCAGTCAACGGATTTTCCGGGTCGCCCTTGCGGCACATGGCCTTGTGCGTCAGGGTTATACCATCAACGGTTTCAATATGCACAATAGCGGACCGACGGCCTGGAAAACCTTCGTCGGCCCAATCATCCTTGACCACGTGAACACGCGTCATGATATCGCGTATTTCAGCGTCATGCAGAATATCCAGCTCAAAGGCACGCATACGCACCCGCCCATCCCGCAGGCCAGCCGCCGCGCAGTAAGGAAGGCTAAATTTGGCCTCATAGGACGTTTTGGGGTTCGGATTTCCAACAATCTCCACTGCCTTTCCGTAGACACCACAATGAATTGTCTTGACGTCGCTTGCTTTCAATCCGTTGTCATTTCTCAGCGCGATCACCGCATCGACAGCAGCGAAATTGTGGCCGCAGCAAGCATGGTTTTTCTGCGTCATCTCGGTGATTGTGAAGTGATCTTCTAGGTCGGCGGTCACGGAATCCCAATCGACGTCCTTGCCAGCTGCGGCCCCGAAGCCGACATCGCCTTCTAGCATGTGAGCAGCCGCGGTAACTCCAGTTTTGGCAATCAGCGCCGCCGTACAGCCCGATTGGGCCGCCAATCCCCCATGCAAGGGTTTGGTCATCGCATCAGAGCGGAAAGCTTGTTGCAGGCCGCCGGCCATGGTCGTTGCATTGCCGATGGCATGTGATGCCTGCAACGCCGTCAAGCCAAGGATATTGGCAACGGCGGCGGCGGCCCCCATACATCCGCAGGTCGCCGTCATATGCCACATGGCATAGTGAGGTGTTCCCATCGCTCGGGCGATTCGGTTGCCGACTTCAAATCCGGCAACGACACCCGCAATGAAACGCCGGCCATCGGCACCAGATACTTGGGCCGCGGCAAGTGCAGCGGCAATTGTCGGCGCACCAGGGTGGTAAATGCCATCGCGAAAGATATCGTCAAATTCGATGGTATGGGCAGCGGTGCCATTGATCAGAGCCGCAGAGCGCATACTGGCGTCACGTCCCGATGGTATAAGCCGGGCATCGCCATGCCCGACCTCCTCAACAAGCGCCTGTGCCACGCCTGTTGCCGGCATCAGCACGCCACCAGGAATTGTAGCCGCGAACCAATCGAGGACGACGCGCCGGGCATGATGCCTGGCGTCGTCAGGCAGGCTGTCAAAGTCGATGGAAACAGCGTAGCGGCCAAGAATTTTTTGAAGCATCAGCTTTCCTCAATTTTTCAAAGTATAGACACGGCCTAGGCATGCGCCATCCTGTATCGGCAATATTTGATGATATAAGCGACCTCGACTCGCAGAATTAAAAAAAGCCCCGTGATCTGTGGCGGCAACCCGCCAATGAACCACTTCGTCCTAGTCTTTCGACTTGTCCATCCCGCTGACCAATTCTTTACTAATTATCACTGCTGTCGTTGCTACTTGATCGCGGATAGCCAAACGTGCCACCCCTCCTTATGCAGGGTACCATGGCGACAGGAGGGCATAGGGCGCACCTTGCAGCTTGGTCAGCGCTGCGCTAGAGCACTATTCAGCCTAGCAATACAGCTAAATGAGCAGGAGAGACCTATGGTGGATAGTGATGGCGTTGAATCGGGCGGCGGGGACGTCGGCGGACTGGCGGCGGAACGCCTACAGTCTTTCGTTCAGCGTATTGAGCGTCTGGAAGAAGAACGAGCGACCTTGGGTGCCGATATCCGCGAGGTATACAGCGAAGCCAAGTCCGCCGGATTCGACGTCAAAACCCTGCGCCAGGTTGTACGTTTGCTTAAGATCGACCGTGCTGACCGGCAAGAACAGGAAGCCTTGCTTGATCTTTATAAGCGCGCGCTCGACATGAATTAATATTAATCCGTGCAAATAAGATCGCCGAGGCGCTCTGGTGAAACTGCTCCTCCAGACCACATAGATCTGCAGCAAGAGCGTTCAGTGCTTCTGCAAACGCCCGGTACCAGGCACCGACAGCGGCTCCAGTCCGACTGAAAATAACGTAACCGCGGACGGCAAGCAGCAATCCGTTTCCCGGATGCGCCAGAGCCTGTACGGCCTCTCTGGTAGAAATCCATTTGGAAACAACAACTTCAGCATCAACTTAGATAGGAATATCACGAGCCGGCCACGCCAAATCAAACGTTAGTAAATGGGAGAATAGCGCGCAGCGGATAGAACCGCGGCTCACCACCTAGCCTTCAGGTGTCCAACCGAAGCTGCCCCACCAATAAACCGAGATAAACAGAAATAGCCAGACAACATCGACGAAGTGCCAGTACCAAGCCGCCGCTTCAAATCCGATATGCACCGCCGGCGTGAAATGGCCCTTGGCAGCGCGGAAATAGCAGACCGTCAGGAAGCAAGCGCCGACAAGAACATGGAAACCATGAAAGCCGGTCGCCAGATAGAAAGTCGAGGGATAGATACCATCCTTCAGCGAAAAGGCCGCGTGCAGATACTCGTAGGCCTGAAAGCCAAGGAAAATGAAGCCAAGGATGACCGTCAATCCCAGCCCGGCAACCATCTTGGCCTGGTCCCCTAGCCGCACTGCATGATGAGCATAGGTAAGGGTGGCGCCGGAGGTCAGCAGGATCAGCGTATTCAAGAAGGGAACATGCCAAGTCTCCAACGGCTCAATCCCCGCCGGCGGCCATACGGCGTTAGCCACACCACTGAGAAACGGCACGCTGGCATTAAAGTAGGCCCAGAAAAACGCAAAGAAGAACATCACCTCCGAGGCGATGAATAGGATCATCCCGACGCGCAAGCCGTGCTTCACCGGATCCGTGTGGTAGTTCTCAGCGCTGCGGGCTTCTTTGATAACGTCGCGCCACCACCCGGCGAAGGTGAAAAGCAGAATGGCAAGGCCGAGGAGGAACCCCAACAGAGGACCGCCATGCATGAACCAAATGCCGCCGATCGCCATGACAAATACGGCAATGCTACCGACGATGGGCCAATAGCTTGGCTCCACCATATGCCATGGATGTTTCTTGACCGCGTCACTAGCCATTTTCTGCTCTCCTCAGAATAGTCCCATCTCAGGCCGCCAAAATCTCTTATTGCCGAACTGTCTTAACCCCACGGCCGCCCTGCTAAAGGGCCGTGTTTGCCGACTGTCGAACCGGCTTATCATCGTTACGCCCGGCACCGCCGCTTTCAACCGGATAAAACGTATAAGAAAGCGTGATTGCCCTGACGTCAAATGCATCAGGATCATCGAGGATAGCCGGGTCAACATAGAACAGAACTGGCATATCGACCGATACCCCCGCTTTCAATGTCTGCTCCGTGAAGCAAAAGCATTCAATCTTATTAAAATACGGAGCCGCCTTGGCGGGCGCGACATTGAAAACCGCTGTACCCGTCAGCGTGCTCAATGACTCGTTGCGCGCTTCATAATAGGCGAGCACCTCCTCACCGAGCCGCACCGTCATATTCCTGAGAACCGGCTTGAACCGCCAGGGCAAGTCGCGGTTAATATTAGCATCGAAGGATATACGAATTTCCTGGTTACTGACCGGCCCTGTCGGCCGCTCAGCTTGCGTCACCGGCGTCCCACCATAGCCTGTTACCTGACAGAACAGACGATATAACGGCACCGAGGCGAACGATAGACCTACCATGCCGCCAACAACGATGAACAGCACCACCGCCGTCATCTGCTTGCGTCTGCGTCCAGCGTCCATGAGTACCGTTCCGACTGATCTTACTCCCCCGGCTAATGATGGCCATCAGAGCCGATCACCGGCGGGTCTTCATGGGTATGGAATGGCGCCGGTGAAGGTACCGCCCACTCCAGTGTCGTAGCGCCCTCACCCCAAGGATTTGCAGCCGCCTTCTCTCCAGATGTCAGCGCCTTCAAGGCAACAACTAAAAACACCAACGTCCCCAAGGCCGTTATCGCTGCACCAATGCTGGAAACCAAATTCCAGTTAGCATAAATATCTGGATAATCGACTATACGCCGGGGCATGCCTGCAAGGCCAAGAAAGTGTTGCGGGAAGAACAGGACATTGACACCAACAAATGTCAGCCAGAAGTGCAATTTTCCCAATTTCTCCGAATACATACGCCCGGTCATTTTGGGGATCCAGTAATAGAACCCGGCAAAGATGGCAAACACAGCGCCAAGACTGAGTACATAGTGAAAGTGGGCGACGATGTAGTAGGTGTCGTGGAGCTGCATGGTCACACCAGCATTAGCCAATATCACTCCGGTGACGCCCCCGACGGTAAACAGGAAGATGAAGCCGACAGCCCACAACATGGGTGTGTCGAAACGGATTGATCCACCCCACATTGTAGCGATCCAGCTAAATATTTTTACCCCGGTCGGCACGGCAATAACCATGGTGGCTGCGATAAAGTAAGCACGGGTATCAACGCTGATGCCCGTGGTGAACATGTGGTGAGCCCAGACGACGAAGCCAACAAGACCAATTGATGCCATGGCATAGGCCATGCCGATATAACCAAAAACGGGCTTCTTCGAGAACGTCGATACAATATGGCTAACGATGCCGAAGGCCGGCAAGATCATAATGTAAACTTCAGGGTGGCCAAAGAACCAGAATAGGTGCTGCCATAGAAGTGGGTCCCCACCGCCAGCTGGGTCAAAAAAGGCCGTGCCAAAATTGCGGTCGGTTAGCAACATGGTGAGGCCGCCGGCCAACACAGGCAGGGCCAGTACCAGCAGGATAGCGGTAATCAACATCGCCCAGACGAATAACGGCATGCGATGTATGGTCATGCCCGGGGCACGCATGTTTAAAATCGTCGCGATGAAGTTGATGGCACCAAGGATCGACGAGGCACCAGCTACGTGCAGACTGAGGATGGCAAAATCGACGGCAGGGCCGGGACTGAACATCGCCGTACTAAGCGGCGGATAAACGGTCCAACCAGTCGCAGCGCCACCGCCAATGACGGCAGAGCCGATCAACAACAAGAAGGATGCAGCAAGCAGCCAGAAGCTAATATTGTTCATTCTCGGGAACGCCATGTCTGGGGCCCCGATCATCAGCGGTATTATCCAGTTACCAAAGCCACCAATCAATGCTGGCATGACCACAAAGAAGATCATGATCAGACCGTGGGCCGTGACCATCATGTTGTAGAAATGGAAATCGTCGATGAACTGGATGCCAGGGAGAGCCAATTCGGCACGGATCAACCACGACATCCCGCCACCGAAGACGGCGGCGATCACAGCAATGATCATGTAAAGAGTGCCGATATCCTTGTGGTTCGTAGAAAGGACCCATCGTCTCCATCCGGTCGGATTGTGACCGTGGTCATCGTGCCCTTTAGCGGCGGCTCCGTAAGCCATTCTATGAACCTTTCGCTACGCTCAGTTACGGGGGGCGGTGATGGCTACAGCCGTGGCGCGAGCCTGGGCGACCCGGTACCGTGATTTAGTCACGCCATCCGGCAAGGTGGCCTGTGCCTTCGTCTTGGCTACCCATACAGCAAAGGCGTCCTTGGAAACGGCATGGACGACGATGGGCATGCGGCTATGCATTACACCGCAAAGTTCCGAACACTGACCGTAGAAGGTGCCTTCTTCGTTGATACGCATCCAAGTTTCGCTGATCCTGCCCGGCACCGCGTCAACCTTATAAACAAGTTGCGGCACCGCCCACGCATGGATGACGTCATTGGCAGTGATCAAAATACGAATGTCCGTTTCGACTGGCAGGACAACAGCGTTGTCGACCGCCAACAAACGAATCTGCCCTTCCTTCAAATCTTCTTCAGCAACCAAATTACTGTCGAACTCGATGCCCTGATCGGGATACTCGTAGGACCAGTACCATTGATTGCCTATCGCCTTCAGCGTCAATTCCGGGTTTTCTGTGCGGTCCGTGAAATAGAGCAGCTTGAAAGAAGGAACCCCGATAGCTATCAGAAGGACAATTGGAATGACCGTCCAGGCGATCTCTAGGCCAGCGTGGTGAGTGGTTTTAGATGGGGCCGGGTTCGCCTTCTCGTTGAACTTGATCATGACGATGATCAGTAAACCCAGAACGAAAATCGTGATCACCGTCATGATGACCAGGAGAAGATCGTGCAAGGCAGAGATTTCCGTGATGGAAGGGGAAGCCGCTCGCACCATGCCCATCTGCCAGGGACTCGGCAATTCGGCCCAAGCAGGGGTCGCCAAGAACGTGCCAATGGCAATAGAAATAACACCGCCAAATCTGTGCATCATACAATCATCTCATGCCGTTTCCGTCGATGACTGGGATAGTTCAAGATTATTTCAAACCTCAAACCGCATGCCCCAGGGAAGACCTCGGTTACCGCGCCTAGATCGCAGTTCTGCTACCACATAGGGCTATGATCTTGAAAGGACTTTCTAGCGAAGAACCTCATCTCTACCCCGTCATTGATTGAGACAGGCAATGGAAATGACAACCGTGGGGGGGGGAATTACAATAGCTGACTTGCCATTGCCGCATGCGGCAATGATAATGCCGTCCCTTCACCTCGTGACGGAACGCTGATGAAAGTCAATAATTGGGTCCTGGCGATCTTATTGTTCGCCTTGTCTGCAGGCATGTACGGGGCCGTCCTCTACAAGTTCTCCTGAATAGCCATGATTGCCATTGCCGACCTGCCGCATGTCACCGCTAGCCTCAACGCCATTTCTAGCGTCTTCCTGATTGCCGGTTACACAGCCATCCGCAGCGGAAACCGCCGCCGCCATCGCGCCTGCATGCTGGGCGCCGTTGCCGCGTCCATTTTGTTCCTGGTCGCCTACATCGTTTACCACTTGAACAGTGGCCTCGCTCGATTCGGCGGAGAAGGGGCAATTCGTATTTTCTACTTTGCGTTCCTAATCCTGCACGTGATCATGGCGATGGTCATAGTACCCCTCGTGCCTATCACCCTCATACAGGCCCTCCGTGAGCGGTTCGACCACCACCGCCGCATTGCCCGCTGGACCTTTCCCATTTGGCTCTACGTCACCATTTCGGGCGTTCTCGTCTACATCATGTCACAGCATCTATATCCATGGTCTCCCGGCTAAATACAGAGAATATCGAGACAAGACCAACGGCCCGACGGGAGCTAAAGCGTTGGGCTCGGCTCGCAGTTCTGGCTCTGGCTCTGGCCGGACTGTTTGCCCTACTGCTCGCAGTTTCGCGAATTCCTGGCTCAGAAAATATTATTGCGTGGCCTACAGCCTTCTTCCGGAAAGCCTTAGTAATCCATGTTATTTTTGCCTTCGTTGTCTGGTTCCTAGCTGTATTTGCCGCTCTGTGTCTGTTGATGGCGGAAGCTCTAGGCGGCGGCCGGGCACGCGCAGCGTTCCTGGGCGGCCCAGCGGTAATGTTAGCCACCTGCGGATTTATTCTGCTTTTAATACCGGCGCTTCTCGACCGCGGGGCTCCCTCCCTTAACAACTATATTCCGGTCATCACCGACCCATTGTATTACACTGGACTCGGAATTCTTGCTGCAGGATTACTGCTAGCCGTGCTTCGCCTCTGGGCCAGTGCCATCGGAAGCCGCGCATGGGCGCTACCGCCAGCAGTAGCGGTCATCGGCGCTTCTGTCATATTCGTAATGGCGCTGATCTCTGCCGTCCTCGCATGGAATGCTCTAGACAACCGAGCACCAGATCATGCCTACAACGAAGACCTGACATGGGGCGTCGGGCACGTGCTCCAGTTCCTTAATGCCACGCTGTTGATCGGCGCGTGGCAAATGCTGGCCCAGGCAACCGTTGGACGAAGCCTAATGCCGCCGGCTCTGTTCCAGGCTGCCATTGCTCTGCTGGTCGCCAGCGGCATGGTTGGACCGTTCCTCTACTTTGCATTCGAGCCGTTCTCAACGGCACATCGGGACGCCTTCACCCTGCTACAATACGCTATGGCCCCATCGACGACTCTGGCTGCCATAGGGCTCGGGGCGGCGATCCTGGCGCAGCGGCGAGAATCACATCTGCCTTGGGATGACCCCGGATTTTTATGCCTTTTCCTTTCGCCTCTGGTTTTCTTGGTGGGCGGTTTTATGGGCCTCTTCGTCGACGGAGCCGATACCCGCACGCCCGCTCATTATCATGCCGTAATTGCAGGCGTGATGTTGGCGTTCTTTGGCCTGTTCTATCGTTTAATTCTACCACGCCTAGGACAAGATGTTGGGAGCGGATGGGCCATGCGCGCCCAAGTTTGGTTATTCGGCATCGGCCAAACCATGGCCTCTATCGGCTTATTTTGGGCCGGTAGTAGCGGCGCCGCGCGCAAAATAGCTGGCGAAGCCCAGGGCTTGGAAGGCATCGCCCAGATTGGCGGTCTATGGATGAACGGCGTCGGCGGCATCATCGCCGTGGCCGGCGGCCTGATGTTCACCTGGACGGCGGGGCGTGCTCTGGTGCACAAAGGCCCCCACAAATCCCGGGACGACACGTAAGGCCGCCGCCGACAAGGACACTGATATGAAGGCAAACATTAGTACGGCACAGCTGCCGGACGCGGCGCCGGCCGAATCCCGCACCTATCGTAGCCGAGTTGTCGACTACGCCATTATCCTTAAACCACGGGTCATGTCCTTGGTGGTATTTACGGGCCTAGTTGGCCTGCTGCTGGCTCCGGGCGCAATCGATATACTGTCAGCGATCATCACCGTCGCCTGCATTGCGGCTGGCGCCGGAGCATCGGGCGCCATCAACATGTGGTACGATCGCGACATTGATATTCTGATGGCTCGCACCATGGATCGGCCGATCCCAGCAGCCCGCATGGCGCCCCAAGAAGCTTTGATCTTCGGTGGCCTGCTGGCAGCAGTGTCTGTAGCGGTGATGGCCACTAGCATCAACCTAGCAGCTGCTGGGCTGCTTGCTCTGACCATTCTCTACTATGTGTTCATCTACACCATGTGGCTGAAACGCCGCACGCCGCAGAACATCGTCATCGGGGGCGCTTCGGGCGCCTTTCCGCCGATGATCGGCTGGGCGGCAGTGACCGGAACCATCGATCCAATCTCGCTTGTGATGTTCGCCATCATTTTCCTATGGACACCACCTCATTCCTGGGCCCTAGCACTGTTCAGCAATTCCGATTACACGCGGGCTGGCGTGCCGATGATGCCGGTAGTTGCTGGCCCCGAATCGACCAAGCGTCAGGTGCTTTGCTACTCATGGGTCCTGGTTGCCGCGACCTTGCTGCCCTACGGCGTCGGGATGTCAGGACTGCTTTACGCGGTTACAGCGATCATGTTGGGCATTCGCTTTCTTCGGCTGGCCTGGATTCTACGCGGCGCCGAGGATGAAACCCTCGCCGCTCGCAAATTGTTTGGGTATTCGATTCTCTATCTCTTCCTCATTTTTCTTGCTCTCCTTGCTGACCGGGCCCTTAGTGTCCTCGCCTAAATGACCAATGTTTCTTATGCGGCGCTAGAGAAGAGATTCGCTAGGCTAAGCGCGCTTGACGATGCGCGCGGCATGCTCGGCTGGGATCAGGCCACAATGATGCCTTCCGGCGGAGCCACGGCCCGCAGCGAGCAGATAGCCGCCATCGCCGCTGTGTGCCACGGCATCCTAACCTCGTCGGAACTGGAAGACTGTCTGGCCGCTGCTGAAGTCGACACTGAAAGCCTAAATCCATGGCAACGCGCCAATCTGGATGCCATGCG
>Ga0302127_10001986_pt1 | contig 12346 bp, 13 predicted proteins | sample CB4_SCM_MG_FD_204452 | JGI IMG/M metagenome (GOLD analysis project Ga0302127, IMG submission 204452) | Marine microbial communities from Western Arctic Ocean, Canada - CB4_SCM | ecosystem: Environmental > Aquatic > Marine > Oceanic | place: Canada: Western Arctic Ocean | collected 2017-09-24
AGTGTGGTCTCCACCATATAGCCTGCATCTATCTTATCAGCTATCTTGAGGTGATTATTCCAATTGTCTATCGGTATCGTTTTCTGACGGTGTGCCGCTAACAAGGTCCGTTACCGGATTTGATGCATCGTCTTCCTCATCCAGGAAGATATCTCCGTCCTCCTCAGAATCGATTTCGCTATCTTCTTCGGTTTCTGGTAGTGCGGCACTGGCAAGGAGTTTCGCATCGTCATCTTGATCGGCTGCTTCACCATTCGCAGTCGGATCAAATCCGTACTCTCCTTCGGTTATGGTGCCCGGTTCAGTTTTGACTTCCGCCGGGGTAGCTTTTTTGTCACTCTTCAGAGCCCCGATTTTACCCGTGCGTGCCGATGATCTTGCTATCTCGCTCGTGAGTGTGTAGCCGCATTTTGGACAATCAACCGGATCGCGGTTGAGGTCATAGAATTTTGCCCCACAATCGGGGCACACTCTTTTTGTTCCCAGTTCTGATTTTGCCACTGCCAAATTCCCTCGCTCGGTAAGCAAATTCCATTGCCATGCCGTGCGGGTAACGTCAAAGAGAAATATTATCGATTGGTAAACTAAATTGTCGTGAAAGACAGATAAACGAAATTGTTTGGAAAGATTGTGTACGCGGTTGAACCTCTAATTGCTAGAAAATGTGGTCCCTTGATGGGGCAAGCGCATGTGCCCGGTGACAAATCTATTTCACACCGAGCATTGATATTTGGCGCCATGGCGGTAGGTAAGACTACAATTGAAGGACTTCTGGAGGCTGACGATGTGATGGCCACTGCTGGTGCGCTACGGGCCATGGGCGTGCAGATTACAAAACAGGGGACAACTTTCGTTGTCGATGGTGTTGGCGTCGGTGGGTTGATGCAGCCAGCACATAAAATAGATCTAGGAAATTCAGGAACGGGAACAAGGCTGTTGATGGGTCTCATCGCCAGCCACGACATCGAAGTTAGTATTACTGGTGATGCCTCGTTGTCTAAGCGCCCTATGGGGCGCGTGTTGGACCCCTTGCGTGAAATGGGCGCCCGAGTGGTGGATGACAAGGATAAATTGCCACTGATATTGGCAGGATCGGCAAATCCCTTGCCTATCACCTATCGGCTGCCGGTTCCTTCGGCGCAGGTGAAATCAGCCATATTACTTGCTGGACTCAATACGCCAGGTGTGACGACAGTGATTGAGCCTGAGCTAACGCGCGATCATACCGAGCGCATGCTGCAGAGTTTTGGAGCGAATATTGTAATTAGCTCCGGCCATGACAGCGCGCGTCGCATCACTCTCAATGGCCGGCCTGAATTACAACCTCAATTCATTGAAGTGCCGGGAGATCCGAGCTCTGCGGCGTTCTTGATAGTTGCTGCCCTCATTATACCGGAATCCGAAGTTATCATCCACAATGTTATGATGAGCCCGACCAGATCTGGCCTTATCGATACGTTGCTTGAAATGGGAGCGGAGATTGAGTTCATTGGTCAACATCAGGCCGGTGGTGAGTTGGTCTCTGATCTAAAGGTAAGAGCAAGCGAACTTCGAGGCGTAGATGTACCAGCAAGTCGAGCTCCAAGTATGATCGATGAGTATCCTATCCTTGCGGTTGCTGCCGCTTTTGCGAAAGGTACCACATGGATGCGTGGTTTGTCTGAACTGCGAGTAAAGGAAAGCGATCGTCTTGAGGCAATGAGTGAAATACTGTGTGGGGCTGGTGTTGACGCAGAAGCGTATGCTGATGAGTTGCGTGTGACTGGTGTACCATCGGGTGTTTTGGGCGGAAATTGTGCGTGTACCAGGCTTGATCATCGTCTGGCCATGTCAGGGCTGGTGTTGGGTCTTGCTAGCGATACGCCTGTGTCGGTGGATGATGCCGCTCCGATACGCACTAGTTTTATTGAATTTACTGACCTGATGATAAGCCTTGGCGCTGATATCTCGCCGTTGAGCGCGACGCTATGATCATTGCAGTGGATGGGCCAGCAGCAAGCGGTAAGGGAACACTGGCAAAAATGCTGGCGCGGCATTTCGGCTTAGACTATCTGGATTCGGGTAGTCTATACCGGGCAGTTGCCTGGACACTTCTTTCCTCTGATCATGATCCGGCGGATGAGACGGCGGCTGTTAAAACGGTCAGAAAACTTGATCTGTCTGCTATCGATGCACGCGAACTTAGATCCAAGAGGGTTGGCTCAGCGGCGTCAATCGTAGCGGAGTTTCCCAAGGTACGCGAGGCACTGCTTGATTATCAGCGTGAATTTGCACGCCGTGGCGCGGTAATTGATGGACGCGATATTGGTACAATTGTCGCGCCGGATGCGGACGTTAAAATGTATATTACCGCCAGTTTGGATGTACGCGCTCGCCGTCGCACCAATGAGCTGGCGGAGCAAGGTGCATCGTATGAAGAGGGTGAAATTCGTAATGATCTTGCTGCGCGGGATCGAAGAGATACCATGCGCGAGGTTGCCCCGTTGCGCCGCGCTGAAGACGCGCTCTTGCTCGACACCACCGATTTAGATATAGAAACCGCTTTCCAGGCCGCAATCGTGCTGATTGAAGGTCAGCTTGAATAGACCTCATGGTCTCTTCCCTGTTTGTAGAAACCGCGCATTCTAACGGGTGGTGGTTGTTCTGCTGGCCGGCGGCACGGTCGTTCTGGAGCGTTTGGCATGATTTGCGATACATTTGAGAAGTTGTACCCCTTCGTCGCAAGCATGTTAGCGAAGAGATATTAGGAAGCCCGCGGCAGCAGCAGTCAGGAGCAAGTATGGTTGAAGCGACCATCAGCGAGATGAACCCGAGTACCAATGATTTTGCAGTAATGTTTGAGGAAAACATGCTGTCAAAAAATATTGCAGAAGGCCAGGTGATCACAGGAGTCGTGATAGGCATCGAGAATGATCTCGCCATTGTCGATGTGGGATTGAAAACCGAAGGACGTATCCCGCTGAAGGAATTTTATACCCCGGGATCCGTCGATAAGCTTGAAGTTGGTGCTGAGGTTGAGGTCTATCTCGACAGGATTGACAATGCTTTGGGCGAAGCTGTTCTCTCCCGTGAGAAAGCGCGCCGTGAAGAAAGCTGGACTCGGCATGAAAAATCATACGCCGATGGTGAAAAGGTAGAGGGTGTTATATTCGGGCGCGTGAAAGGTGGTTTTACCGTTGATCTAGATGGTGCTGTCGCATTCTTGCCGGGAAGCCAAGTCGATGTACGTCCGATCCGTGATATTGGCCCACTGCTTAACACGCCCCAGTCGTTCCAGATTCTTAAAATGGATAAGCGACGCGGTAATATCGTTGTATCGCGCCGCGCCGTTCTTGAAGAAACACGTGCCGAGCAGCGTCACGAACTGGTCCAGAACCTCGCGGAGGGTCAGGTCATAGAGGGCGTAGTCAAGAATATCACTGATTATGGTGCGTTCGTCGATCTTGGCGGTATTGATGGACTGCTCCATGTTACCGATATCGCTTGGAGGCGCGTCAATCATCCTACCGATATTCTGACCATTGGTCAGACTGTGAAAGTCCAGATTATTAAAATTAATCCCGAAACCCAGCGTATCAGCCTGGGTATGAAGCAGCTTGAATCGGATCCGTGGGATGGCGTGGATGCCAAGTTCCCGCTCGAAGGCCTCTTCCGCGGCGTCGTCACGAATATCACCGACTACGGTGCTTTTGTTGAGTTGGAGCCGGGTGTGGAAGGTCTCGTTCATGTTTCTGAAATGAGCTGGACGAAAAAGAATATTCACCCAGGTAAAATCGTATCAACGAGTCAAGAAGTAGAGGTGATGGTGCTTGAGGTTGATCCGACTAAACGGCGGATCTCTCTTGGTCTTAAACAGTGTTTTGACAACCCATGGACGGCTTTTGCCGCAACTCATCCGGTTGGTAGCGTGGTAGAAGGCGAAGTCAAGAACACAACAGAGTTTGGTATCTTTATTGGTCTAGAGAATGACGTGGATGGGATGATTTATCTGTCAGATCTGGATTGGAACCGGCCTGGTGAGGAACTTATCGGCGATTATCACAAAGGTACCGTGGTAAAAGCCAAGGTGATAGATATAGATCCTGAAAAAGAGCGTATCAGTCTTGGTGTTAAGCAACTGGATGAGGATCCATATGAGGCTCTTGATCAACTGAAGCGTGGCGAGGTTGTTACCTGTACGGTCAAGGATGTACGCGATGGCGGAATCGAGGTTACTATTGGAGAAGAAGGTGTAAGCGCGGTTATTCGCCGTGCAGATTTATCGCGTGACCGCTCCGAGCAGCGCCCAGATCGCTTTGCTGTCGGTGATCTCGTCGATGCACGTGTTACTCAGATAGATCGCCCAAATCGTAAGGTTAATCTCTCAATTAAAGCCCTTGAGATCGCTGAAGAGAAAGATGCGATTGCTCAATATGGCTCGGCTAATTCGGGTGCTTCGCTTGGTGATATTTTGGGCGAGATGCTCAATAAGGCTCAGGCTGAGCAAGATAGTGAAGCGGCGGATAAAAATCTAGACGATGCCGCCCAAGAGGAGTCAGTAGCTGACGCGAGCTCTGTCAAAGATGCATCGGCAGAAGATCTAGAAGAAGCTGATGCCCCGGAAGAGGCCGCTGCAGACGTCCCTGGAGAAGCGGATGAAAGCCCAGACGATGCCGTCCAGGAGGAGTCAGTAGTTGAAGAAAGCTCTGCCGAAGATGAAGCCGGAGGTGATGCTGATAAAGCTACCTAATTTGATCAATGGTTGTGTCCCGCGCCGGAGTTGGCGCGGATAGGAAGACCAACCAAACCATTCATTGAGGCACAAGCCATGTCTTCACTCAATCCTGATGTGATTGTTGATCGTCGGCGCATCAAACGCCGGTTGTCAATGTGGCGGTTTTTTGCTGTTATCGCGCTCGTTATGGCGGTGGTTGCATTTTATCATGTGTTCTCTGATGAGGGACTTCCTTTGGGCGGAAAGCATCATATAGCTGTGATTGATATTGATGGCCTGATCACGGGCAAGCGTTCACGTATTGATTTGCTGCGCAAGATCAAGGCGTCGAAGTCAATCAAAGCTCTCATCGTTAGGATTGATAGCCCGGGCGGAACCACGACGGGCTCGGAAGTGATTTATGAAGAGATACGCGAAATTGCTGCTGAGAAGCCAGTGGTTGCGGTATTAAATAACATTGCTGCTTCTGGCGGTTATCTGGTGGCCTTGGCAGCAGACCATGTGATTGCCAGGGGGAATACCATTACGGGATCTATCGGCGTTTACATCCGCTGGGCTCGTGTGGACGATGCGCTGGGCAAACTTGGTATTGAAGTTAATCAGATTAAGAGTGCACCACTGAAAGCCGAACCTAGTCTGTTCGGTCGCATGTCTGATCAGGCGCACGCCGTGACCGAACGGATGGTCAAGGACTCACACGAGTGGTTTGTCAGCCTGGTCGCGGATCGCCGACCCTTTAATCTTGCTAAAGCGAAGATGCTGGCCGATGGTCGTGTTTACACTGGTAGGCAGGCTATCAAGGAAAATCTTGTGGATGAACTCGGTGGAGAGCGCGAAGCGCGCGCTTGGTTGAGTAAGAAAAAAGGGCTTGATAAAAATTTTAAAGTCATTGAATGGGAGCTGGAGGCCACGTCCAATATTCCTTTTTCGAGCAACATCTCCTCGTGGATAGGCTCAATGATTGGAATATCGCTAGGTAGATCGTTTGCGATCGGCTCGATCGCTTCTACTGAACCGCTTGACGGTTTATTATCGCTTTGGCATCCTGAGCTTAGTAGGTAATGCTGATTGTGGGTGGGGACTATGATAAAATCAGAACTAATTCAGATAATTTCTCAAGATTATCCGCATTTATTTCATCGCGATATCGAACGCATCGTCAACACGGTGTTTGATGAAGTTGCCGAAGCCCTTGCACACGGCGACCGTGTGGAACTCCGTGGATTCGGAGCATTTTCGGTAAAAAGCAGGTCAGCTCGGGTTGGGCGAAATCCACGTACAGGTGAGTTGGTTCAGGTTCCTAAAAAATATGTGCCGTTCTTTAAAACTGGCAAAGATCTGCGTGCGCGCCTTAACGGTTCAGATTAGATTAATGGTTATAGTGAGGCGGAGTTGAAACGGCTTATTACTTGGCTTGTGGGCGCGCCCTTGGCGCTAATTGCCATTTTATTGTCGGTTGCAAATCGTGCGCCTGTTAAGTTCTCGCTCGATCCGTTTTCACTTGGAGAGCCGGCTCTAGAGTTTGAAACGCCGCTTTACGTTCTTTTGTTTGCGGCGGTGTTTTTCGGCATGGCGATTGGCTGGGCAGTTAATATGGGCACTCGCTTGGTGCGACGTGGCGCAGCCAAGGGGCTCAAAGCCGGCTCGGGACACCGCGATGGCACAGTCAGTTCCGCACCCGCATCCGGCAAGGCGCTGTTTCCGCGCTCCTGATCTGTATGATTGGTGCTTCGCGGTCATCTACCAACTCGTGCGCGACACACCTCGCGACCTACGCTATCATTGATTGGTGGATGAGTTTGGCCAGATAGCAGGCTTAATCGAAAGAACAATGAGGTGGGGTACGCCCAGTGAAACATATTTCACGACCTGCAATTGTTGGTTGGGAACCGTTATTTGAGATACTAAGCGCGGCAGGAACTGCCGGCTAAAATGATTGGCAGCACCAAAATGTTGAGATGGTTTTGGGGGGGGGTTATTTTATGTGCTTTTGTGCACTGGAGCCAGATGCCAACCGTCGCAATTCCAGCAGAAGAACCAAAAATCCGCAAATTTTTTCCGCTGTCTCACTTGGGTGCTAGTCATAATGTGCCCGTACGGCACGGACCGATGACTGCCGTTGTTGGTGCGTCGTTTGATAGACTGACTTGTCTTCTTGGGGGGAGCGTTGGCGGTGAGATAACAATCGCTGAGCAGCTTTTGGCGAGATGGTCAATCCTACAAGCTGTTTGATCTGGCAGGTATGCAGGGCAAAGTGATTTCAATTGGAAAACCCCGTCATGAAGGTGGTGAGGGCGAATGTTCAGATCTTTGGCGTCAGGATTTGTCACTTAATCAGGGCAAAACAAAAGACCATTTAGTTGCCCTATTCTCCCAATTTAGCGAACGCGCTGTTCTTCCAAAACCTTTGGAACTGATGGATGAGCCTTTGTCCGATCACGTGGAGTTCATGCGCAAATTTCTAGCAGGCCGGGACATTCCAAACCCGCAGCCGAAGATTGTTCAATCGGTGCGCACTGATCTTGATGGCGATGGGCAGGTAGAATATGTGCTTAATTTGGTGCGGGTAGGAAAAACCAAGGCTCGTATTGGGGATCATTCTATTCTAATCGTTTTGCGTGGAGAGGGCGCTGCGCGGCAGGCCTTCATCATTCAAGAAGAAATTGAGATTTCTGCGAGCAAATATCCGAGCACTTTGTGGGTCAACGACATAGTTGCTATTCTTGATATGAATGGCGATGGCACTGCTGAAATTATCACTCAGGGCGCTTATCTTTATGGCGGTGGATGGGAAGTGATCCGCTGGGATGGTAACGGATTTGAACATGTGCTGTTTTGTGGCTGTGATGGTTGAAAAAATCTCGGAAAATAATCGTGCTGGCAGCAGCTGAGTGGAGTTTCTAAAAAAGTGACGCTAAACAACCCTGTATATTGTGCCTTAGATACCAGTGACCTCTCCCATGCATTGCATCTTGCCCGCTCGGTCGGAGAATCAGTCGGCGGGCTTAAAATTGGTATGGAAGCATTCTATGCCTTTGGTCGCGATGGTTTTGATGCCATCGCGGATATGGGGTTGCCGATCTTTCTGGATCTTAAACTTCACGACATTCCAAACACTGTTGCCAGGGCGGTAAGTACGCTCGTATCGTTAGGTCCAGAGATTCTGAATGTACATGTTGGAGGCGGGCGTGAGATGATGGAAGCCGCGGTGGATGCCGCCGAGGGGAGAGTGCGCCTAATAGGCGTTACGGTTCTCACAAGTCTGAATGATTTAGATCTAGTGCGCCATGGAATATTGGATGGTACCGCTGCGCAGGCCTTGAGGCTGGCTGAGGATGCGCGCGCGGCTGGGCTTGATGGGGTTGTGTGTAGTGCTCACGAGGTCCCGCAGATCAAGGCTTTATGTGGACAAGACTTTTTGACAGTGGTTCCAGGAATCCGCCCAGCCTTTGGTCGAAGGGACGATCAAAAGCGTACCTTGACTCCTGAGGCCGCTCTCGCGGCAGGTGCAGATATTCTGGTCATTGGTCGGCCGATTACTGAGGCTGCAGATCCGGCCCATGCAGCGCGAGATATTGCGCTCAGCTTAGCTGATTGAAATGATGTCTGTCGAAGTTAAAATATGTGGACTGCGCTCGCGCACTGCAGTTGATGCCGCCTTGGATGCCGGCGCTGATATGCTGGGCTTTGTGTTCTTTGAAAAAAGTCCAAGGCATGTAAGCCTTGCTGATGCGGCTGAACTAATTAATATGCTCCCCGCTGCGGCTGTCTCTGTTATGCTGGTGGTGGATGTCACCGATAAGGTGATCGACGAGATTTCCAGCACAGTTCGCCCAACCATGCTACAGGTTCATGGCTCTGAAACGCCCCGGCGCGTTGCTGAAATCTCCGCTAGATCCGGCCTGCCGGTAATAAAGGCGCTGGGTATTGCCAATGCGGATGATATAGATGCCGCACGATCTTTCCAAACATCGGCGTCCCGCGTTTTGTTCGACGCACACCCCCCAAAGGGTGCTGACCGGCCGGGTGGGCATGGAAAAATGATCGACTGGAGGTTGGCGCGAAGCTACAACGGCAATATTACAGCAATGCTGTCAGGCGGATTAACCCCACATAATGTCGCAAAGGCGATCAGCGCATCAGGGTTGTACGCAGTTGATGTATCCTCTGGTGTTGAGAGTCGACCTGGCGTAAAGGATTCAAACCTGATCCACCAATTTGTACGCGCGGCGCGCGGAGGAGTACCGAGTTGAATTGTGGAGGTAAGTTGAAAGGCAATAGGCATGGCAAACCATATTGAAGCTAATACCATGCGCTCCGGTCCCGACGAGTTTGGTCGCTTCGGTATTTTTGGTGGAAGGTTTGTGGCTGAAACCTTGATGCCGCAGATTCTTGATCTGGAGCGCGCCTATAACGATGCCAAGGTCGACCCGGGATTTATCCGCCAACTGGAATCACTCAATACCCACTACGCCGGTCGACCAAGCCCACTCTATTATGCGGAACGTCTCAGCGAGTATCTCGGCGGTGCGAAAATCTACTTCAAACGGGATGAACTTAACCATACCGGAAGTCATAAGATAAATAATTGCCTTGGGCAGATCTTGCTTGCCGGGCGAATGAAAAAAACCAGGATAATTGCCGAGACTGGGGCTGGACAGCATGGAGTTGCCGTCGCGACGGTTGCTGCGAGGTTTGGGCTGCCATGTGTTGTTTATATGGGCGCGACAGACATTGAACGTCAAAAGCCAAATGTTTTTCGCATGAGGCTTTTGGGCGCTGAAATAGTGCCGGTAACCTCCGGTACGGGCACTTTGAAAGATGCTATGAATGAGGCATTGCGCGATTGGGTTAGTAATGTTGATACGACGTTCTACATCATTGGCACTGTGGCAGGACCCCACCCATATCCGGCCATGGTGCGTGATTTTCAGTCCGTTATTGGCATTGAGGCTCGCGAGCAGATGCTCAAGGCCGAAGGCAGATTGCCAGACGAACTTGTGGCATGCATTGGTGGGGGCTCTAACGCAATGGGGTTGTTTCATCCGTTTCTAGATGATGAGTCTGTTGCTCTCACAGGTGTAGAGGCGGGAGGTCACGGCCTTGATACAGATGAGCACTGTGCTAGTTTAAATGGTGGTAGGCCTGGCATTTTGCATGGAAACAGAACGTATCTTCTGCAAAACGATGACGGACAAATTCTCGAGGGGCACTCAATATCGGCCGGGCTTGACTATCCCGGCATTGGCCCAGAGCACGCTTGGCTTAAGGAAACTGGGCGGGTGAACTACGTTGCGGTCACCGACACCGAAGCGCTAGAAGCCTTTCAGCTTTGCACCCGCACGGAAGGGATTATTCCTGCTCTTGAACCCTCCCATGCACTGGCCCACGTGATGAAAATTTCGCCAGGTAAAAACTCCGATCATCTGATCCTGATGAATCTGTGCGGACGGGGTGATAAAGATATTTTTGCTGTCGCGGATCATCTTGGCATGGAGATCTAAAAGTGGGAGAAAAGCGCATCGAGCAGTGCTTTGCCCGACTCAAGCACGAGGGTCGTAAGGGGTTGATAACGTTCGTCACTGCTGGAGATCCAGACCCGGTGACTTCTCTTGCTATTGTGAAGGGGCTGCCTTCCGCAGGCGCTGATATTATTGAGATTGGAATGCCGTTCACAGATCCGATGGCCGATGGACCTGCCATCCAGGCGTCCTCGTTGCGCGCGCTCGCTGCCGGACAGACGATGGATGCAACACTCAATCTAGTGCGCGAGTTCCGGTGCGATGATGATAGCACGCCGATTGTGCTGATGGGTTACTACAATCCGATTTATTCTTACGGTAATGAGTGCTTTTTGGACAAAGCCAGCCAATCGGGCGTTGATGGTCTAATAATCGTCGACCTGCCACCCGAAGAAGATGAAGAACTTTGTCTTCCAACGCTGGATGCTGGACTTTCTTTTATCAGGCTGGCAACGCCTACTACTGATGATATACGTTTGCCAGTGGTTCTCGCCAATACGTCCGGTTTTGTCTATTACGTTTCAATCACTGGCATTACGGGAACAAGGGCGCCTGACATGGCATCGGTAGGTAGCGCGGTTGCCCGTATTAAGCAGAAAACCAATCTTCCTGTCGCGGTCGGCTTCGGCGTACGCACGCCAGAGCAGGCTGAAGCTATCGCAAGATGCGCTGATGCTGTTGTAGTTGGCTCGGCCTTGGTCACTGCGATCGCGATCGCGTCGGCTGGCGGCTTTGATCCTGTGGAGGCTAGCCTTGATATCGTGACCAAGCTTGCGGCAGGCGTGAGGCGAGCAACAAATTGATGATGGAGCCCCAGTCGGAGGGATAGCGGCATGAATTGGATCAACAGCGTCGTTCGGCCAAAAATCCAGGGAATCTTGCGTAAACGCGATGTCCCCGAGAACCTATGGGTACAATGCCCTGAAACCGGGCAGATGGTGTTTCATCGTGATCTGGAGGCGAATCAATGGGTGGTGCCAGGGTCCGGGTATCATATGAAGATTACTGCTAAGAAGCGCATGGAACTATTGTTTGATGATGGTGAGTTTGATCGCCTAAAGACGCCGGATGTCGCCATTGATCCTCTAAAATTTCGTGATGAACGGCGGTATGTGGACCGATTGAAGGACGCGCGTGCTAAAACTGGACTTGATGATGCGGTCTTGGTTGGCTCCGGTAAAATCGACGGCCTTAAAGTCGTTGCGGCGGTGCAGGACTTTTCATTTTTGGGTGGCTCATTAGGTATGGCGGCCGGAGAGGCAGTGATTGCTGCGATGGAATTGGCCGTTGAGTGCAAGGCACCGTTAGTATTGTTCGTAGCGGCAGGCGGTGCGCGTATGCAAGAAGGCATTCTTTCGCTCATGCAAATGCCACGCACCAGCGTTGCCGTGCAGTGGCTGAATGATGCCAGGCTTCCCTATATTGTCGTGCTTACCAACCCAACTACAGGTGGCGTTACGGCATCGTATGCCATGTTGGGAGATGTGCACATTGCCGAACCCGGAGCTCTCATTGGATTTGCTGGGCCGCGCGTGATTGAACAGACAATCCGCGAGAAGTTGCCCGAGGGATTTCAACGGGCTGAATACCTTCTCGATCATGGTATGATCGACATGGTGGTGCATCGCCATGATTTGAAGAATACGATCTCTAAGTTATGCCGATTGTTTATGAAGAAGCCGAGTCTCGAAGCAACAGAGGAACTAGATAAATCCAATGCCGTTTCGATCATTTTATCCAAAGAACAAGTGGAAGATGTTGGTGGAACAGAAAAATCTGGACAACGCCAGGCTGAATAATCTGAAAATTTTGCAGTAAACTAAGGTAATAGGAAAAATATTTACGGCATGAAGAAAAACGCGCTAAAACAGGTGATAGGTCAAGACGACACCCGTACTGCTGTTGTTTTGGATCGGCTGATGAAGCTTCATCCAAAAGCGATTGATTTATCCCTTGGCCGCACAGAATTACTTCTTGAGCGACTGGGAAACCCAGAGCGTAGAATTGCGCCTGTGGTTCATCTTGCTGGCACCAATGGAAAGGGGTCGGTCCTATCATTTCTTGCCGCGGTGATGCGCGACGCCGGGCTGAAAGCTCACGCCTACACCTC
>Ga0302127_10001987_pt1 | contig 12339 bp, 11 predicted proteins | sample CB4_SCM_MG_FD_204452 | JGI IMG/M metagenome (GOLD analysis project Ga0302127, IMG submission 204452) | Marine microbial communities from Western Arctic Ocean, Canada - CB4_SCM | ecosystem: Environmental > Aquatic > Marine > Oceanic | place: Canada: Western Arctic Ocean | collected 2017-09-24
TATTTAGATAATTTTTTAAGTAATGAGAACAGCCTCTGTTTAAGAAAATCCATCTACTGTATTTAAAAGAGAGGTCTAATAATTCTCTTTGACCTTTCAAATCCATTCCAGTCTTTACGGCAGATTCGTATCCTAAGAACGGTATAACAGATGCAGCGTATTGTCCTGCTGAAAGGCCATCTATATTTAAACCTTCAAAAGACATAGCTGCCCTTTCATTATCTTTAAATCTTGTTAAAAAATCTAAATCAAAAATCTTTGAAGAGTTAATAACATCAATTGATTTATTTACTAATTCTAATATTTTTAAATGGTCCTCAGTTTTAATTAAATCAAGTATTTTGGCGTGATTTTTTCCTAGGGTATTTAGATTTTTTCTTAATTTTTTATTTTCATCTTTCGTGCTAGTTTTAGCTGAAGTGCCAAATTTATCGGATGAATAATCATCAGTATTAACATCTGAGTTCTCGAAGCATCCTGGAAATTGCACCTTGCCAAAATCTACAGATAAAGAGTTATAAGAATTTGCACTTGCTTCAAAGTTAAAAGTAAGGACTAGCAAAAATATAAGAAAAAAGGGACTAAATCTCAGATGCTTATTAAGAGTTTTATTAATCATGCACTACTCTTTGAATAATTTTTTTTAAATCCAGCACTCCTTGTCTGAAAGCAGACTCATTTATTTTTTCATCATTACCATGAATGCCTGAAAACTCATCTCCTTTAGCAATTAATGGATTAAACCCATAACTAGCTATTCCAAGATCTCTTGTGAAATGACTGTCGGTAAATCCTGTGCTTACTGAAGGCACCACACTCGAGTTGGGATAAAGATCAGCAGTTACTTCTTCTATGGCTTTAAAGAGATCTGAATCCGTTGGAGATATAGCTGAAGTAAAAGCCATGATAACTTCTACTTCTACACCCGTATCCTTTACAAGATCAGTAAAAGTATCAATAAATTCTTCGGCAGGTCTATCAGGCAATATTCGACAATCAATCTCTGCCCATGCCTCGGGCGGTATGACATTGATCTTGGACGAGCCTCCCATTCTCGTCATAGAACAAGTGTCTCTGGTCAGTGCATGACGAGAAGCTGAATACTCTTGCAGTTCTTCCAAGAAACCTTCCAGTTCTATGGATTCCTTGATATTAAAAAATTTATCACTCAGTTCTCCTTCCATGGACTTGGAATCACTTTTAAATATCCTCTCTACCTCTGGGATAATTCTTGCTTGAAAAGGGTTCTCTTTAATTAAATGTAAAGCTTCAACTATACGAGTTACGGAACTTGTTGGCCTAGGCGAAGAACCATGACCCGGAGTGTCAACTGCTGTCAATCTGAGCCAGACAGGAACCTTCTGAGTTACTTCAACACCAAAAATAATTTTTCCGTTTGCTTGATACCCGCTGCCGCCTTCATTTATCAACAAGCCAGCACCTTCAAAGACTTCGGGGTGATTTTCTACCATCCATCCAGCGCCGTAAGCTCCCCCAGCCTCCTCATCTGCAGTAGCCAAAAAGACTACATCTCTGTTTAAGGCCAATCCTGATCTGTGGAGACTTAAAAATACGGCAAGTTGCGATATGCCTGTGCCTTTCATATCAAGAGCGCCTCTTCCCCAAATGTATCCGTCATGGATTTCTCCAGAGAAAGCATTTCTTGTCCAAAAATTCATGTTCGCTGGAACAACATCGGTGTGTTGCAATAATATTAAAGCCGGCTTATCCCCGCCTTTAATTCTTGCCCAGATATTTCCTCTGCCTGGAGCGCTTTCTGCTGAATTGAATTCAATACCCTCTTCTTTAAATATCTTTGCGTAAAAATCAACTGCTCTAGACTCGTTTCCAGGAGGGTTGACCGTATCTATCTGCAGGTATTCTTGAAGCCATAAAACCGCTTCATCGTCTAAAGCTTTGGCTTTAGAAGCTAAAATACTTTCAAAACTAAATACAATAAGAAGCGGTAAGATAAACTTATTCATGCATAGAATATACCCACTGAATTAACCAGGGGCAAGCTAATATAATTGCTTAAAAGTGTCTGCTGTGGAAATCTTGAATATCAGGATCAACCAATGCATCTGATACTTTTAGTTCTCTAAAGAGAGTCAATGAGCTCAAAGTTTTACAGCGGCTTAACGCGACGTAGGCCTGACCTGTTGCAAAAGCTCCATCGCCCAGATCAACAGAACAACTTTCCAAAGTTAAGCCTTGTGATTTATGGATAGTCACGGCCCACCCTAATTTGATAGGGAATTGTTTAAAAGAAGAAACGACTTCTTCTAAAACTTCATCAGAGTCATCGTCATAAGTAAATTTTACTTTGCTCCACTCCTCTCTTTCGACTTTATGAGTCTTTCCATCTACTTTTATTTTAATGCACTTCTTCTTTTTATCTAAGCACTCAGAGACAGTCCCGACAGTGCCATTCACCCATCGTCCTTCGCTGTCATTTTTAATAAACATCACCTTTGCATCTTTCTTTATTCTCAATTCTCTTGGTGCAGGCAGATCATTTTCTTTTAATTCTCCAAATTCCTTCGATTTAATAATTTCCTCAGGATTGTCGTTGTGGGAAAGTTTGTGATGGTTGATCTCTTCAGCTCTGTTCTTTCTAGAAGTCAGAGTCATGAAAGGGTCCACTTCAAGTGTGGAGTCGAAACAGTGACTATTTATCCTGTCGATTGTAACCTCTAAATCTTGCCCCAATCTGATGTTATTGAGTAAATTATAAAAATTATCATCTTCTTCTTGTCTAAAGGATTTTGTTAACTCATAAAAGATTTTTCCTTCTATTTCTTTAAAACTATGAGCATCAAAGAAATAAACTGAATCGTATTTCTCATATATTGCTCTTTCTTCATGTTGCTTAACAACCGGAGGTAATTGAAAAAGATCACCACAGGCAAGAACATCAACTCCTCCAAAAGGCTCAGTTGATTTCCTGTGAATCTGCAATGACTGAGAAATAGCATCCAGCATAGGAGCTCTCACCATTGAAATCTCATCAATTATTAAAAGTTCAAGGTTTTTCAGCAGTTTGGTGAATCTCGGATCTTTAGATTTGGTGATTTCAGGAATTGTGTCAAACCCAATTCTAAATGCTGAATTAATCGTAGTGCCTCCAATATTAAGAGCGGCGATACCGGTGGGAGCAACAACCATCTTCTTTTTATCTACTTGAATTTTTACACGCTCTAGTAAAGTGGTCTTTCCTGTGCCAGCTGCACCTGTTAAAAATATAAATTTTTGACCGCCACCTTCCTCGGTAAATAAATCAACAATTTCATCTTGTACTTCGTCAAAACTATTGGTTTTGGTGTTCATTTAATATTATGAGGGTTGTATGAAAATCTAAGAATCAAGATTATCCATTTTATTAATTGCCTTATCCATTTGTCGTTCACGAGTTGTGTGTTCATTTACTGCTTTTAGCATAGACTCTGCTTTTTTTAGTAGATCATCTGTTGAACTGCTAAATCGTTCAAATTCTTTCTTTAATTTACCAAACTCTTCCATTATCTCTCCTGCTCTTTCGTTCAGTGCTAATGTTCTAAAGCCCATGTGAATACTAATTAAATAAGCAGCAAGAGAATTGGGGCCCATAATCAGAACTCTTGAATCTCGAAAAATTTGCTCTCTTAGGTTATCAATTGAATCTATCATCTGCATCAAACCTTCACTAGGAATGTACATGACACCTAAATCTACGGTTACTCCTGTTTGTACGTATTTTTCTTTAATGTCTTCAGCATCATTAATAACGTGTCTCCTTATATCGTCTATGGACTTCTTAACCAACTTCTCATCTCCTGTTTCTGCAGCTGATAAATAGTTCTCGTATAGACCGGAAGGAAATTTAGCATCTATGGGAAGCAATAGACCTTCGGGCAGTTTAACCACAAACTCAACCCTCTTTCCTGTTCCAGCAATCACCTCGGCATTGCTCTCATAGTGATTGGGGTGAAAAATATCTTGTATTATTGCTTCTAGAGACCACTCCCCAAATTTTCCAGCAAGAGTTCCTCCTGATAAGTATCTGTTTAACTTACTCAATGGGTCCTGAAAAGATTGTATGTCTTTACTTAAATCTCCCAAAGTTGCTTGTTGGCGCTCTACGGCTTGATCCAGATCACGCAAAGAATCTCTACTTTCACTACCTTGGTCGCTGTCTTTGTAGTTTAAATAAATAATAAAAGAGAGCAGCGCTATAACTACAATTAGTAAAAAAATCACTATCCAAAGATTCATATGGACAGCCTATGGCTAAGTGATTGAAATTGCAATTGAGCTTTTATATTAAAAAAGATGGAGCGGGAAACCGGGTTCGAACCGGCGACCTTGACGTTGGCAACGCTTGGGTCATTAAAAAACGGAACGAATACCTATCTCTCTAAAACGCCTAAACTAATAGGCTTAAACCACTTTAGCATTATCTTGAATTGGTTGCGAATTGGCTTGGGGGACAGATTGGGGGACAGATTGTTCCCTTTTTTGATGATTTGCTAGTTGCCTACCTTCTGCAGAAGTTTGCGATGCTCATTGCTGTTTCATCGCTGATTTCTATGCAACCCAAGGATATATCAGTTCCATGAATACTGCCCATGACTTGCCTGCATTGTGCATCCACATCTGCTTCTCTTAACAGTCTGTAGAAGTTAACTCCTTCATCTCTTAGAGGGTCACATTCGTTCACTATAATGTAAGTCTTTGGAAGGCCTCGGACGTCATCGACTGTTGCAAAACTTGGCCATGCTAGAGGATTCTTATCTTTGTAAGCCTCAATACCGTATACCAAAGCGCCTTGAGAAAATTCTTGTTCTGTATGGAGCGATATGAATAATCCCTCATTTTCCTCAGAAGAAGGATTTTCTGGCAATGGCCAATGACCTGCTATGTAAGGACACAAGGGGTAAAGGCCTTTAATCAATCCAATATCACCATCTTGCTTAAGCTGTAAGCCAGTTGCAATGGTAAGGTTTCCACCACCACTTTCTCCCGCAATGATAATTCGGTCGTTATCTATGTTGAGCTCATCAGCGTTGGCATGAACCCACTTGAGTCCTGAAACACAGTCATTCAAACCTCCTGGAAAAGGAGCCAATTCTGGAGCAGAAGAGGCCCACATGGCATTTCTAAAATCTACCATTGCCACTGCAACACCTTGTCGAGCTATGCATCTTCCCCATGCAGCATACATCTCATCGAAACAAGAACTGATCATCATTCCGCCACCATGAATGTAGTAGACGCAAGGCAATTTTTCGTCGGTATCTGGTCGAATGTACTGAATTTTTATGGTGTTACCATCAGGTGACGATGTAAATTCTTTTGTAGAAGTTACCAAGCCCTTATCTGGTATTGCCTCTTTGTAATGCGGAGAATTATTAATTATCTCCATAACAGCCTTTCCTTGAAGAGCTTCTTCTGTTTCTTGTTCGGCAAGTATTGCTTCACGTGATGTGGCAGTGGTGTTTGTTACACTGTCGACTTCTATTTCGCCAAAAACTGCTTTGATTCGTTTATCAATCCTAGGGTCATTTTTTATTTTGTTTACCATTATTTTTTTCCTTTAAATAAAATGTTATTCGCCTTTGAATACAGGCTCTTTTTTTTCTACAAATGCCTTAGTAGCATTTTTATGGTCTTCTGTTTGAAAGCAATGAAAAAGATGCGTTGCTTCCATGTCTAAGCATTCATCAATATCTCCCATCATAGCTCTGTTAAGATTTTCTTTCATGTAACCGAGCGCAACGGAAGGACCATTTGCAAGACGATGAGCAAGCTCCATTCCTTTGTCTTCAATCTCATTAGCGCCAATAGCTGTTATAGATGCCGGTGTATCTTGAACCGTTGAAGTTCTTTTTAGCGCAGTTACAACAATCTCATCCACATCTTCAGACACTATGAATAACGAAGATAAGATTAGAGATAAAGATATTAAGATTTGTTTTGCGTGATGCAGAAAGAACTCCCTAGTTTAATTTTAAAAAATTTAATTGTTATTTTTACTAGCAATTAACATTCAGGTCAAGAAGGTTTATAAGACAAACTGTCCAATACTTATTTTTTCAAGTTATAGCTCTTATTAACATCAAACTCAGCCAACAACTCTCTGTTTTGTTTTTCTCTTTCTTCCAGTCTTTCTATATGACTTTGATCAATCTCTAGCTCCTCCAACACTTCGCGAGTGTCAGCTCCCAAAACAGTAGCCTGTGTCTTTGGAAACTTATCTTGATTTCTAAAACTAAACGGAGGTTTTGGCATTCTCATTGCACCGGCTATTGGATGTTCTACTTCAACCAAAGATCCTTGTTCAATAACTTGTGGATCTTTGTGAATGTCTTCTAGTTGATTTACAACCGAAGCAGGAATGCCATGTTCATCCATAACTGCAATAAGTTCGTCGGTAGTAAATTTTTCAGTAGTTTTATTAACTTCTGTTTTAAGTTCTATTCTATTTTTAACCCTACTTGCTGCATCTATAAAACGTTCATCTTCATGCAATTTAATTTTAAAGTATTCACAGAAAGCATCAAACACTGCATCCGTTGGGATCAAAATAATTGTGATAAAACCATCTTTTGTCTTATAAGCACAGAAATAATCAGCCAACTCTCCTATTGAATCTCCGCCTTCCAAGAAAGTTTGGTTCATCATCATGTCTGGCCATGAGTAATACAAAGCTGACTCCATCATAGAAATAGGTAGGTATTGTCCTTTTCCTGTTCTTTCTTTTTGAAGTAACGCTGTTGTTAAAGCTTGAGCTGTAGTTAGAGCTGTAACTTTATCAAAAACTATCGTTCTAAACATTTCAGGGTTTTCTGGATTTTGAGCTGCTGCTGTTCCTGTTGTGGCTTGTATTAAAGGGTCGTATACCTTTCTTTCTTTATATGGCCCTGTTTGTCCGTATCCTGAGATTGAACAGTAAATAATTTCAGGATTAAGTTCGGTTACTGAATCGTAATCTATGCCCAGTTTAGCCACGATTCCTGGCCTGTAGTTTTCAAGAAGGATGTCGGTTTTCTTGATGAGTTCCTTTAGTATGGAAAGATCATCAGAGTTTTTTAGATCCAGACAGATACTTTTTTTATTTCTATTTAATACTGTGAACATAGCACCAGTACCTAATTTAGTTGCCCCCATGAATCTTGCAAGGTCTCCTATGCCAGGCGGTTCAACTTTAATAACTTCTGCACCCTGATCTGCCAACATCATGCCAGCAAAGGGTCCAGAAACAGTTGATGTTAATTCTAGGATCTTAAAACCTTCTAATGGGCCTGACATAACTACCTCAAGTAAACTTTTATCATTTCGACTTTATAATACATAAATTCTAATGAATACTTTAAAATAAATATTAGGTTACCGTCTTTAAAGTTTTCTTTATTCCATAATTGACCGTTCTTGTAGTACCTCTCATGAAGTCCGTCAAATTCTCCGTCTTTATAGTTTGTTTTATAAAATAATTGACCGTTTTCGTGGTAATCCACAACAGTTCCAGTAAAAGGTGTTTGTGAATTAACTTCATATTTAAGCCCTCCCCTTTCAACGAGTTGGTCGGATGGAACTTCTTTGGAGCAACCACCTATGGCTATAAGCATTGCTATTAGTAGTGTTAGTTTTTTTATAGTTAATCTCCTTTGAGAGGAGAAACCAGCTTCTGCGATCATATCTCCTAACAAAGCCACTGTATTTATACCTCCAGCATCGACTACAAGTATTTTTCCATCTCCTTTGGAGTTTAAAAGCTTCTTAACAAAAGAGTTATCATCAGGACATTGAAGTGTCTCAATAGGACCAAAGAATGATTTTCTTCCACCAAAGTTAGTCAAAATTGGTGACAATGCTTTTGCTTCAGGATAGTCGTCTGATAAATCGGGAGTTGTAAAAACCATCTTAACTCAACTCTCCAATTATATTTTCTGGCCTTGATTGAATTTTTCTTTCTATACCTCTAACACTCTCCTTATCTTTAGTGCCATGTTCTATATTGCCTTCAACCGCTCCCAAGCCTCTAAAAGTACCGAACCCTAAACGATCAAGAAATTCATCACTTGAGGTTGCTCTTATTTCTTCAGGCAAAGATAGGAAATGATTTTCCTGTTGGCGAATATAAGTTCTGCAAAAGTAGGTGAAGATAGCATGTCTTTTATTCTCAGTAAGATTTATACCTGTTCCGTGAAAGGTTCTGCCATCGAAGATTAACAGTGTTCCGGCTGGGGCGGTGGCAGAAATGATTTCATGTTTAAATTCTGGATTATCGATAAATGTTCTTCTAATTCCACTTCCACATTCTTTTGCTTCCCCTAACAAACCAAGGAATTTCTTTCTGCCTAATAGGTGACTTTTGGGGACAAGTTGAGTGCCACCATTTTCCTCAGAGAAGTCATCCAAGAGCCATGCCATATTTACAACCATGGGTGTATCTATTAAGTCAGGAGCAAGATACATTTGATCCATGTGAAGAGGCATTTTTTCCCCTCCTTTTCCTGCGATATTAGCTGTCAGGCTAGATAGTATAAAATTTTCTCCAATGCAGCTTCTAGCCATTTCTTCAACGACTAATTTCATCATCAGGTCTCTGAATACTTGACCTTTATTAACCAGGGCAAACAACCTTTGATTGGACCCCTCATATTCCAGAACAGCTACACCATGTTTTCTTTCACCATTAGCTTGTTCAGTTAGCCTTGTCTTTACTGAAACAACTTCATCTTTTGTGAGTGCATTAGCAACGTAACAATATCCAAAATCTTTAAGATCTTTTTTTGCCTCTATTAAATCTTCGGTAGGCTGAGGAAGATACTTATTCATCTCTAGCTCCTCTGATTAAAGTCCCAGGCAGTTCGCCCGTAGCTTCATCATTTTTGAACGTTACTACGCCACTTTTTATAGTAGCTATATAGCCCCCAGCTTTTTGCATAATTCTTCTACTTCCTGTTGGTAGGTCATGAACCATTTCTGGCTTGTAAACGCATAAATTATCGTGATCCATAATATTGATATCTGCCATATAACCTATATATAAGCATAGCCACAATGATGCGTTGCTAATGAAAAGGGAGGACAAGTCCTCCCTTTTCTTTGGGGTTTTATTAAAAACATCTACAGAAATAAATAACTAAAAATGTCGCGTGAACTCAACTCCAAATGTTCTAGGAGTGCCCCACTGACCAAACCTTCCACCTCCAGTTGCTGCAGAAAGATAACCAGAAATATATTCTTCATCCGTAGCATTTTTCACAAAGAACCTTCCTCTCTTAGTCTCATCAGAATTTTCCCAAATAATATTCAGATCTACAATCGTGTACGCACCTTGGGAATACTCGTTGAATTCCGAAAAGAAGACTTCAGATTTATAAGCTGCATTGGCTCTATAGATCAGAGAAGAGCCGGAGGACATATTAGTGGTGTAATTAAATCCAAGATTTAATGAAACTTTAGGTGCGTTGTTTAGATATTTACCTTCTAATTGCTGCTCACCCAATTCAGGTTGCAAACCGTTAGTGTTTAAGAACTCACCATAAGTTGCATCCAATAGAGTCAATCCACTGGTGATTGATAAAGAATTATTGATATCAGTTACTGATTCTAATTCGAGTCCATTAACCGTAGCGTCTCCGGCATTACGAGTTACAGTCTGAATTCCTACAACTTGAAGTACTTGGAAGTCCGAGTAGTCATAATGAAACAATGTAGCATTTACATTTGTTCGATTATTTATCGCTCCTTTAAAACCAAACTCGAGAGAAGTAACTTCCTCAGGATCATAAGGGTCTGTACACTCATAAGTTGCGTAACCACCTGACTTGAAGCCTTCACTTATTGATGCGTATACATTACTTTCAGCAGAAAGATCATGCTGAATGACTGCTCTTGAAGTTGTAGAGGAAAATTCCATCACTTCCTCTCTAAGACAAGTTTGCGCTATTGTAACGGGGCCAGGCATCATTAAATTTATGAGATTATTTTGTTTAGTTGTAAATTCATCGGTCGTTTTTCTAACCCCTAAACTTAATCGAGTAGTGTCATTTAGATCGAAAGTACCGTCAGCAAAGTAGGAGTCAGAAACAGTGTTCATTTTTTCGTGATGAAAGACCATTTGACTTGCTGTAGGGAAACCAAATATAGGTTGCGGAAACTCAAAATGATTAATTCTAGAGGTTTCATCGTCCAAATAAAACACCCCAAAAACTAAGCTCATGGTGTCTTTTTCTACATTAAGGTTAAGCTCTTGAGTAAAAGTATCTGTTTCAGAAACATCAGCAACATCAATAAGCGCTAAAGCTGTTGCGTCTCTGTCTAAATTAAATTGATCATAGAATTCTTGGTTTGCAGTGATCGATGTAATAGTTCCAAAATCAGTTTCTATTTTAAGAGTAAGGGATGAAACGTCGTAATCTCTATCGCTCATATTTGCACCGTGCAAAGAATTCTGTGTTGGGGTTTGATAGGTTGTATGTGGTTTTGTGGCTATTGGCGTAGTGTCAAGTTGAGGGAGACCATATATATTGGCTAAATCCGATCTATAAGTTAACCAGCCATAAGTATCAGGAACACCTTCAGTTTCAACAGAAGCAATCATAAGATTGGCTGATACTTTTTCATTTATATCCGAGCTGATTTTAAGTCGATAAGCTAGTCTGTCTGTGTAACCCTGTTCTCCACAACCTGCATTTAAGCAGTCTAGATAGCCTTTTCCTTGTTCAGTGGAATGTAGAACCAGTCTATAGCTTGTATTTTCTGTTATTCCTCCTCCAATAGCTGTCTCCAAAGTGCTAGTTTCATAATTTCCATAACCTGCCTTTACATAGCCATCTCTATCTGCAGAAGGGTTTTTAGTAATGAGATTAACCACTCCTCCGACTGAGTTTCTACCATATAACGTTCCTTGAGGACCTCTTAGCACTTCTACTCTATCTAAATCCATTTCTCCAAGTTGAGATGAATGCGACCTTGATTGAAAAACGCCATCTGTGCTTACTGAAACTCCAGGTTGACCATTAAATTGGCCAATACCTCTTATAGTAATATTTTGAGATCCAAGTATGTTTGTAAAATTCATATTTGGAATGATGTGTTTCAAATCGTGCATATTAGTTATGCCTCTATCTTCGATATCTGTGGAGCTGATTGCAGTTATCGAAGCTGGTGTGTCTTGCACTGTTGAACTTCTCTTAAGCGCAGTTACAATTATCTCATCAACATCTTCAGAATATATTGGTGCAATCAGAAAAAAAGAAATGAAGAAGAGAAATACTTTGTTGATACGCATGCAACACTCCTGTTTGTTATTTAAGAATACCTTTTTATATATTACAAACACTATCCTATAAAGTGGCGAGGGTTAGCAAGAGAATTCGTATGCCACCGTGTCCGCAATTTACAGACAAGTTTCAATGTTTTGAATCCTTCCCTAAATTTGCATCACCTATAACCCCAATATAATCCGAATTATCAAGGGGAAGAACAGGCATATCATCTGCTATCGATAGGAATTCTTTAGACGCCAATTGTAGTGCCGTTTCATGCTCCATCCAAAGCTTATTCATTGTTGCGTCTGAATGTTGGATAGTATATCTTTTAACTCTCTTATCTTTTCCCGATTCAATAAGTTGAAACCAACCCCAATTTTCCTGATGTTTTAGAAATCTATCAACACTTTTATTGCTTAACGAGGTTCTGTGATACAAATCCGAATGAGTAAAGAATGATTTATACATTGATTGAAATACAGCAATTGAAAAAAGAGTCTCATACCTTCTATCAAAGATATAGATTTCAAGTTTCTTCTGAAATTTATCTCCCAAGTACTCTTTTAACGAAACACAAAGATTTTCATAGGTTTGATTTATTTCAGAAATTATTAACTCCTTCTCTAGAAACAAAGTAATATCTTTTTTTCTATTCTGTGAAATCATCAATCTATATTAGTTGATTTTCATCTGTAAAGTGTAAAGAAAAAATAAACGAAGAGTAATTGGCACAAATCAATTTGAGTAAAGAGACTGCAACGAGTATAGCCAACTTAGTAAAAAATTAAGAATTTCTTAATCTCAATTGAAGGAAGCTCTGCTTCTTTATTTTCCAACTCATGCATTATCTTTTCAGGAGTTAGTTAAGAACTAAAGGTAACCAAAGAAGAAGCCAAAGATGAAGGCAGCGATGGCAACTATAATGAGTATCTTATTCATCAGTCTATTTCCTCATTATGAATATCAAAATATATTCTTGGTAAATCGCGTTTTTCAGTTTGCTTCCCATAAACTCCGTTAGATACATTAACTTCTTTATTCAGTACCAGGTTTCTAGGATTAAACGTCTTTGTCATAT
>Ga0302127_10001991_pt1 | contig 12334 bp, 9 predicted proteins | sample CB4_SCM_MG_FD_204452 | JGI IMG/M metagenome (GOLD analysis project Ga0302127, IMG submission 204452) | Marine microbial communities from Western Arctic Ocean, Canada - CB4_SCM | ecosystem: Environmental > Aquatic > Marine > Oceanic | place: Canada: Western Arctic Ocean | collected 2017-09-24
ATTTAGTTAATTCTTCACTGATTGAAACAGGGTAGATAGCTGGTGTTGTTAAATGTTTATACTCAACAGGTAATTTTTCAAACGATTTAGTGAAATGATCATTTAGATTTTGTAAAGTTGGGCTTTGGTTGACTCGTTCACCGTTTTTAAACACTTCTTCTAATAAAGGGTATCCATCTGGATAAGTACTGGGATCTTCGCTTTCTAAGGCTAAAGTATCCCTTTCGAATAGACCTGACTTGTTAAGGAATCGGTAAATTTGTTTGCGGCCGGCTATTGTTTCTTTTCCTGTGCTTAATTTTAGGACAGGTATACCATTATATTCAACTAGCTTATATACACAGTCAATAGATGGTGCGTCACTTGAGGTGCCGATTTTTGTTCCGACACCGAAGCTATCAACAGGAGCTTGTATTTCTAGTAAATGTTCGATTATATGTTCGTCGAGATCACCACTGATTATAATTTTTACGTTCTTGAGATCAGCCTGGTCCAGTAAAGATCTTACCTCCTTGGCAAGTTTACCAAAATCGCCACTATCCAAACGTATTCCTGTTAGCTCGTTACCTTCTTCTCGCATTTCGAGGGCTACTTTGATTGCATTTCTGGTACCTAATATCGTGTCGAATGTATCTACTAGAAAGGTGCTTGAGCTAGGGAATGAACGAGCGTAGGAGCGGAATGCTTCAATTTCTGATTCAAAGCTGGTGATAAATGAATGACCCATAGTCCCAGATACTTTTTGGCCATATTTTGCAGCACCGTGAATATTCCCTGTGCTTTCAAAACCAACTATAGTTCCTGCCCTCACGAGTTTATCAGCAGCATCAAGCCCATGTGTTCTTCGCGAACCAAATTCGCTAACCTTTCTGCCCTTTGCTGAATATATAACACGGGAGGCTTTAGTTGTTAAAACAGATTCTACGTTAACCCTATTCAGGACAAAATTCTCTATAATTTGAGCCTCAATTAAGGGAGCAGTTATTTCAAGTACAGGCTCTTCAGGAAAAAAAATCGAACCTTCTTTTATTGATCTCACACTTCCACTGAATCTCAGGTTACCTAGATATTCGAGAAATGGTTCACTAAAATGGTTTAATGATTTTAGGTAGTCAATATCTTTCTCGTTAAATTTGAGATTTTCTAAGTGGTTTAGTATATCTTCAACTCCGGAAAAAACGAGGTACCCTCGATTTTTGGGATATCGACGGATAAAGAGACTGAAAGTTGATTCGGCTGTTTGCGAATGTTCCCAATACGCTTGAGCCATAGTTAGTTGATAATAGGCTGCAAAAAGCGCTTGGGAAATGCTGTCATTATTTTTCTCCATAGAAACTCCCATAGAGGTTATAGTAGTAAATTATTAGATACCTTCTTTGTAATTATTAGCCTGGAAGTGAATCATCTTATTAAATAGTTGTATTTATATATGATTATAAGTCATTTAATAAATGGACGTTAAGTCTTTTTAAAAGCTTACTTATCTGTTTTGTTTAGAGACCCGAAATAGACCATACAATTAAAACTGGTAAGTATAGTTAGCCCAATTAGAATACCGGCTACAATATCTATTCGTAGATCAAGGGAGGAGTATAGATAACGGCGGATAGCTGCCGTTATAATCATCGCATTAATAAGGGTAGCTGCGTTAAATAAACTCAAGACCATTTTTGAGCTTCTTTTACCTATAAAAAGATCGTATAAACCCTCAAACGGGTTATCCATGAAATACCTTCCTTACTTCTATATAAGATCTATAAACATCGTACTTAAATTTATGGTAACGACTGCTCTGTTGCAGGTCAAGGGAATGTAAATTTAAGAGGGTGTATTGTGCTATGTTAAGAGCTTTCTAGAGCATTAGGGTTAAGTACATTAATAGGCTTATTCTTGAGGTATGCCATGATATTTTGGACTGATTCCCCGTAGAAAAGTTCATAATTTTCTTGAGTGACATATCCTAAGTGAGGGGATAAAACCACGTTAGATAATTGCATTAAGGCGTGGTCTTTGGGAAGTGGCTCTGTATCAAAAACGTCAAGGCCAGCTCCAGCGATCATATTATGTTCAAGTGCAAAAATGAGATCTTTTTCATTAACGATTGGGCCTCTTGATGTATTGATAAGGTAACTAGAAGGTTTCATAATTGATAATTCATTCTTGCTGATAATTCCTCGTGAATTTTCATTTAATGGGATATGAATTGTTACTATATCTGATTGACTAAATAGTTCAGCCTTGGTTACGGATTTCCCGTTATAGACCTGTGCCCTTTCCTGGGTCATATTAGGAGACCAGACTAGGAGATTCATTCGGAATGCCGCTGCAATACTGGCAACATCCTTTCCAACTCTACCTAGTCCGACTAGCCCTAGGGTTTTTCCTTCTAGTCCAACCCCAATTGTGGTTTGCCAGTTCCCTTTTCTTATCAAACGGTCCTCTAGGCCTATATTACGTGTTGCGGCTAAAATAAGACCCCATGTGAGCTCGCTCGTTGAATGCCCGGGGCTGCCAGTTGAGCAAATAATAATTCCCATATCCGTTGCAGTTTTAATATCGATTTTTGCTTGTCTGGCCCCAGTTGCTGCTATGAGCCGTAGATTTGGTAAATTTTCTAACACTGATCCTGGTAACCATGTACGTTCTCTCATAGTTACTAATATCTCGAATGGCCTCAATCTTTCAATAAGGAGTTTTTCGTTTGTCTCCCCATTGTTGAATACTGTAGTATGGACACTCTCTGGAAGCGACTCCCAGTTACCGAAATCCAGACTCTTATTTTGATAGTCGTCCAAGATTGCTATTTCTATTACAGAAGAATTTCTCACAACCATTTTATTTCTCCTAAATTCTAGAACCTATTTTGAAAATCTTGAATGTCTTCTCTTATTTTTGGATAAACGGAACCTTAGCTTTCTTTGTCTTCTTGGGGATCCTGTATGGGGGGGCTGCATTTGATTCCGTGTATCTAAAGATGTTAGTGCAGTAAGATTACTAATAAATCCTTTTCCTGAAAAAATCCTTCTTACAGTTCCTATAGCGAATGTGAGCAAAAGGATAAGTGTAATTAATCTCAACAGATCAATAAAAGAGAAATCGTGTGGTATGTTTGAAGATAAAGCTTGAACCACTAACTGTGCCGTGATTCCTGATATGAGAACTCCGGCAATTAGAAAGGCTAAGCCAAGCATTTTTACATTCCGATTCCAAGCCAATATCGCCGCTCCTGTAATTATAGTTTGGAAGACTATTAATAATATTCTGATCAATTCAATATTAGTTGAGATATTTGAAGATTCTTGTTGAAGGACTACTGGTAAGCCTATGTTGGATCCCATTGAGTACAGAAAAATAAATATAAAAGCATTGGACCATTCATTTTTAGCTATAGAACTCGCAATAATTACTGTTAATAGAGGACCTCCGAATGCTACTGCTAACATAGCACTGGATGGGTTTGATATGGCCCTCGACTCTGTAGGAAGAGTTGCTGAAAGTAGAGCCTGCGTAGCCACAATACCTATTGCAATCCAGGAGTAGCTCCACCTAGGAACCCCTCTTGTACCTAAGAAAAAAGCTACGGAAAATAGTATTCCACATGAAATCAAGTAAGGAGGGCTAGATTTTAGTGGAGAAGAAAAAATAACAGACCAAATGGATCCTAAAATTAAACCTCCGCTTAAAAGAATTAAGGGAGCTAATTCTCTTAAGGATGATTGGATAAAAGTCCGTTGTGTATGAGAAGATTCTTTGTTCAATGACATCACCTATATGTATATGGATATAATGATACAGGATTATTGAGTAAGAGGATTTCTATTTTATGAATATGGCTAAATTGCTAAATATTTTATTTTCAAACCAAGCGATTATTTTTCTTTGTATTTCTACAGCATTAATGACGACCGGCCAAGGAGTTGCAGTTCCCATGGTTCCATTGTTTGCAGATTCTTTTGGTATTTCGGCAGGCCAAATAGGATTAGCTGTCAGCGCTTTCGGACTAGCAAGGTTTATAACAAATATACCAGCAGCTTTAATTTCTGATTCAAAAGGTCGAAAGGCTGTACTGGTGGGTGGTCCCATTATTGGTGCAATTGGCAATGGATTATCAGGGTTTGCATCTAACTTGCCAACATTATTGGTTTTTAGATTCATTGCAGGGATCGGGTCAGCTGCTTTTATAACTGGAGGAGTAGCTTTTATATCCGATATAAGCAGATTAGAGAATCGAGCTAAAATGATGAGTATTTTCCAAGGGAGTTTTCTAGTTGGAATAAGTATAGGGCCTGTACTAGGTGGTACTATTGCAGAGTTCTGGGGCCTAAGAGCTCCATTTATAGTTGTTGCGATACTTTCATTTTCTAGTGGGATATGGGCATTTTTTCGCGTACCTGAAACATTGAAAAAAACTGAAAATAAATTGCAAAAAAAAGAAAATAGTATTGGAAAGCATGAAAGTGCTAATTTCTTAATTAATTATGCGTTTTTATTTAAGAAAAATTTACTGCTTATTAGTTTAACATTTGCGGGGACATTTTTTACTCGAGGAGGTGCATTTTTCACCCTCCTGCCTTTGAAGGCATCAAGAGAGTTGGTTCTTTCAGAAGGTAAAGTAGGCGGGTTTTTAACATTATCTTCGATTTTTACATTTGTGATGGTTCCTTTTGTTGGTATTTTTTCAGATAGTTACGGTAGGAAAACAGTAATTGTTCCTGGGCTTATCGTTTTTGCCTTTTCTTTGGTTTTACTTGGGTATAGCCAGGATCTTTTATTGTTTGGAATAGGGATGATCTTATATGGGGTTGCTCAGGGATTGGAAGGTCCAGCGCCTATAGCGTATGTTTCTGATATTACTTCTAATGATAATCAAGCTGTTGCTCAGAGTTTTGCAAGGTCGATAGGGGATTTTTCATTGCTATCTGCACCGCCCCTAATGGGAGCTTTATCAGATATGATTGGTACAGATTATACACTTTACGCAAATGCTTTCTTAATGATGGCAATTTCTTTAACGTTTATGGTCTTCGCGTGGGACCCGATTCGTAATCCACGTGCGATTAATAAAAAACATTGATATCTCAGATGCTATTAATGCGAGAATTACAGAATTACCAATAGAGTCAGGGGAAATATATGTAGCACTTAATAAGGATAAGGAATTATAAAACTACCCTTCGAGCCTCCTCAGCTCCACCAAGATTAATCAAGTGATTATATAATATGAAAATTTTATTTAGCCTTATACTAATTATAACTGTATGGTGTAATTCTACCGATCCCGGAGTCAACGGGATCGGTCAATCATCTCCAACTAGCCAGTCTAATCAAGTTGAAAGCACGACTGTAACTACATTTCTGATGAATTATTAGATAAAGAAACTCAACAATATATTCTTTCCATTTTGACCGAAAACGATGGTGCAGACAGAGCAGAGCAGGATTTTGCGAACTGGGTTAAAGATTTGGGGGGAAACTAATCCGTTGGCACGTCGAACTAGGCCAAGTATTTCATACAGGGATATTACCATAGTGTTAAGTTGATAACTCAATAGCGTATAATGTATTTATGCTGAATAAGGCTATATATCTATTAACTTTGGAGAATAAAGTATGAAGTTTTTATCAATAGTAATAGGACTATTAGGCTTTGTGGGACTACTCCTTTTTTCTTTTACACTCTTTGGAAACTCCAAACTAGATGTACCAGATAAACTGAACAAATTAGATGGGAGGCCCCATAATGGAAGACTCTAAATCTAACGGCTTTGCACCACAAGAATACGGCTCTGATGTCATTGTTGATACGTTGCATGGCCTTGGAATCGACTACATTGCCATGAATCCTGGAGCAACGTTCCGGGGAATCCATGATTCCATTGTAAATCACCTCGGGAACCAGCAACCTGAGCTTATTCTGTGCAACCACGAGGTAATAGCTGTTTCGTTAGCCCAAGGGTATGGTCGAGCAGCAGGAAAGCCGATGGCGGCATTCGTTCATGATATTGTAGGGCTACTGAACGGTTCCATGGCAATATTTGATGCTTGGATGGGTCGTTCCGGAGTGTTAGTACTAGGAGCGACAGGGCCTGTTGACACTAATCATCGCCGGCCATGGATCGATTGGATCCATACCGCTAACGTGCAGGGAGAAGTCGTAAGAAACTTTGTGAAATGGGACGATCAACCCGCGAGCATCGAAGCCTCTGTTGAATCACTAATTCGGGGGTACAACCTAGTGACATCAGAACCATTGGGGCCAGTATATATATGTTTCGATGCCGACGTTCAAGAGCAAAAACTGGATAACCCCTACAAGCTTCCAGATTTTTCACAATACCCAAAACCAACAAGGCTTCAGGCTGATCCAAGTGCACTTGAAGAGGTGGCAGGCCTACTTATCGCCGCTGAAAACCCCGTTGTGCTAGCAAACTTCCTTGGGAGATCGGATGAAGCTGTGCAAGGCTTAATCCAGCTAGCAGAAAGTCTCTCTATACCAGTAATAAATGGAGGCGATTTTTTCAACTTCCCTACGCGCCATCCCCTATATGCTGCTGATTCTAAGGAAACTCTTTTGGCAGAAGCTGACGTTGTTTTAGCTTTGGACGTTTATGATCTCCAGCAAGACCTTACCGTTGTTAATAGGGATACACGAACGACCAAGGATATCCTAGGACCAGATACCAAATTAATCGATATATCACTTAGACAACTGCTAACAAAAAGTTGGGCAGATGATCATGGGCACCTCTATCCGACAGAAATTTCTGTTGCTGCGGATACATCACTAGCATTACCAGCCCTAGCGGAAATTGTTCAACACAAACTAGACGATGAAGCTGTTTCTCTTGCGAAAATTGTAGAACGGAACCAGCGTATCAAGAGCCTTCATGAAACGAGCTTGGCCAAAAACCAGGATATCGCTAAAAACCAGGCTGGGGAGCACCCTTTAGCTCTCTCGACAATCACACAAGAATTGTGGGAAGTTGTAAAGGAAGACGACTGGGTAATCGGTAATGGCAACCTGCGTGGCTGGGTTCAGAAGCTATGGGACATCAAGCATCCCTACCAAGACATGCGGGCGCGCGGGGGCGGAGGACTTGGAGAAGGTCTAGGTCATGCCATTGGAGTTGCACTCGCTAATCGTGACAAAGGAAGGTTAACAATCAATATTCAATCTGACGGAGACATGCTTTTCACTCCAGCTGCATTATGGACCGCCGTTCATCACCGTATACCCTTACTGATTATCATGTACAACAACCGCAGTTATGGAAACGATCTAGGGCACCAAGGTTCTATGGCAAATGTCCGCTCTCGACCAATGGAGCGCAAGACCATCGGAATTGACATTGATGATCCTAACGTGGATTTCGCAGCTTTGGCACGTTCCTTCGGTGCATGGGCAGAAGGGCCTATAGAGAAAATTGAAGACTTGGGCCCCGCCATTAAACGTGCAAAAGATGAGGTTATGATAAACGGTCGAGTAGCTTTAATAGATGTTTACACTCAAACTTTATAGTTCAGCTCTAATCAGATTGTAGACACCTCTCCTGTATTATTTAGTGTGGCTTAGAGTATTAGGTACTTTATGTATTTAGGTATTTTGTGTATTTTTCTTTTTAGAATCGGCTATAATTCCATCATGATACCAAGTACTTTTATATCTAAATTCAGCCAGGATAAGGATCTACTGATCGATTCTTTGACAAAACTTATCAGAATATTGAACAAAGCAAATGGCAACCAACATAAATAAATCATTAAGGCGAACAGAGTTTTATTCTGGAATAAAATCTGTATTCCCTATTTTAATTGGGGTAATCCCTTTTGGTTTAATATTTGGAATTTTAGGTTTAGAAGCAGGGTTTACCTCCGTCCAGACGTTGCTAATGTCATCTATAATCTTTGCTGGAGCAAGCCAAGTTGTTTTTGTTCAATTATTTTCAAGCGGGGCATTACCAGTAATCACGATACTTTCCGTGGGTATTATAAATTTACGCCATTTTTTATATAGCGCTGCTATATCTAAGCATTTGGCTCATTTACCCATAAAATGGAAAATTCCTTTGGCATATTTGTTAACTGACGAAGCTTTTGCAGTAAGCATAAAGAGGATGAGTGGTGAAGAAGATTCGAAGTTTTCTCACTATTATCTTTTAGGAAGTGGAATAACCTTGTGGCTTACTTGGCAAGTTTCGACGCTAAGCGGAATTTTGTTGGAAAAAACGATTCCCGAAGAACTTAATCTTGGATTTGCTATTCCTCTGGTCTTTCTTGCTCTTATTGCCCCAGATGTTATCAAATATAGAAGTCATGCCATATGTGCTTTGAGTGCCGGAACGTTTGCAATCATATTTCATAATTTACCATTAAATCTTTGGATAATTGTATCTGCAATTATTGGGTTACTTGTAGGAGCGATAATCAATAAAATTGATAGGCCTAAGAAAGCGACAATTCGATGATTTGGGCTGCTATTATCATATCTGGCTTTGCGACATTTTTAATACGATTTAGCGCTATATTCCAAGTTAAAAATTCTGATGTTCCTGAGTGGTTAGAAAACATTTTTAGATATGTTCCAACTTCTGTTTTTGCAGCGTTAATCTTTCCAGAAATCCTATTTAACGATGCGGATGCGATCCAGTTTTTAGGGAACCCCAAGATTTTGGCTGCCTTTGCCGCGTTGCTAGTCACCGTAATAACGAGAAATATAGCTATCACTATAACTACGGGGATGGTGGTTCTTTGGATTGTAACCCTTTAGAATGATCAATTTCCAGGGTAATTTTTTGCCATTTAGCAAGACGCCAGTCAGGGTTGATCTGACCATAGTACAGATGTTAACGCAAAAAGTAACCCAGACACCCTAATTCATATCTAAAAAAGAGTGGTGGGGCATCCTGGACTCGAACCAGGGACCTCAGTCTTATCAGGACTGCGCTCTAACCGGCTGAGCTAATGCCCCCTATATGCACGACCATCAGTCTATATACCAGTCTTAGGTCAGTCAAAGGGAATCACATGGTTTGCGTCATGTTGAGATCACTTATTTGATAATACATGGTATTGTTGTATCAAGTCTAATCTAATTTATATAGGAGATTATTCTAATGGCAATCGAATCCATTATAGTAAAAGGCGCTAAAGAGAATAACCTAAAGAATATTGATGTTGTAGTACCTAGAGATAAACTAGTTGTTATAACAGGAGTGTCTGGATCCGGTAAGAGTTCACTTGCTTTTGATACAATATATGCCGAAGGTCAAAGACGTTATGTAGAATCTCTATCTGCATATGCTCGTCAGTTCTTGGGGCGCATGGAAAAACCCAATGTTGAATCTATCGAAGGCTTATCCCCTGCAATTTCTATAGACCAAAAAGGTGTTTCTAATAATCCTAGATCAACGGTGGGGACTGTAACAGAAATTTATGATTATCTGAGGTTGCTTTATGCAAGGATAGGAACACCACATTGCCCTAGGTGTGGTAAAAAAATTGAGAATCAAACGGTGCAGCAAATTGTAGATTTGATCCTTGCTGAAGATGAAGATACTCGATTAATGGTAATGGCTCCAATGGTGACACGGCGAAAGGGAGAGCATCTAAATATTTTTGAGGATGCAAAAAGAAACGGATTTGTCAGGGTAAGGGTTAACGGTGAAATTAAAGATCTCTCTGATCCAATTAAATTAAATAAGCAAAAATGGCACACCATTGAAATAATTGTAGATCGATTGGTCATTTCACATCATTCTGAAGATTTAAGGAATAGGATTTCAGATTCTGTTGAGACAGCTTTAGGATTGGGAGACGGAGTTGTTAAAATTGTTCACTCTGATACAGATGAAGAATTTTTATTTAGTGAACATTTTGCTTGTGTTGATTGCGGTATATCTATCGATGAAATTGAACCTCGAACTTTTTCATTTAATAATCCCCAAGGAGCGTGCCCAGAATGCACGGGTTTGGGCTACAAGCTGGAAATCGAATCAGCTTTAGTTGTACCGGATCAATCATTGTCTATATTAGAAGGTGCTGTATCTCCTTGGAGTAGAGCGGGAACAATGGCACCATGGTATAAGTCGATTTTAACATCAGCAGCAGATTTGATTGGAGCCGACGTTAACCAACCTTTTTCAGATTATACGCAGCTGCAATCAAATTTTATTTTATTTGGCCAAGGATCAAAGCAAAATGAAAAAAAACTTAAAGTGGCTCATCGAACACGTAGCGGGCGGGTAATTAATTTTGGCACCAAATTTGAAGGTGTAATTCCTAATCTTGAAAGAAGACATCGCGAGACTACATCTGATCGCCAGCGCCGCGAGATTGAACGGTTTATGGTTAAGAAAGCTTGCCTGCTGTGTGAAGGTAAGAGGCTTAGCGCAGCATCTTTGGCTGTCACAATTGGTATTGATAATATAAATGATGTGACTAAATTATCGATAGCTAGGGTCAAATTATGGGTTGAACAACTCCAATCGGAAAATACTTTTCTGAGTGAGCGTGAAAAATTGATTGCTGAACAAATTCTAAAGGAAATATACTCACGGCTAGAATTCTTAGTAAATGTAGGCCTTGAATATCTTACATTAGATAGAACAGCTTCAACTTTATCGGGTGGAGAATCTCAAAGGATTCGGTTAGCAACTCAGATTGGATCAGGTCTTGTGGGTGTTCTTTATATATGTGATGAGCCATCGATTGGATTACATCCGGTAGATAACCAACGATTAATAGAGACTTTGAAAACTTTGCGAGATATTGGCAATACGGTGATTGTTGTTGAACATGATGAGGCAGTGATGAGGGCTGCTGATCATATAATTGATATAGGACCAGGAGCTGGTGAGCATGGCGGTAATTTAGTCGCTGAAGGTGATATTGATTCAATAAATTCTTCGACAATGTCTGTAACCGGAGCATACTTGAGTGGGCAGAAGGTAATTCCAGTTCCTTTCAAACGGAGAAAATTTGATAAAAAAAATGTGCTGAAAATTAATAATGCGAGAGCCAATAACCTGAAGAAAGTGGATGTAAGTATTCCATTAGGAATACTTACTTGTATTACAGGAGTTTCAGGATCTGGTAAATCTACCTTAATTAACGAGGTGTTATATAAGAATTTGGCGCAAAAACTATATAAAGCTAAAGAATTACCCGGATTATCAGATGGGATTGAGGGGATCGATAAAATAGACAAAGTAATTAATATTGATCAGTCTCCCATTGGTAGAACACCTAGATCAAACCCAGCCACGTATGTAGGGGCTTTCACACCGATTAGGCAATTATTTGCTTCCGTTCCAGAGTCCCGTGTGCGGGGATATAAACCTGGTCGATTCTCATTTAATGTGAAAGGTGGCCGCTGTGAGACTTGTAGTGGTGAAGGGTACCAGACTATAGAAATGCAATTTTTACCAGATGTAATTGTACCGTGTGAAGTATGTGTAGGAGCACGGTACAATCGTGAAGCTTTGGAGATCAAATTTAAAGATCTTAGTATTGCTGATATTTTGGATTTGACTGTCGAAGCCGCGTTGCCTATTTTTGAAGCTTTCCCAGCGATTTTTAATCGTTTAAAATTGATGTCTGATGTTGGCTTGGGATACATGAGGCTTGGACAGCCTGCAACTACATTATCTGGAGGGGAAGCTCAGCGAGTAAAATTGGCAACTGAACTATCTAAGAGACCTACTGGGCGGACTCTTTACATATTGGACGAACCTACAACAGGGCTAGCTTTTTCTGATGCTCATAATTTGCTTGATGTTCTTCATAGGCTAGTTGATGTTGGTAATACTGTTCTTTTGATTGAACACCATCTTGACTTGATAAAGAATGCTGATTGGATCATTGACTTAGGGCCAGGCCCAGGTGATAAGGGCGGAGGGCTAGTTGCAGAAGGTACACCAGAGGATATTGTGAAAGTTGCAGATAGCTACACGGGGCAATATTTAAAAGATGTATTAAATACTTCTACTTCGATAAGAAGCTTATAACCTATTGGGCTGGAGATGTAATTTATGGGGCAAACGGTTCCGCAAAATCAGGTACAAGAGATCATCAGATCATTTAATATAGCGGATTTATTAGATTTGAGGTTAGATACTTTTGCTAGCTATTCATTTATCGTTTTAGGGATTGCACTTTGTGTAGCTGGGTATATTCTCTACCGATGGATGATAGCTCTTACCCTTTCAGCATCTGGAACAACAGCTTTTTTCCTGTTCATACCTGCTTTCGAAGATGAAAAAGCTGCTTTATGGACTTCTACCGCTGGTGTTTTTTTAGTTCTTTTGATCGGCGGCTGGATTTTACACCATATAGG
>Ga0302127_10001993_pt1 | contig 12332 bp, 10 predicted proteins | sample CB4_SCM_MG_FD_204452 | JGI IMG/M metagenome (GOLD analysis project Ga0302127, IMG submission 204452) | Marine microbial communities from Western Arctic Ocean, Canada - CB4_SCM | ecosystem: Environmental > Aquatic > Marine > Oceanic | place: Canada: Western Arctic Ocean | collected 2017-09-24
TTCGACAGCTCGGTCAAAGCGGTTCAGGGGCTTGTCGACGTGGTCAAGAAACTGGAACGCGACGGCGCTAAAAAGGCGAAATAGCGACCCGGATTATTTCGGAAATCGGGTGAACGGGGGAGTCAGAATCCCGCCGCCCGGTTGTATGGTTAACAGTCGTTTAATACACGGCGGCTACGGTCTCGCACCGCCGCCGGGGAATATGGACGAAATATGAATATTCACGAATATCAGGCCAAGCAGCTGCTGGCGAAATACGGCGTCGCCGTGCCGGGCGGCGGTGTTGCCTATACGGCGGACGAGGCGGCAAAGGCGGCCGAGAAACTCGGCGGCTCGGTCTGGGTTGTCAAGGCGCAGATCCATGCGGGCGGCCGCGGCAAGGGCGGCGGCGTGAAGGTTGTCAAATCGATCGACGAAGTGCGCTCAACCGCCGCCGACCTGATCGGCATGACGCTTGTCACCCACCAGACCGGCGCCGAGGGCCGAGAGGTCAAGCGCGTCTATGTCGAGGAAGGCTGCGATATTGCGCGCGAGCTTTATCTCGGCATCCTGATCGACCGGGCGACCAGCCGGATCACGCTCATGGCGTCGACCGAGGGCGGCATGGAGATCGAGGAAGTCGCCGAGAAGACGCCGGAAAAAATCCTTCGCATCGACATCGATCCCGCCACTGGCATGCAGGCGTTTCACGCCCGCCAGGTCGCATACGGCCTTGGGCTTGAAGGCGATCAGGTCAAATTGGCAGTGAAGTTCCTGATGGGCATGTATGCGGCGTTTACCGATCTCGATGCCTCGATCGTCGAAATCAATCCGCTGGTCGTCACCGGCGCCGGCGACGTGATCGCACTCGACGCGAAAATGAATTTCGATGACAACGCCCTGTTCCGCCACAAGGACGTGCAGGAGCTGCGGGACGAGGATGAAGAAGACCCGGCCGAGCTCGAAGCCGCCAAGCACGACCTCAACTACATCACGCTCGACGGCAATATCGGCTGCATGGTCAACGGCGCCGGGCTTGCCATGGCAACGATGGATATCATCAAGCTTTACGGCGGGGCACCGGCGAACTTTCTCGATGTCGGCGGCGGGGCGACCAAGGAACGCGTCACGACGGCGTTCAAGCTCATCCTGTCCGACCCCAATGTCGAATCCATCCTGGTCAACATCTTCGGCGGCATCATGCGCTGCGACGTGATCGCGGAAGGCGTGATCGCGGCGGCGCGCGAGGTCAGCCTCGATGTGCCGCTGGTCGTCCGCCTCGCTGGCACCAATGTCGAGCTCGGCAAGAAGATACTCGAGGAATCGGGTCTGCCGATCGTTTCGGCGGACAATCTGGCGGATGCCGCCGAAAAAGTAGTTAAAGTCACGAAGGAGGCCGCCTGATGTCGGTGCTGGTCGGAAAAGACACGAAAGTCATCTGCCAGGGTTTCACCGGCGCGCAGGGCACGTTCCATTCGGAACAGGCCGTCGCCTATGGGACCGGTATGGTCGGCGGGGTCACACCCGGCAAGGGCGGCACGACGCATCTTGATCTGCCGGTGTTCGACACGGTCGCCGCCGCGGTCGAAAAGACCGGCGCGAACGCGTCGGTCATTTATGTGCCGCCACCCTTTGCGGCCGATGCGATTCTCGAGGCGATCGATGCCGAACTCCCGCTTGTCGTCTGCATCACCGAAGGCATTCCGGTTCTCGACATGGTTCGCGTCAAACGCGCGCTTGCCAATTCGTCGACGCGGCTGATCGGGCCGAACTGTCCCGGTGTTATCACGCCCGACGAATGCAAGATCGGCATCATGCCGGGTCATATTCATATGCGCGGCAGGATCGGTATTGTTTCGCGGTCGGGCACGCTGACCTATGAAGCGGTTGCCCAGACGACTGCGGCGGGGCTTGGCCAGACCACGTGCATCGGCATCGGCGGAGATCCGGTCAACGGCACGAACTTTGTCGACTGTATCGACATGTTTCTTGGCGATGATGAAACCGAGGGAGTCGTGATGATCGGCGAGATCGGCGGGTCGGCCGAAGAAGATGCGGCCGACTTCATCAAGCAATCCAAAACCAAGAAACCCATCGTCGGCTTTATCGCAGGTGTTACCGCACCTCCGGGCCGCCGCATGGGTCACGCGGGCGCGATCATATCGGGCGGCAAAGGCGGCGCCGAGGATAAGATCGAAGCCATGAAAAGCGCAGGGATACGAGTATCGGACTCGCCCGCCGGAATCGGCGACGCGATGGTCGAGGCGATGAAGGGATAGGACGGGGCTCACCGCGCCGGCGTTTTCCGGCGATGTAGCGTGTGAAAGGGGCAGCGGAGACGTCGCCGGATATCATGACCGGACTGTTAGAAAAAACTTCATTCCTCACGAGTGCCAACAGCACGTTCGTGGCGGAACTCTACGCCCGCTATCTTGAAAAACCGGCATTGGTCGATCCTGAATGGTCGGCGTTTTTCGAAGAACTGAAGGACGAAGCGCCCGATGTCCTGAAGGACCTCAAAGGCGCGAGCTGGGCGCCGTGCTCGACGGCGGTTATCGGCACCGAAACCGCGTCCGAGGTTATGAAGACCGGCGGCGCAACGGCGCCGGTCGGCGACGGACAGGTGCTCAGCGATGTAACGCGGGATTCGATCCAGGCGCTGATGATCATCCGCTCGCACCGCGTCCGCGGCCATCTCTATGCCGAGCTCGATCCGCTGGGCCTTGAGCAACCATTGAGCCATACCGAGCTCGACCCGGAATCCTACGGCTTCACCGAAGCCGATTACGACCGCGAAATTTATATTCACAACCGGCTCGGCCTCGGCGAAAAGGCTCCGCTCCGCGATATCGTCGAACGCGCGCGCGCGACCTATTGCGGTAATATCGGCGTCGAATATATGCACATCACGTCGACCGAGGAGAAAGTCTGGATCCAGGACCGGATAGAAGGCATCCGGAACCAGACCGATTTTACCGATAACGGCAAGGCGGCGATCCTCGAACGGCTGACCGAAGCGGAAACGTTCGAACAGTTCCTCAACGTCAAATATACCGGCACCAAGCGTTTCGGCCTCGATGGCGCAGAAGCGCTGGTTCCCGGACTGGAGCAGCTTCTCAAGCGCGGCAGCCAGCTCGGTGTCGAAGAGGTTGTGATCGGCATGCCCCATCGCGGCCGGCTGAACGTGCTGGCGAATGTGATGAAAAAGCCGTTTTCGGCGATCTTTTCCGAATTCCAGGGCACGGCGGCCAAACCCGAAGATGTCCAGGGGTCGGGCGACGTTAAATATCACCTCGGCACCTCGGCCGACCGCGAATTCGACGGCAAACAGGTGCACCTGTCTCTCGCCGCCAACCCGTCGCATCTCGAAGCGGTCGACCCGGTTGTCGTCGGCAAAGTCCGCGCCAAACAGCGCCAGCGCGGCGACAAGGAACGGCGCAAGGTGCTCGGCCTCCTGATGCATGGCGACGCGGCATTCGGCGGTCAGGGGATCGTTGCCGAAACGTTTGGCCTGTCCGACATCAAGGGCTACCGGACCGGCGGTACCATTCATGTCGTCGTCAACAACCAGATCGGTTTCACTACCAATCCCGGCGCGACGCGCTCATCGCGCTATCCGACCGAAATCGCCAAGATGGGCCAGGCGCCGATCTTCCATGTCAATGGCGACGACGTTGAAGCGGTCGTCCACGTGTCGCGTATCGCGGCCGAATTCCGCCACGAATTCCGCAAGGACGTGGTTGTCGACATGTGGTGCTATCGCCGGTTCGGCCATAACGAGGGCGACGAGCCGGCATTCACCCAGCCGCGCATGTATAAGGCGATCGCCGCCCACCCGACGGTATGCCAGATTTATGCCAATCAGCTGATCGCCGAAGGTGTGCTGACCGGCGAAAAGGTCGCTGAAATTCAGGCGCAGGTGCGGCAGGGCCTCGAACAGGATTTTGAAGCGTCGACGTCCTACAAGCCGAACAAGGCCGACTGGCTGGAAGGAAAATGGCAGGGGTTCACCACCGCGCCGTCTGCCGAGGAGCGCAAGGGCGAAACCGATGTGTCGCTCGAACTGCTGCACGAAGTCGGCAATGCGATCACGACGGTGCCCGACAGCTTCAATCTGAACCCCAAGCTCCGCCGGCTCTTCGACAACCGTAAAAAGGCCATCGAGGCGGGTGAGGGTATCGACTGGTCTACCGGCGAAGCGCTCGCCTTCGGCACATTGCTGACCGAAAACACCCTGGTACGTCTCAGCGGGCAGGATGTGGCGCGCGGCACATTTTCACAGCGCCACGCGGTCCTGACCGATCAGGAAACCGAAGAGGTTTTCATCCCGCTTGAACAGATCCGGCCTGGCAATCAGGCGAAATTCATCGCCCGCAACTCAACTCTCTCGGAAGTCGCGGTTCTCGGCTTCGAGTACGGCCTGTCGCTTGCCGATCCCGACGCTCTGGTGATGTGGGAAGCGCAGTTCGGCGATTTCGCCAATGGCGCGCAGTTCATCTTCGACCAGTTTATTTCGTCCGGCGAATCGAAATGGCTGCGGATGTCGGGGCTGGTCATGCTGCTGCCGCACGGCTTCGAAGGCCAGGGGCCGGAACATTCGTCCGCCCGTCTCGAACGTTATCTGCAGCTTTGCGCCGAAGATAACTGGCAGGTCTGCAATATCACGACGCCGGCCAATTATTTCCATGCCCTGCGCCGCCAGATCAACCGCGGCTTCCGGAAGCCGCTGGTAATAATGACGCCCAAATCGCTGCTACGGCACAAGAGGGCGGTCTCGACGCTCGATGAATTCGGCCCCGGCACGTCGTTCAACCGCGTGCTGCCCGAAACCGGCGAACTGGTAGCCCGAACCAAGGTGAAACGCGTCGTGCTGTGCAGCGGCAAGGTGTATTACGATTTGCTGGCCGCGCGGGACGACATGAATATCGGCAACGTGGCGCTGGTGCGGATGGAACAGCTTTACCCGTTCCCCAGTGTGTCTCTGGCCAAGGAACTGAAGAAATACCCCAACGCCGAGGTGGTCTGGTGCCAGGAAGAGCCCAGAAACATGGGCGCATGGACCTATCTCGACCGACGGCTCGAAGAACTGCTGGGCAATGTGGGTATCAAGGCCGAGCGTCCGAATTATGTCGGCCGTTCGGAAGCCGCATCGCCGGCCACCGGATCGTTCGGCAAGCACACCAAAGAACAGCAGGCGCTGGTTGAGGAAGCTCTCACCACCTGATCCTCCCCAATTTTTGCTCCAGGAGCATAACGAACATGGCCACCGAAATAATTGTTCCCATACTCGGCGAATCCGTGACCGAGGCGACCGTTGCCAAATGGTTCAAGGCCGAAGGCGATGCGATCGCCGTCGATGAGCCGATCCTTGAGCTCGAGACCGACAAAGTCACGCTGGAGGTCAATGCCAGCGCCGCCGGTACGCTGACCGAAATCGCCGCCAAGGAAGGCGAAAACGTCGAGGTCGGCGCGTTGCTCGGCACGATCGGCGACGGTGGCGCGGTCGCGGCGAAAAAAGCAGAGGCGCCCGCCGCTGCCGCGGAACCGACTGCAGAGGCCACGCCTGCGGAAGTGCCGTCAGGGGATGACAAGGACAAGCTTTCCCCGGCGGTCCGCAAGCTGATCGACGAAAACAATCTCGACGCGTCGCAGATCGCCGGCACCGGCAGGGACGGACGCCTGACCAAGGGCGATGTGCTGCTGCATATGAAGGAAGATACTGCCGCGCCTGCGGTGGAAAAATCGCCGCCGGTGGCGAAACCTGCCGCGCCGGCTACGCCGCGCGAAGACGATCCGCGCGAGGAACGGGTGAAAATGACCCGTCTGCGCAAGCGCATCGCCGAACGGCTGAAAGAAGCTCAGAACACCGCGGCGATGCTGACCACGTTCAACGAGATCGACATGACCAACGTCATGGCCGCGCGCAAGAAGTTTCAGGACGATTTCGAGAAACGCCACGGCTGCCGGCTCGGCTTCATGTCGTTTTTCGTGAAAGCCTGCGTCGTCGCGCTGAAGGAGTTGCCGGCGGTGAACGGCGAGATCGACGGCGATGAGCTTATTTACAAGAATTACTACGATATTGGCGTTGCGGTCGGTACCGAGCAGGGGCTGGTCGTGCCGGTGCTGCGCGATGCCGACAAGAAATCTTTTGCCGAGGTTGAAAAAGGTATAACCGATCTTGGTCTCCGCGCGCGCGACGGCAAGCTCGGTATGGACGATCTGACCGGCGGTACGTTCACCATCACCAATGGCGGGGTTTACGGCTCGCTGATGTCGACGCCGATCCTGAATCCGCCGCAATCGGGCATCCTCGGGATGCACAAAATCGACCGGCGGCCGGTTGCGATCGGCGATTCGATTGAAATCCGCCCGATGATGTATGTCGCGCTGAGCTACGACCACCGCATTATCGATGGGCGCGAGGCGGTGACTTTCCTCGTTCGCGTCAAGCAATGCATCGAGGATCCCGAGCGCATCCTGCTCGCCGTCTGACCGGAGACCCGAATTCATGAGCGATACCCATTTCGACCTCATCGTCATCGGGGCGGGGCCGGGCGGCTACGTCGCCGCTATCCGCGCCGCCCAGCTCGGCATGAAGACGGCCTGTATCGATAAACGCGGCACCCTGGGCGGCACCTGCCTCAATGTTGGCTGTATCCCGTCGAAGGCCCTGCTGCATTCGTCGGAAAAATTCGAAGAAGCGCGCGACCACCTTGCCGAACACGGCGTGAAGGTCGGCAAGGTCGAACTCGATCTCAAGACGCTGATGGCGCGTAAGGACAAGGTCGTCGACGATCTGACCAAGGGCATCAGGTTTCTGTTCAAGAAGAACAAGATCACCGGCATCACCGGCGCTGCGAAAATCACCGGGCCGGGTAAGGTCGACGTTTTGTCGGACGGCAAGAACACCGCCTACACCGCCGACAATATCCTGATTGCGACCGGCTCCGAGGTTGCGCCGCTACCGGGCGTCGTGATCGATGAAGACCGGATCGTCTCGTCGACCGGTGCGTTGTCGCTGTCCGAGGTGCCGGATCATCTGGTCGTGGTCGGCGGAGGCTATATCGGGCTCGAAATGGGCTCGGTCTGGCGCCGGTTGGGGTCGAAGGTCACGGTGGTCGAATTCCTCGACGCAATCGTGCCCAACATGGACACCGAAGTCGGTGGTGCGATGCACAAACTGCTTGAAAAGCAGGGCATGGAATTCAAGCTCGGCACCAAAGTCACCGGCGCCAAGACGACAAAGACAAAGGTCACTCTGACGGTCGAACTCGCTTCGGGCGGCGACGCCGAAGACATCAAATGTGATGTCGTTCTGGTCTCAATTGGCCGCATACCGTTTACCGGCGGTCTCGGTTTGCAGGAAGTCGGCGTCGAGATGGACAATCGCGGCGTTATCCAGGTCGATGAGAATTTTGTTACAAATGTTGCAGGCATTTACGCCATCGGCGATGTCATCCCCGGTGCCATGCTCGCGCACAAGGCGGAGGAAGAAGGAATTGCCTGCGTCGAACGGCTTGCCGGACAGGCGACCCATATCAATTACGACGCCATTCCGTCCGTTGTCTACACTTGGCCCGAGGCGGCGTCCGTCGGCAGGACCGAAGAGCAGTTGAAAGAAGCCGGCATCGATTACAAAAAGGGCAGTTTTCCGTTTATGGCGAATTCCCGCGCCCGGGCGAACGGCGATACCGACGGCTTCGTTAAGATACTCGCCGATGCTGCAACCGACGAAGTTCTCGGCGTTCATATTATCGGCCCCGATGCCGGCACGATGATTGCCGAGCTGGCGCTGGCCATGGAATTCGGCGCATCTTCCGAAGACATCGCGCGGACCTGCCATGCGCACCCGACACTGAACGAGGCGGTCAAGGAAGCGGCGCTCGGTGTCGAAGGCGCCCCCATCCATATGTAACACGGCACTGGATACTCACCCCGTGCACCGTTCCGCGCCATGAGCCGCCGCGTCAAGCGCTACGCCATCCTGATCCTCGGCTGGGTCTTTATCTTTCTCGGCATTCTGGGGCTTTTCCTGCCGATCCTTCAGGGCATCCTGTTTCTTACGATCGGTTTGATCCTGCTGTCGCGCGAATCGGTCTGGGCAGCGGCAAAACTAGACTGGCTGAAGATGAATTACCCGCGATTTGGCGCAATGTATGAGGAAGCAGAACGGCGCGTGACGCGCCTGTGGCACAAGCTGAACCGCCGGAAACAATAAACGCCGGAGACCGACGATCTCTCGAAATTACCGGGTGAAGTGCGGTAAACTGACCGCCACACCCTGTCCCCGGAGCGGCAATGAAACCCGCCGATAGACTGAATATTCTCGAACGCGGCCTCACCCTGCACCGTGCCGCGCGCTTTGCCGACGCGCTGCCGCTTTATTGCGAGGTGCTGGCGGCCGTGCCGGATGACCCGGACGCGCTCAATCTGGCGGCCGATGCCTGTTTCTCTCTCAGGGATTTCACGGCCGCGGCCGGGTATCTCGAAAAACTGGCGGCCGGCGACCTCCGCGATGCCCAGTATCGGTTCAATCTCGGCGTGGCGTATCAACAGGCTGGGAACGCCGTCGATGCGGCCCGGGCGTTCCAGGCTGCGCTCGATATCGATCCGCTGTATCCGAAGGGCTGGTTCAACCTCGGCGTGGCGCTCGAAAATTCCGGCCGGCTCGCTGATCGAGCTTGGCGAGTTCGATGAGGCGCTCGCGCTGAGCGACGCGGTGATCGTGATCGACGGGCGGAACGTTTCAGCGCTGCGCAACAAGGGAAACGCCCTGACCGGTGTGGCGCGCTACGGTGAAGCGATCGACGTCTTTCGCGCGGCGCTGGCGGTTGCGCCGGAAGATGCGAACCTCCTCGCGGTCTGCGCCGATGCTCTTACCCTGGCGGGCGGGAGGCTGAAATCATCGGTATGTTCGAGGCCGCCGTCGCAACCCGGCCGGTTTCGCTGGAGCCCTATGCCGCGTTTGCGCGGCGGCATCTCGAAACGGGACAGGCCGGTCCGGCCCTTGCGGTCACGTCGCAGGGCCTTGCGCGGTTTCCCGCCGATACCGCATTGCTGGCGGCGCAGGCGGTTGCGGCCGCGGCGGCGGGCGACACTGGAATATCGGCGATTCTGCTCGATTTCGACCGTCTGTTGTCGCGGATCGATGTCGCGGCGCCGACCGGATGGAAATCCGTTGCGGCGTTCAATGCGGCGTTGGCCGATCATCCGCTGGAATCCGCTCATCCGTTTCTCGCCCGAATTCCCGACCGGTTCGGCCTCAATATCTGGTCGATCAATCTCCAGCAGGCAGGCCATCAGGTGCCGCATATTCATTCAGCGGCGTGGCTCAGCAGAGTATATTACCCGCAACTGCCGCCGGTAATCGGCGAAGACTACCAGGCCGGCTGGATCGAGTTCGGGCAGCCGCCGGAACAAATTGCCTGCGGACGCGATCCCGACGTGCTTTTGATCCGGCCGAAAGAAGGGCTGATGCTTCTTTTTCCATCTTATATGTATCACCGGACAATCCCGTTTTCGGGCGACGGTACACGCATCAGTATCGCCTTCGACGTCAGCCTCGTCAGCTAACGGGCGTTTGCGTCACCCGGTCTTTTCAAGGTCGGTTTCCAGTTTTTCTGCCTGTGGCCGGGCCCACAGCCAGAGCACGATCGTCAGCACGCCGCCCGCCGCGATCGTCAGCGGCAGCCCGGCAAACGTTGCGATCCACCCGGCGGCGAGGGCGCCGAAGGCGGGAAGGCCCCACGAGATGACGATAAACAGGCTCATCACACGCGCGCGCATCCCGGAATCCACGGCGCTTTGCATCAGCGTCTGTGACCCGACGCCGCCAACCAACATGGCGAAGCCGACGACGCCGAAACACGCCGCCGCGATCCAGATATCACCGGCCAGCGTGCTGAGGATAAGCGCGATACCCTGCGCTAGCAGGCTGACCGTCACCAGCCGGGTGAGGCCGACAGTCCGCCCGCGCATGCCGATCCATATGCAGCTGATCATCGCACCAAAGCCAAGTACTGACATCAGGATCGCAAGACCGTCTGCGCCGCGATCGAATACCTCGGCGGAAAAACCCGGCATCAGTTCGATCACCGGCCGGATCAACAGCCCGGTCATGCCGAGCATTATCAGCAGGAACCGGATGCCTGGATGGCCGAACCCGTATCGGATACCGATGACCATATCGCCGACCAGATCGCGCCACGGTCCGGGGGTTCTTTCCGGTTCGTCGGCCTTCACGATGAGCAAGATTACGCAGAACTGGACGAAGGTAACTGCCACGACGGCGAGGACTGCCCCGGTTCCTGCCCAGACCAGCAGTCCGCCGGCAATCGCCGGGCCGACGAAGCGCGCGGCGTTAAAGGTGGCGGAGCCGAGCGCGATGGCCGCAGACAGATCCTGTTTCGGCACCAGCGCATGCACCAGCGCCATGCGCGCAGGTGTGGTGAGCGATTCGAGCGAGCCGATCAGCACTGCAGATATCAGCACGAGTTCGATGGTGATGCTTCCAAACAGCGTCACCGCCGCGAAAACGATAGCCACCGCCGCCATTGCGGTTTGGGCCAGTATGGTGATCCGGATATATCCGATCCGGTCCGCAATGGCGCCGGCGAGGACGGAAAACACCACCAGCGGAAAGCTTTCGGCGAAGGCGATGATACCGAGCCAGGTTGTCGATTCGGTCAGCTCCCATGTCAGCCAGCCGATGGCGATCCGGTACATCCATCGGCCGATCGTCGTGATCCCGTTACTGGCCCAGTACAGGCAGTAATCCCGGTGCGACAGGGCCCGCCCGATTCCCCCGAACATGCTATTTGCCTGCGAGGGCACGGGGGTGCGACCGGTCGTAAACCTCGATCAGTTTCTGCGTATCGACATCGGTATAGCGCTGGGTGGTTGATAGCGACGCGTGGCCGAGCAGTTCCTGGATCGTGCGAAGGTCGCCGCCGCCGGCCAGCAGATGGGTGGCGAAGCTATGGCGCAGGGCATGCGGCGTGGCGGTCTCCGGCAGGCCGAGATCGGCGCGCAGGGTCCGCATGGTCCGCTGGACGATGCCGGGGTTCAGCCGCCCGCCGCGGACGCCATAGAACAACGGCATGTCGGGCCCGGACGGAAAGGGGCACGCGGCGCGGTACACCGCGATGGCATCGATCACCACTGGCAGCACCGGCACCACGCGCTGCTTGTTTCCCTTGCCCGTGATCATCATCGTATCGCCTGCCGGCGCCTCACGCTGGTTCAGGCTTAATGCTTCGTCGATGCGCAACCCGCACCCGTAGAGCAGCGTTAGCAGGGCGACATCTCGTGCGCCGACCCACTTTTCCGGGGCGATTTCCGCGGCGCGGTGCAGCAACAGCAGCGCGTCCTCGATGTTCAGCGGCTTGGGGACCGATTTCGGTGGTTTCGGTGTTTTGACCGCGGCCAGTGCCTGATTGCTGACCCGTCCGGTGCGGTCGAGAAACCGGAACAAATTGCGCAGCGCCGACATCGCGCGGGCGATCGAAGTGCGCGACAGCCCGGCGCGAATCCGCGCCGCCAGCCACGACCGGAAATCCGCCGTAGTCAGATCGGCGAGCGCCGCCAAATCGGGGGTCTCGCCCTGGTGCTCCTGGAGAAATTCAAGGAACGCGGAGAGATCGCGACAATATCCGTCAACAGTATGATCCGACGTCCGGCGCTCCGTGATAAGCCAACGCCGCCAGTCGTCAATCGCGGCCAGCAGGTCGGTTTGCGCGGTAAACCGGATTAGTTTTTCGGCCCCAGGCATTGCTTAAGCCGTGATTCCAGCACATCGGCGAGAAACGCGATCAGATCGGTTGCCTGATCTTTTTCGAACCCGTCTTCCCGACCGGAACCGAGTGCCAGCAACATATCAGGTGAGTTCTTGCCCGCGCGCAGCCGCAGATAGGCGACCGATTTTACGCGGTTGGAATCCGCGCCGAAGATGAATTCCTCGCCCGGCGTTTGACCCTGCAGCAGGATGCGCCGTTTCGGTCCCATCAGATTGGCGATGCCCCCCGAGCCGATGGCGGTTGCACCCGCGAGGGCCAGGGCGCCGGGCTCTTCGATGCACAAAACCGCGGCCTCGATGTCGAGCATCGGCGGCAATTGAGAGCGAATGACGCTGTTCAACGCCTGAATGTCGGCGGCACCGACAACGGCGACGACGGCCTGATGCACCTTCGACTGGCCGGCCGCATTGCCCTCGACGGTTGATAAAAGCTGCTTTTCATGTCGCCGGAGGCCGGTCAAATCGTCGCGCATCCGGTCCAGCATGAAGTGTTGCATGTCCAGAATGCGTTCGCCGTGCTTGAATTCAGGGGGAGTCAGGAAGGTCAGCACTTCCGGGT
>Ga0302127_10001994_pt1 | contig 12330 bp, 15 predicted proteins | sample CB4_SCM_MG_FD_204452 | JGI IMG/M metagenome (GOLD analysis project Ga0302127, IMG submission 204452) | Marine microbial communities from Western Arctic Ocean, Canada - CB4_SCM | ecosystem: Environmental > Aquatic > Marine > Oceanic | place: Canada: Western Arctic Ocean | collected 2017-09-24
TCAAGGGGTTCATTAGTTTCCTTTTTATAGTAGGATGTTAAGTTAACCTAATATTAGGCACACTTAACATTAATGCCAAACTATATGGTAGAAAATCCAGAAAAAATTTTACGTTACCTGCCTATCGGAAAAGCAATGGTTCGAACGCCTGAATGTTTAATAGCTACCCAATCACCAACCTGGTACCGAGGCATTCCACCAGTTCGGCACTGCAATTCTTGCGCATCATCATTCGTTCTCAAGGTATAGAGCGTGTCATGTCCAAAGAAATCTACGCAAGTGACTTCTGCATCTGTCCCGCCTTCTAGCATTATTTCTTCAGGTCGTATCAACACATCAACCGGTCCACTCATCTCGAAACACAGGTTGATATCCCCTAAGCGTGTTTGCGCGCTTTGTCCAACTGCATGACCAGTAACGGTACTAGCCTCACCAACAAAACTAGCTACCCATCTGTTTACAGGGTGTTGATACAGGTACGAAGGTTTATCCTGCTGGATAATTTTCCCATTGTTCATCACCGCCACTTGGTCCCCTAAAGCGAAAGCTTCGTCTTGATCGTGGGTAACAAAAACGCTCGTGATGCCTAGCTTCTTAAAAAGTTCAGCAACCTCTTGGCGAAGTTCCACCCGTAATCCTGTGTCTAAGCTTGAAAAGGGTTCATCCAAAAGCACTGTCGTTGGTTGTGGAGCCAGCGATCGGGCTAGAGCAACACGTTGTTGTTCTCCTCCAGATAGGGATGCGGGGTAGCGATCAGCAAGATGTAAGATCCCCACCATTTCCAGCAGTTCGTACACAGCGTCAACTGGTTTTTTTCGTTGGTTTCGAGGCAGGCCAAAGACAACATTTTGCATAACCGTGAGATGTGGAAATAGAGCCCAATCCTGAAAAACCATTCCTATGTTTCTCTCCTCAGGCGTAACACTTGAATGCATATCGGCTACCTTTTCGCCGTATAGGACTATTTCACCTGACGAAATAGTCTGTAAACCAGCAAGGCTTCGAAGGAGAGTAGTTTTACCGCAGCCACTTGGCCCAAGAATAACGAGGCAGGACCCCTTACTAGCCGAGATCGTTACATCATTGAGGATTCGGGATTGGTCAATTTTCACGATTACATTCTGGACATTGACTCCATCTGTTTGAGGGCCTATTCCCTCCACTACTGATAAGACTCCATCATGTCTAGCGTCAAGCATGCTTTATATCCTAGCTGTCAGAGAAACATTCAGCTATCGGGACGCAGTATTAGTAAGCGTCCAGGGGTTAAGGATTTAGAAGAGGGACGTTAAATCCATCAATAGAAGAGCAAACAAAAGTCCAATAACGCTAATGTTTAGCGCCGTAATATGCCATTTGTATTGATGGCCGATGGTGTGAAACTTTTTAATGCTGTACGAATTAGCGACTATACCGACAATGCTCGCCACGAGTCCTATTCCAGACCCAACACCAGAAGCTATTCCCAGCGCAGGGGCGAGCAGAGGGAACACCACATAGGTTAAAGCACAACGAATACCCGAGATAATCATGGCTGTAGAGAACATATTCTGTGCTTTAGTATGTTCTGTGTTTTGTTTTTTACTTGTTGTTTCAGTGATGCTGTCAGCCACGTAAACAATCCTAGCTGCCATTTACCTAAACTCTAATCTTAAAACAACCACAGATTTGGGAGGACGTTCTCTCATAGAACTAGAGTCCAGTGAGAAGCCGCCATATTGCCGTAGCTGCTGCTGCAATGATCACAACAAGGACGAAAGGGGCCCTTTTTAAAAGGGCAATGATGGCAGCGACCACACCAACTATTCGAGCATCGAAAACAATTTGGTCATTATTAGTCAAGGTACTGGTAATAACTAGAGCTGCTAAGAGCGGAGTGGGGAGAAGCATCGCGAAGCGTTTAAGCCATGATGGAAGGGCACGTTGGTTTGCTAGAAAGAATGGGCCAAATGCTTTTAACATGTACGTCCCTATTGCTAAGGACACCATGACAATAACTGCGTCGCTCATCGGTCTCTCCATGGTCGAAGTAATAAAACAGCAGCAGCAGCAGCAATAACTGGTATACCGGGTGGGACAAAGGGCACAAGAAGAAAAGCGAGCACAGCACCAACCCCTGCTAAAATTCGATGTTGTAGAGAAGAAAGTTTTGACCAGGCCAAAGCAAGAAATGCAGCAGGGATAGTGGCATCTATACCGAGGTCATGGACGAGAGTTCCTGTACCTGAAAGTAACGCTACCCCTACCCATGTCATAGAATTCCAAACAATGAAGACACTTAGCCCTCCCCATAGGTACCCATAACGGCGGAGAGCGTAGGACTCATGATTGGAAGCAACTGCTGTTGATTCATCAATCATAAGTTGAGACATAAGCGCCCTCATTAGTATCGATCCTTTGAGAGAAGGTGCCATAGAGACCCCGAAGGCCAGTGAACGGAGGTTAAGTAGCAAACCGGCGACAATAGCAGCAACGATTGTGCCTCCTTCTGCAAGAACGCTTACTGCGGCAAATTGAGATGAACCCGCGAAGACAAAACTGGAAAAACCGAGCGCCTCCCACGTTCCAAGGCCAGCTTCTGTGCATAACACACCGAATGCTGCCCCAAATGGCGCAAGTGCAAGGCCAACAGAGATGGCCTGTATACGGATTGTCCGGCGGGTAGTTGCAAGATCAGGCATAGGTCACAGGATAGAGCGATGCGGGTATCATCTTGCCGGTATCAGTAGACGTTTTCTAAGTCCTTTCCCTAGGAGACCCTTCGTTCAGCCGGATATCAGGCTAACAATTGCCCAAAGGGCTACTACTAGCCCAACCACAATCATCACAACTGTTCGGCCGAGTGGCGGGCGCTCATAATCACTACCTTTAGGGGCTCCGCGAGTATTTACTAACGCCATAAAGTTGCCTACTGCGAGAGCGCCGCCAAACGCTAAAGCCAGTAACACAATGAGATTTTCTCCTAGAAACATCTTCCCTTGGTTTAGAATTCTCGAGAGGGTGGACTATCAATTCCGGGCTTAGCCATATCTACAAATTTTGTAAAATGTGGAAGGAAGGCTAAACGGACTCTATCCGTAGGGCCGGATCTGTGTTTGGCAATTTGAATTTCTGCCATTCCGGCATCAGGACTTTCCTGATCGTAGACCTCATCACGGTAAAGGAACATCACAACATCAGCATCTTGTTCAATGGAGCCTGATTCGCGGAGGTCAGAAAGCATGGGTCTTTTATCTGAACGAGATTCAAGATTCCGACTGAGCTGAGATAAGGCCATGACAGGACATTCCAACTCCCGGGCCAGAATCTTCAGCCCGCGGCTTATCTCGGAAACTTCAACTTGCCGGTTCTCAGCCCTTGAACGACCACTCATCAATTGGAGGTAATCAACAACAACCAGCCCAAGGTTTCCGACACGGCTTTTCAAACGACGGGCCTTTGCTCTGATTTCCATAACTGTTGTGTTGGGGTTGTCATCAATCCATATTGGAGCTTCCGATAGGCGACCAACAGCATGACTAATCTTTGTCCAGTCACTGTCACTCATCCTTCCGGTACGGACTTTGCTGGAATCAACCCGTGCTTCTGTACAGAGCAACCGCTGACTGATCTCAAGTTGGCTCATTTCTAACGAGAAGAACAACACTGGGTTATTCGCATTCATCGCTGCGTGTGTTGCAATATTCAAACCAAAACTGGTTTTTCCCATGGCAGGCCGGGCTCCCACTACTATCAGATTATTTGGTTGTAACCCTGCAAGAACACGATCTAGGTCCTTAAACCCAGTTGGAGTTCCCGTAACTTCATTTCCATGCTCCGTCAAGTACTCCAGCCGGTCTAGCCCATCAGCGAGAAGAGACCGTAATTCAATAAAAGTATCTGTGGACCTTCCTTGGGCAAGATTAAACACGAGAGTTTCTGCTTCGTCGAGCGCCTTCACTACATCATCTGGCTGCGAGTATCCGATTTCAGCGATTTCTGAACCTGTACGGATAAGACGGCGTAATTGGGAATGGGAATGAACTATACGGGCGTATTCTGTTGTGTTTGTCGCAGCTGGTGTACCAGCTTGAAGCCCGATCAAGGTTGCGTTACCACCGATTCCATCAAGGAGGTTTGCTCGAGCAAGTTCATCGGCAACGGTGACGATATCAGCTGGTTCACCGGCGCCGAAGAGCGATGTGATTGCGTCGAAAATATGTTGGTGGGCGGGCTTATAGAAATCATCTGTATTGATGACCTCAACAGCGTCAGCAACAGCGTCCTTGCTTAATAACATTGCCCCAAGTAAAGACTCTTCTGCTGACAAGTTATGTGGCAAGACGCGTTGTCCACGTCGCTGAGGAGGAACGTTCGTGGGAGTTTCTTCGGATGATAAAAATTGATCAGACATAGGGTATTAACAATGGTCCCTCAAGCCTGTGACACACAAGGGGTATAACTCAAAAAATCTTGTTGATTTCTCTGTGGGTAACTTTAGTATGAATGCCCTTTATCTGTGGGTAAATCAAGTTCATACATTTTCCTCAATGCCAGTCTCCACATCGGATGACTTTACCCTTACCATTTATCCAATTTCTCGTGAAAAATCTTGAATCAGGCAAATAAACGGTTCAAGGTTAGGCGTATTATTCGCTATCAGCGATCACTTCAATAGTGATAGTGAATTTAACTTCAGGATGCGGTTGAACCAAAATTTCGTAGGTTCCAATTTCCTTAATATTTTCGTCAAGTTCAATTGTTTTTCGGTCAACAGTGACATGCACCTGTTCTGCAAGCGCAGTTGCGATATCAGCGGTGGAAACAGATCCGAAAAGTTTCCCACCTTCGCCGGCATTCATAGAAATCGAAATGGACTTTCCCTCTACCCGTGCCGCCATTTCTTCTACAACAGACCGCTCCTCCACTGCTTTGAGTTCACGTGATTTACGCATCCGTTCAGCGTCTTGTTCAGAGCCATGAGTTGCTTTATATGCAAGCCCTTGAGGTATAAGTTTATTCTGTGCGTAACCGTCAGCGATGTTGACAATATCACCTTTGTGTCCGATTCCAGCGACATCATTACGTAGTACAACTTTCACTCCGTTGTCTCCTCTGTCGTAAGTGTTTCCGATGTCTCGTTAGTTTCAGTTGTAGGCATTTGGGTTTCTACCTGAGCTTCCACATTTTCTACTGGGGTTTCAACTGATGAGGAGTTTTGTATTTGGCTCGGATCTGAATCGGCTTTCTCCGACCTTTCTTCCCTTGGAGGACGGTTATCGTCTCTACCTCTATCGTCTCTACCTCTATTATCGTCTCTACCTCTATTATCGTCTCTACCTCGTCGGTCACCTCCACGGCCGCCGCGCGTGGTCGTGATGCGGTTTGTATACGGTAAAAGCGCCATTTCTCGAGCATTCTTAATCGCCATGGCGACATCTCGTTGCTGTTGGGCACTATTTCCGGTCACTCTTCGGGCACGGATTTTGGCACGGTCAGATACAAACCTTCGCAATAAGTTCACATCTTTCCAGTCGATATATTTGATCTTTTCTTGTGTCAGAATAGAGATCTTTTTCTTACCGCCTCGGCGGGCAGAATCTGCTGGGGGCTTCCCACGTTTTTTTACTTTATTTGGTGGCATTGTTTTTCTACTTCTTTCTAAAAAGGCTCTTCATTCGGGTCATACGCTGGTGCAGCCTGGGGTGTCGGCGTCGATGCCGGCATTGAACCGCCACCGTAATCTCCCCCGCTTCGTTCAGTTCGACTTACCTGTGCCGTAGCCCAACGGAGACTCGGACTAATTTCATCAGCAACTATCTGTACTTTATTTCGAGTTCCGCCGCTCTGGTCTTCCCAAGAGGAGAAGTCGAGTCGTCCATATACGACAACCCTCGCTCCTTTGGTCAAAGTCTCTGCGCAATTCTCTGCGAGATTTCTCCAACACGTTACATCAAAAAAATGAGCTTTGTCTTCCCCACCATTTGGACCCGCTTTTTGATTCCATGCCACACCAAAACTGCATACGGCTGCACCACCTTGAGTAAACCGGAGCTCAGGATCACGGGTGAGGTTCCCTACAATTACCACGTTATTGTCAAATGCCATTATCTCTGTTCCTTTGAAAGTTCCTTTAGTCCCAACCTAGTCAACTTTTTTCAAGAAGTCCTCGGCGAATCGCTTCTTGTTCGGGAAGACGGATCAGCTTATGACGAACAACTTCATCGGTCAATCGTAGTAGGCGTTCAAGTGGTTCCATATCAATTTGACCGGTAGTCATTTCAAGAACGACATAGTGGCCTTCAGTTTTATGATTAATTTCATATGCAAACTTCCGTTTGCCCCATTTATCATTTTTGACTATTTGTCCGCTTTGGTCCTGGACCCAAGTTTCGACTTTTTGGATAACGTCATCGACCGTGGTGTCTTCTTCATCCCCATCAACGATAATCATGATTTCATATGCTCGTGTAGTCATAACGAGTTTCCGCTTCCTCTGGACCCGCAAGCGGGGCCCTCAGATTGGTATCTAAGGGCAGGTTATATTGTTCTGTTTAGGGTAGTGGTATTAGGTAAAAATACCGACCTACCAGCTTCCTAAAGGATCATCCTTAAGAGAATCCGGTTTACTATAAAGTCCGAGAGTTTCTATCTCTTCATCGGACAACTGGTAGCTTTCCTCATCATTCGGGAAAGCTCCTTCTCTAACATCTTTGGCATAATGGCCCAATGCGTCAATAGTCGTCTGCTTGAGGTTTGCGTACGTTCGAACAAATTTTGGTTGCAGGTCCTGGTTGATACCTAACAAGTCATGAAATACAAGAACTTGTCCATCACAATCCGGTCCAGCACCAATACCGATTGTAGGGATATTCAACGACTCGGTTATAAGCTGTCCGACTGGTGAAGGTACACATTCCAGTACCACTGCGAAACATCCCGCATGAGCGAGCGCTTTCGCTTCACTGGACAATGTAAGGGCAGTGCTCGTTGTTCGCCCTTGGACTTTATAGCCACCTAATGCAAGAACCGACTGCGGCGTAAGACCAAGATGCCCCATCACAGGTATTTCAGCCTTGCTGATCGCTTCTATCATGACAATCCGTTCATATCCACCTTCAAGTTTCACAGCTTGAGCCCCGGCGCGGATGAGACGTGCAGCGTTCTTTACAGTTTCCTCTGTGGAGATGTGATAGCTCAGCCAAGGTAAATCGGCGACGATGAAAGCATCCGGTTCAGCTCTGGCAACAGCTGCCGTGTGATGTTCCATATCGTCGATAGTGACCTGAAGTGTGTCTTCGTAGCCAAGAACGACCATGGCAAGAGAATCTCCAACGAGGATAATGTCTACGCCAGCTTCAGCGACCATGGCAGCGGTGGGAGTATCGTACGCTGTGACCATAACCAGCGGCTGATTTCCATCACGTACTTTATGCGACGCAATAGAGGGAGCTGTCCATTTTTTTCCCATTCTCTCTCCCTTCTTCATTAACATAAAGGCATCTTCAATACAGCTCATAGTGTAGAGGTATTGTAGAAATATGGACAGAGAAAAAGGGAAAAACGCTCTGATCAGGGTATCTAGGATCCGGAAAGAGCATCTACATAGAGTTGAAGACTTTCCCATGCTGCGTCTATAGGCATCCCACCACAAAGCGGATGATGGACGACCTGTTCAAGGGCTGCAGCGTCACCTGGGGTTATGATCTGATATATCCCTTCTGCTCGGAGCTCTTCCGGTGTCTCCGCATGGGAATGAACAGCTGATGAGATATCAGAGGTTTGCCAGCTGGAATACATGGAAGCTTCATGAAGGAAATGGTGACCAAGTTCTGCCCATGCCTTGTCCGGATCTTCAGCGACGAACGTCATCTTTGTGGATTCATCTGGCATAGCGCAGAAACCCTGCGTGCCGTGCAGTTCACATTGATCGTAATAGTAGGCTTCAAGCTCAGGTAGATGTGCTGCGGGAGAAAGCGGCAGCCCGAACCGTGCAGCCCGACGTGCGGCGATTTTACTGGTTCCTCCAATCATAATAAATGGATGGGGTTTAGTCACTGGAGAAGGAGTGATCTGGTGGGTTCCCCCATTGTGTTCAAAAGGTTCACCGGACCAGGCTTTTAAAAGAACCGAAATAGATTCGTCCATTATTTTACCCCGACGACTCCAATCCTTTCCAAGAAGTTCATATTCGCTAGGGCGGTACCCGAGTCCGAGAATAACGGTAAGGCGTCCTCCACTCATGAGGTCGATCACAGCGATATCCTCAGCGACACGAATCGGATCATGCAAAGGCAGTAAGAGCGCTGAAACCGAAGCAGCTAGATTTGTGGTGCGGGCAAGCACAGTCGCCGCATTCAACAAAGGGGTTGGGCTCCAAGCATTCACAGCTCCATGGTGTTCTTCAAATGTCGCCATAAAAAAGCCATTTGCGTCAATAAAGTCCGCCATTTCCAGCATGGCCCTATACCGGTCAGATAGGGCGGCTGCGTCAAGAGAAGGATCGATAAGGTTGAAGCGGACAAGTGACAGCGGCATAGGTTTCTCCATGTCTAAGGTTCTGACACAAAATAGCCCATAAGTCGCTTATCCGTCGCATGGTAAAGGATTTCAATAATTTTTATCTACAACCGCGTTTCTCAAAAAAGGACAATGACCTCAACTAGCTAAAGAATGTACGCCCGTTGCAGGTGATTCCAAAAACACTGAGAACATACTTCGACTGTATAACAAGTGAAGGTCCCCTTTCTTCTCCTGATCCGTTTGAGATCACCTGCAGAATTCACACATCTACCGTATGAGGGCAATCGAGGGCCAAAAACATAGGAGACAAGCCGGAGGGTTTCTTTATCACAGATGGGACATGGGCCATCTGCCAGTTCCGAATAATGATGAGCGGCACGAATAAGCTCAGGATGGGCATCACAGATATCGTTACGGGCTATTTCCCCTTGACCGTATTGTCCCAATATCCGATTTCGTTCAAGTAGATAGCTGACATCTCCAGCCAGATTAGCTTCAACAAGTTCCGATGGACTGAATCCCATATTTCAACACTACTTCCCAAAAGAAAATCTATTCAATAATTAAGAACAGTAAAAAGCATAAAGATAAGGTCAGCCCTTCTTCCAAACAGGGGAGAGGCAAAATGCGAGGAATCTTCTTAGTTCTATCAGATCCCACCAGTACGATCTCGACGAGAACATTTCCTTAAATTTTCCGGGTAACCCACCAAGCATCCAAAAGTGTATGGGCTTCTACTTTGTTCACCGGACCGTTATCGAATTGATACTCTTCTAAATAGCGGATCGCCTCTCCAATCATTTGTCCTTGTCCAATACCGAGGAGTTCCATAATTTCAACCCCGCTTACAGGAAGTGAAAAATCATCAAGCTCATCTCCTAGATGAACACGCGTTTTTTCCATTGACTCCCATATGGATCCCGCTTCTCCCCCAAGAGTTTGAGCAATCAGGTAACTTTCCTCCCTGTACTCTCCTATCTGGTGATACCAGCGTCTGTAATCAGATTCGGCACTGGGGTTCTTGAGGATATTATTCGCCCCTTTGTTAATACGTTGTATGGCTGAAATACGTTGTTTCGGATATCGCAAGGCCTGTAAACGCTGTTCCATCTCGAGATCTGAGGTTTGAGCGAGTAGTGCGGCAATACGGAGGGTGGGGTTAATAGGAAGTTTTTCTATGTGCACGAACCGGTTTGGAGAAACTTCTGGAAGAAATAGGGGCAAAATACCCGTGTCGTATAACAATTGAAGCCCTTCAGCCGGAGAAGGTGCTTGTAAGAGTTTGTCAAACTCACCGAGTATCCGTTCAGCTGAAACAATATTAAAACGGCTACCAAGGATGCTAATAGCGGTCACTAAGTCAGGGTCAGGATCTAGCTTGTAGTTGGCGATGAATCGAGCAGCTCGAAGCATTCGCAAGGGATCATCGGAAAACGATACCGCAGGAGTTAACGGAGTGCGAAGAAAACCTTGTTCCAAGTCTTTTTGTCCATCGAAGGGATCGATGAGTTGACCTGCTGGTAAGGAAATAGCCATAGCATTTATCGTGAAGTCTCGCCTGGATAGATCTTCACTGATGTCTGCAGAATAGACAACCTTAGGTTTCCGTGAATTTGAATCATAGGATTCGGCGCGATGTGTGGTGATCTCATAGGCACGTTTATTAATATGAATGCCGATCGTTCCAAATTTTTCTCCTGACAGCCAGAGGTTGTCAGCAATCGGAGCAACGATTTCTTTTATTTCTTCCGGTAATGCATTCGTCGTCAGATCTATATCAACACTGTTCGTAGTATCTCGTTCTAATAGGAGATCGCGAACAATGCCTCCTACTAAGTAAAGAGATTTCCCAGCGTGGAGAAACTGTTGTGTTAACAGTTCAGTTTCTTGGAGAATATGGGGAAGGTTCATCATAGTTCTAGGTATGTTTCGTATGAAATTTAGCGATGGATTCAACGGCTTCGCTGCCGGGTCCATTCTTTGTTACTGGTTCGGGATGGGTTGGATCTCCTGCGAGTGTTCTTAATACAGCTGTTGTTGACATTGTCAATGCTTCCAGGTCATAGCCTCCTTCGAGAAAGACTAGACGGCGCCCTGAGGGGACAACTGAGATTATTTGTGCTGTCAGGTCTGCATAGTCTCCAGAGGTTAATCCAAGGCTGGCAACAGGGTCATTACGATGCGAGTCAAAGCCTGCAGAAATTATCACCCAGGAAGGCTTAAACTGTTCCACCTTTGGCAGGACAATTTCTTTCCATGCCCGAATGTAATGATCACCGGTCGTTCTCGAAGGTAGCGGAATATTCATGGTTGTCCCCATCCCTTCTCCGGACCCGATTTCATCTACGGTACCGGTACCGGGATAGAGTGGCCATTGATGGAATGATACGAAGAAAACATTAGGCTCTTCATAAAATATATCTTGCGTGCCGTTTCCATGATGAGCGTCAAAATCGACAATCAATACGCTCTCACCGATAGAGACAAGATGTTGTGCGGCGATCGCTACATTGTTCAGAAAACAGAAACCCATAGATTGATTCACCGTGGCGTGGTGCCCCGGAGGGCGAACTGCACAAAATGCTGCGTCAAAAGAACTATTTGAAAGTTCGCGGACTGCCTGTATCCCTGCCCCAGCTGAGATTCGAGCTGCTTTCCATGTGTTCTCACTCATTTTGGTATCCGGATCAAGCCGGCCTCCTCCGGCGGCATCAACTTTTTCTAATTCAGCTATAAATAGCTGATCGTGAACCTGCAAAATAGCTTCACGTTCAACATGTTCTGCCTCAACCTCGATAAGAGAATTACCAAGGTCGGCACGGACCGCTCCTTCCTGCACAGCTTGAAGCCGCTCTGGACGCTCGGGATGCCGACGGCCAGGATCGTGATCAAAGCACAAATCATTAGTTAAAAAAAGGATCGACACAGTAAAACAGTACTGCTCACTCGCTAGGCAAGCGACCAACGAACCATAATGCTCAATGGCGGCACCGATACATAACGGACAAGTATTTTTTAATATTTCAGTAATTTTGTATTAGCTACAAGATCTCTAAGACAAAAGCCCTGCTCAAAGCATTTTTAGTATAAAAAATTCTCAATCAATGGGATCTTGGAGCTTAAGGCACTACCCTCATCCTTTGAAATCCTTGGAGGGACTATGCCGGTCAGAATTGTAACTGATAGTGCTTGTGATATTTCTTTAGATGAAGCAGCAGATCTCAATATTAAGATTGTTCCTCTATCGATCCGCTTTGGCGAAGATGAATACACTGACCTTGCAGATATTTCCGTGAGTGAGTTTTATCAAAAAATGGAAGAAAATGAACTGCTTCCAGCTACGGCTGCTCCTTCACCTGGAGCCTTTGAAAATGCATTCCGCAAATGTAAAGAGGAGGGTGCAACTGGTGTGGTATGTATTAACCTATCCATCGCTCTTTCCGCAACTGGGCAGGCCGCCCAACTTGCTGCAGATGGAGTCAACGATCTTGTCCCCGTCACGTGTGTTGACTCAATGTCAATAACTGGTGGCTTAGGAACAATTGTCCGTGAAGCCGCTGAAGCCGCTTCAAATGGAGCTGAAATTGAACAGATCGTTCAGATCGTAGAAGATATGCGTGAACGGACCCGTATTATCGCAACACTTGACACTCTAGAGAATCTGAAAAAAGGTGGCCGTATCGGAGGAGCTGCTGCCATGTTAGGAACTTTGGTACAAATTAAACCCTGCCTCGATCTCAGCAACGGAGAAGTCGTCGAAGCCGGTCGGCAACGAACACGAAAAAAAGCCCGTAACTGGTTACGAGAAGAACTGTCAAAAGCTGGAGA
>Ga0302127_10002004_pt1 | contig 12304 bp, 9 predicted proteins | sample CB4_SCM_MG_FD_204452 | JGI IMG/M metagenome (GOLD analysis project Ga0302127, IMG submission 204452) | Marine microbial communities from Western Arctic Ocean, Canada - CB4_SCM | ecosystem: Environmental > Aquatic > Marine > Oceanic | place: Canada: Western Arctic Ocean | collected 2017-09-24
CATTCTACTCTGATATGACTAAGCTATATTCCCAGAGCCAATGGGTCGATTTGCCCTTTACGGATGAGCAGATTGCCGCGCAGCTGATCGGGGAAGAAAATTTACGCTATTAGCTCGAGATGACAGATTCGCTCACTTACGGCACTTAGCGGGGCCAGAGTAAAATTTATTCGCACTTTGTTACAGCGGCAAATGGAGTGTAAATAAATTTTACTCTGACCCCATTCATTTTCACCCTATCCTCTTCTACAAACAGCGGCGATACATGGCGAACAATCGTTCCCAATGCCGCTCCGCCGATTTCTTGTGGTATTTGTCGCCGCGTTTGGGGAACACGAAGCCGTGTTCAGTATCCGGATACCATTCGATGCGCGAGTTGAGGTTAGTGCCTCTAAGATAATTTTCGAGACCATCCACCATCTTCTTCGGTGCATATTCGTCAGTCTCGGCGCAGCCGAAGTACATCTCTCCTGTTATCATTTCTGCATCGAGATGTGGAGAGTCTTCCTTGTCGGAGTAAAGGTAGACGCCATGAAAGGAGGCGCTAGCCGCTATGCGATCGGAAAATTTAGCGGCGGCAGCGAAAGCGAAAGGACCGCTCATGCAATAGCCGACGCATCCCATCTTGCCGTCTCGGGCTGCCGACTCTTCGTCTGCAAAATCTATTAGCGACTGTATGTCCTCGCAGACCATGGCATTGTTTAACGAGGCCATATGCTCGTGCATCACCTCGCGGCTAGACTCTTGAATTTTGAATTCCCGAACACGGCGGTAGTAAAGATTCGGTAACATGACGTAGTAGCCGGCAGTGCCGAGCCGCCGCGCCATGTCGTGTAATTCTTCGCGCTTACCTGGCGCATCCATAAGAAGCAGGATAACTGGATGCGGGCCTTCTTCCTCAGGATGAGTGACGAAGGTATTCATGGCGCCATCTTTCGTTTGTAGTTCTATCTCTCGATCAATCATAGTCGGCTGTCTTTCGGTTATAGGTTTATTAGTTGGAGAAGCAAAGGTAGCAGAAACCCAATGATCTTCAACACTAGTGTGCAAAGGGGCTGAATAGCAGACGTGAATCTTGCCTAAACTCCTGTATATTGACTTCATTCATCTGAATATCCCGGGGCTTTTGACATGAAAACAACTACTAACAGATTCAGTATTCTAAAACTCTTGTTTGGTCTATCCGCAATATTTCTCTCCCTACATAACGCGGTAGCTCAAGATGCAGTCGCTATTGATGTAAAGATTACTGTCCTTTCATCGAATCTCGCCAATGGAGCGACGGTGGGAGAGTGGGGCTTGTCGGCCCTAGTGGAAGTGGATGGTAACTGCATTTTGTTTGACGCGGGACGCTACCCGGATACTGTGATCAGGAATGCTGCAGTGCTTAACGTCGATCTGTCTTGTGTCACCGACGTGGTGCTTAGTCATTACCATTTTGATCATACGACGGGCTTGTTGCCGCTGATAGATAACTTAAGAGCAATTAATCCTGAAGCTATCCAGCGCGTTCATGTGGCCGATGGTTTTTTCTCGTCGCGTCGAAGTGCCGGTTCAGGCAGCGATGCCCAAAGCAACCAGATGATTGGCCTACGTGATTCAATCGAGGCGCAGGGCGTTGAATTTCTAATTCACTCCGAGGCGACTGAAATTTTCCCGGCGGTATGGGTGTCTGGCCCTGTTGAGCGCCGGCATCCCGAGCAAAACTATCCTGCAGGCCTTAATTTGGCGATGGATGGCGATTGGGTGCGAGACTTTTTCCCGGAAAGCCAGGCCTTGGTTGTGAGAACAGACGAGGGGCCCATAGTGCTATTGGGTTGTGGGCATTCCGGAGTCGTTAATGCCTTGGATCATATTCAGGACACTATTCAAGATGGAGCCGTGCATGCACTTATGGGAGGTTTGCATTTGTTTGCTGCCTCTGATGAAACTCTTGAATGGACTGCGGCACGCCTTCTGGAAATAGGCGTTGAAAATTTGATGGCTGGGCACTGTACTGGCATAGAGCCTTTGATGCGCCTGCGAGCTGGGCTTAACTTAGATAGAAGCACTGCTGTTGTCGGAGCTGTAGGTTCGAGTTTTGTACTGGGCGAAGGGATTCATCCTACTGTCATAGCAATGTAGGCGTAGTTGCTTTGTTAGAAATTGAAAGGAAGTAACAAAATGTCGGAGTATATACCCCCGAAAGTTTGGGAAAATAACGTCGAAAACGGTGGACGGTTTTCCAAAATCAATAAGCCCACATCAGGAGCGCAAGAAGAGCGTGTCCTAGCGGTAGGAAAACATCCGATGCAGCTCTATTCGCTCGCGACCCCCAACGGCGTGAAAGTAACCATCATGCTGGAGGAACTGCTGGCCTTGGGTCATGCGGGGGCAGAATACGATGCGCATCTGATCAGAATAGGTGAAGGCGCGCAGTTTGGCAGCGACTTCGTAGCTATTAACCCAAACTCTAAAATCCCAGCCTTGCTGGATCACAGCACCAACTCGCCAACGCGAGTCTTTGAATCGGCCGCGATCTTGATCTATCTCGCGGAGAAGTTCGGCGCTTTCATCCCTGTCGGTCCTACGGAACGTGCTGAATGCCTTTCATGGCTCATGTGGCAGATGGGGGCAGGTCCTTTCCTTGGAGGAGGCTTCGGCCATTTCTATGCCTACGCGCCGGAAAAGTTGGAGTATCCGATCGATCGCTATGCCATGGAAGTGAAACGGCAGTTGGATCTTCTAGATAAAAACCTCGCAAGCCGGCGCTTCCTAAGCGGTGATAAATATAACATTGCTGATATGGCCAGCTATCCCTGGTATGGCGCTGCTGTACTTCACAATTTGTATGACGCCGCCGAGTTCCTCGACGTGGCCTCTTACAAGAATGTAATTCGTTGGGCGACGGAGATCGAAGAACGTCCAGCAGTGCAGCGCGGCCGTCGTGTCAATCGAGTCTGGGGACCGGAAGAGCATCAGTTAGCAGAGAGGCATGACGCGAGCGATTTCGATGCTTAGTCCTCCTAAATTTGCGTTAGAGCAAAATCACATCGCCGAATGAATAAATTTATCTAGTAGTCTTTCAGCCCGAATAGCTTGGACACCTAGCTAAATAGCCCCTATTCTAGAACGATCCAATTTGAGGAGGTCTCATGAAAAACCTACTAATTCTTTTTTCGCTTTTCAGTCTGCTGTTGGCAGCCCCAAGTTATGCCCAGCAGGAAGATAGCTATGACTATTGGGCTCCACAAAGAGCGATAATCGCCAGAGGCCAGCAGGCCATTTTTATGTGTAATGGCTTTTTTAGTGGCAACCGTACACTGGAGCAGGTCTTCGATCAGGAGCTCGCTTTCCTCAGGAATCCTATCGGTACGGCTGATGGCGGCGACTACAATGTTGAGTGGGATCTACAGGCAGTTGAAGTAGGTACGCCCGGTGCCGTGCCTACGATGCGTGCCGTATTTCGAGAGGGTATCGGCTGTGTGATATTGCCGCCGGATCAGACTCTGGCAGATATCGATAACCTTCCCGAATTGACGCTGCCTTATCCCGCAGGCGATCCAGCACAGGTTTCGTGGCCAAATGGCGACTTGATTCAGAATATTGGTTCCCATGAGAATCTTGATTCTGATGCCTTGCAAGCCGCAGGTGACTGGGCCTTCGATCGTGATACGCCGGAGCAAGACACTCTGAGTCTTATCGTTGTACATGACGGCGAGATCATTTTGGAACGCTATGCGCCTGGCATTGAAATGTCTACACGTACCCGCACTTGGTCGACCGCGAAGAGTATCGCCTCCACGCTCATTGGTATTTTGGTAGATGATGGACGTATGGCGTTGGACGAGCCGTTAGGCTTTGGCTGGTATCCCGAGAATCGCTCGTCTGAGACTGATCCTAGAAACGAGATAACACTGCGCCATGTGTTGAATATGTCCAGTGGCTTAGAAACTATCGATAACCGGGGCATGGAATATGCCACAGGCTCTGGTCTATCTTATTGGGCTGGAGCGAGCTCGGTGGCGGGAGCGCGAAGCCGAGCCTTGATTCGCGAGCCTGGGACTTATTGGGACTACGAGAATTATGACACCTTGCTAGGCGTGTATGCGATGAAGCAAGCACTTGGTGGTGAGAAAGCCTATGCGGAATTTCCTCGCAAAGCCTTACTTGACCGCATCGGTATGCGCAATACTCTGGTCAGCACAGACCGCTTCGGCGACTTCGTTCTGAGCAGTCAGGTCTATACGAACGCGCGCGACCTGGCGCGGTTTGGAATGCTGTACCTGCAAGGTGGCGTTTGGGATGGTGAGCGGCTAATCTCAGAAGAGTGGATAAAGTTTTCCAGCACGCCTGCTCCAGCTACTGTAGGCAGGGGTGGCATGTATGGTGGTCAATGGTGGCTGGTGCCGGAAGGCCGTACAGACGTTCCTGCGGACGCCTACTCGACCAATGGGAATCGAGGTCAGTACACGGTTGTAGTTCCCTCGCATAATATTGTGATAGTTCGTCGTGGCCTAGACTATGGCCGCCAGGGTTTCAGTCAGTGGGACTTAACCCGTGAGGTCTTGAAGGCGATTAACTAACACGTTCCAGCAACTCGATAGGGCCAACATGAAACAATCATTAGCCAAACTAGTTATTCTAGGGTTTCTGAGTCTGTCAGCGGCAAATGTTATGGCTGCAGACGGGCTGCCAATAACAATTGCTTTACCAGAATTGCCGGCAGACCAAGAGATGCTGGTGTTGGAGATCAATCTCGAGCCAGGTGGACAGGGGTCGCCGCCGCATCGACACAATGCCCACGTATTCGTCTATGTGTTAGAAGGCACAGTGAATATGCAGGTAGCTGGAGAGGAGATGGTAACTTTATCTTCTGGCGAGATGTTCTATGAAAACCCTGACAGTGTTCATACAGTTTCACGGAACGCGAGCGATACAGAGGCTGCGACGATTCTCGTCAATATGGTTCGGACGGTAGGCACGCCGGTTAGTGTCCCGGTCGAGTAATTAAAACTAGCTAATCCCCAAGCGGATAGTAAGCCCTCTTACTAAAAGGTGCCGTTAACCTTGAAGCTAACTTCGCGCCCAGTAATCGTGCAGCGCGATTCGATCTCTTCGAGTATGTTGGCGGAGATACGTCCTACGAAACGCGTACGGCGTCTGCATTGAGTGCCGTTGGTCAATGCGCCCAGATCCAGTCGATAGGTAATTCCTCGCGAGTCTCTGATTTCGGTGAATAAGTTTACTCTTGGCTCACCTACGTTAAATTCGATATCGTCTACGTCGTAGCGAAACATGCCTCCGTCAATGCGATCGAAGTACTGCATGCCCCAGTTCATTCGCCATTCGGGTATGTCGTGCCGAAAGGTTAGAGTGAAGCGACCACGGTGATAGAGCTGGAATCGTCGGTCTATACCAAGGAAGGGATCCGTCACTTCAGAATCTTGAAGATTCAATCCAGTAGTAACGAGTAGGTTGGGCAGGCTTATCATTCCCATGCGAATACTTGCATTCAGATTCAACCCGTACTCTACGCCATCGCCGATATTGCCATTTGCCGAACGCAGACTAGCCTCATCGGTTGTGACATCCAGTCGATCGATGACATCTTCGTGTTGTGCATAGAACAACTCGGCGGCAAGTACGCCGGCATCGTTAGGCAGGCGATATTCAGAATTGAAGGTGTAGCGCCATTGCCACTGCTGTCTAAGCGAGGCGTTACCCGCCAGCGTGGCAGCATCGTTATCTTCTTCATCGTTCACCGCCACGAAGTCCGCGAAGCTAAGTTGGTTCACGATTTTTTCTACACCGCCGCGCAGTTGCAGGGCCGGTGTTAAGTTATAGCGAAAATCGATCTTCGGCTTCACAAAGTCGAAGTCACGCGTGTTGGATATGTCGCCAGACTGGGAAATCTGGGAAGTCTCATAGATGAGAGTACTTTCGAGAGACATCTTCGAGTTGATGATCCAATTGTGAATAAGAAAGGGCTCGTAACGAATTTCTTCAACCGTGGAATTTGCGTTCGACACTGACTGAGGTGTTAATCCGTCCACGGCTGCTGAAGTAGTGCCACCGTTAACGAGAAGCCTCAGGGCCAATGAAGAGTCCAGTGTGGTCTGCGCGCGTTCGACACCGAGCTCGATATCTTGGCCATCGAAGATATCCATCGTATAAGAGCCACGTACGATCTGTTCTTCGGTGACACTAGTGGTATCCAGGAACAGATTCTTTTCCTCGGCCCCATTACCATCGAGCCGGAACCGTTCTCTTCCAGCATCCCGATTGTCTTGGTTTGCGATGCCTAAGAGTTTGAATCGGTTCCCATTTGCACGAGTGAATTCATAGTCGCCGCCGAATTCCCAGTTGGCTCTATCTGAAGGGAGGTTTTCTCGCTCGATGGTCAATGTGTTGGGTTGAGTGCGCAAGTCTCTAGTGAATCGTTCTAGGTCCGTGGGGGCGTCCTGAATTGCATACAACGCATTGACGCGAAAGCTGCTGTTGCTACTGAAGTCATATCCGAGGTTCATGCTGAGTTCGTTGTTTAGCTGATCGCGGGTTCGTTCTTCGATAACTCGATCATTTGTCGAGTAGTCGCCCAATCGGCTATTCTCTCTATTGATCGCGTTGTTATAGTTCGGGCGCGCACTCGCACTGAGTAGGTAGTTGAAATTCCCACTTTGGCCGCCTATCGAAGCCGCCCCACCAGGAACATATTTGCCGTCTTGTGCGCGGCGTACATTCGCCTCATAGGAAATGCTGCTTGAGGCGAGTTCTTCGAAAAGCACCACGTTGACTACTTGACCACTTCCACGAACGTCCAGATCGCCCGAGGTACCACGTATAATCTGAAATTCCTTTATCTGACCTGCACTGATACGTGCTAACAAATCGCTGGTCTTATTGTTCTTGCCTGCGGTTCGTTTACCGTTGATGAGAACCTCGTTGCCCCCACTATTGCCACCGCCAAGGCCGCGCCCTCCCGAGGAAGGGTTGCCGCCTCCGCTCAGAATGCGACCACCACCGCTCGGAGAGGAGTTGTCTTGCCCTGGTATGCGGTCTAGCATGTCTTTCGCAGTGATAGGTGCCCATTGAGAAAAATACTCAGCGGGGTACACGACCGTCGAATTCTGCCCATCCGTATCCTGAGCTAGCAGGTTTTGCGATACAGCTACAATCAATAGTGACAGTAGAGCTCCACTAATATGGCCCGCAGGGCGTTCATCTACCCTAAGTACTAAGGCAGGAATGAAGTCGACAAATTGGGAAAGCGAGGGCATACAAAAATAACCTGTCAGTAATTGCGAGTCGTTATGTCTCGCTTGATCTATTTGGGACCGAATTGTACTGGCAAAAGGCTCAGAATTATTGCACCTGTTACAAACTGGCAAGAGTTAGCGGGCTAAGATTGAATAGGCACACCACTCCCAGCACATGGTTTCGTATTACACAGAAGTAGTCGCTACTAATTCTTCGGCGGAAATTATGTTAGCTTGTGTCTTAGCTTAAAAATCACTAAGTAGGAACTTCGAGTGTTGAGTGATTCAGTTTCAGATCCAATCTACTATTGTAGCCTTAGCAGCGCCGCTGACGCGATTCGCGCTGGCCAAATATCTCCTGTTGAGTTGACGGAAAAGCTGTTATCTCGTATCGACTCTGTTGACGGGCAACTCATGAGTTATGCCACTGTTATGACTGAGCAAGCCATGGAAGCCGCGCGCAAGGCCGAGCAGGAAATTCAAGCAGGCAACTACAAAGGCCCGCTGCACGGCATGCCCATCGCAGTGAAGGATCTCTGCTTTACGGCTGGAACTCGAACCATGGGCGGGCTGAAAGTACTTCGCCACTTCGTGCCAGATTATGATGCGACCGTGGTTCATAAACTGCGTGAGGCAGGCTCCGTGATCCTAGGTAAATTGAATCTCACCGAAGGCGCTCTATCAGGCTATCACCGTGACTTTCCTATTCCAGTTAATCCTTGGGGAGAGAATCTCTGGGCAGGTGTTTCTTCGAGTGGGTCGGGAGTCGCGACAGCGGCAGGATTGTGCTTCGCCTCACTCGGCACCGATACTGGAGGGTCGATTCGCTATCCGTCTATGGCTAATGGCGTGGTTGGCCTTAAGCCTACCTACGGAAGAGTGAGTCGGCATGGAGTTTTGGAGCTAGCAGCATCGCTAGATCATATTGGCCCGATGACGCGTTCTGTAAAAGATGCTGCAATTGTATTCGAGGCAATCTCAGGTTTTGATGACAGCGATTCCAGCTCGCTTCGAGATGTGGTTCCTAGAATTACAGATTCATTGACGGACGAGCTTAGCGGTATGCGGATCGGCGTTGACGAATATTACCTCGCCAGCGGTACTAATCCTGATCTGGTGGATGCGATCCACGAGGTTATCGAAGTGCTACGACAGCTCGGTGCTGAAATCGTGGCATTGAGCATGCCTAAGTCTGATCCGATGGATCTACGTAATGCGTGGTTACCTATCTGTGCCTACGAGGCACATAAGGCACATGGCGCCACTTATCCTTCCCGTGCCGATGAATACGGTGGATACTTTGGCGATGCGTTGAAAATGGGCGCGACTATGAGTGCGCAAGACTATGCTAGTTCCACCAAGCTTAGACAAAAGATTAGCGAACAATACGAGTCTGCTCTAGAAGCAGTAGACGCTGTTATCTGTCCTTCGGGCGGTTCAGTTTTTGCTGTAGAGAAAGAAGTGCAATACGGCAATATGGAAAAACTTAGCTCGGTTATTCAACATTTTCAAGGTCAGTTTACTATTCCTGCCGATCTGGCGGGCACACCTACACTTACTCTGCCCTGTGGCTTTTCCAGTGAAGGACATCCGTATGCTGTGCAATTTCTGGGCAAACGCTTGGGAGAATTAACTCTCTGTCGCATCGGTCATGCTTACGAGCGGGCTACGCATTGGCATGAACGTCACCCCATGTTATAACTGTGATATTAATTCTCGAAAAATTTTATTTGTGGCATCAAATTCTTTTGTAACTAATGAGAAAAAATCTAGATATGCAGCGTCTGTCATAATCCGGCAGTATGCTTCTCACTAAACTAAATGTTTATCTGCACATTAAAATTGGTGCGCCTACCAGTGCGCTAGTTTCCGAAATATGTGAGTTCAATACAATGTATGTAGTTAGCAGTATAGAAATGAGAGAAGCAACTGATGCCGATCTACCTCAGATTCAAAAGCTCTAGGCGAATTGGGGGCATACCTTCGCGTTCCTTCTTAATGATCAGACTTTCATTGCTGAGTCGAATGGTCGAATCATTGGCGCAATACGCCTAGCCTTTGAGGAGGCAACTTTCGTCCTGCGGAGTTTATCCGTTCACGAAGAATTCAGGGCACAAGGTGTGGCGATGGCACTGCTGAAATTCGTAGATATTGAACTGGGACTCGCTGAGGCCTACTGTCTAACGCTGCCAGAGAAAGAAGGGCTTTTCGCTCGCGTAGGTTTCCAGCTAGTGAGGGGGCTAGTCGCGCCCGATTTTATAACCTCTCGAAAAGAAAACCTCCGTGAGGGCAATCAAGAAGTCACAATCATGAAGCGTACATTCGGATTGGAGATAAGACCGCTCTTTGCCAGAGACTTGCGCACTGCAATGGATCTAATCTACGAGATTGAATTGCCTGAGAATATAAAATTTGATGAGAACGATATACGGTCAATCTATAGTAAGATAATTTCGGCAGGTGGTGTAGTGTTCGGTGCCTATCGTGGTTCTAGGATGGTTGGCACTTGCACATTGAATGTCTGCGCGAACCTAAGTTGGTCCGGTCGTCCCTATGGCATTGTGGAAAATATTGTAGTTACGAAAAGCGAGCGCGATAAAGGCATCGCTAAGAGTCTGTTGTTGTTTGCTAGAAGAATGGCAGAAAATAAAAATTGCTGTAAGATTTTCTTAATGACAGAGCAGAGAGATCTTGAAACAGCTTCTTTCTATAAGTCGGTTGGCTTCTTCGACGAGAGAATAAGTTATCAGCGACAATCGGGTGTAGAACAATAAAATTCTATTTATTCATCGAAGAAAGAAAGTAGAAAACAAGCCCTAGTAAAATTATTCCCAGTCCAAATAGCCCTTCGACTGGCCGGCTAATAATAACGAAAGTAAGTGTCCAGCCAGTTAGTGCCAAGTAGATTAGTGGTGGCAATGGATACAAGAAAGTTTTATAGGGACGGGGTAGATCTGGTTGTTGCCAGCGCAGTACAAAAATTCCTAGAACGGTTGTAAAGCTACTCAGCGCAAGAGTAAATCCAGAGAATACCAAGACTGATTCGAAGGTCGACGAGAAGATAAATAGTAAGGCGATCGCAGACTGTATATAGATCGCTGTTGCGGGAATGCCCGCTTTATTCTTCTTGGCTAGAGCGTTCAGCGCGGGGAAGTCTTCACCGATTACCTGAATGACTCGCGGGCCAGCCATGGTCATAGCGCTTACTGTCGATACTAATAGCATCGAGAGTACTAGGCCAGTAAATCTGCCGCCTAGATCACCAAAGGCAGTTTCTGCTGCAATAAACCCTATCTCGAGCTGACCGGCCATGGAGTCCATTGGCGTGGTATTCAGGAAGGTAAAGTTTAGAGCCACGTAGAGCGCTGTCACTATTAATGTTCCGCCCATTAGAATCCAGGGAAGTGTTCGTTGCGGATTTTCTAATTCACTGCTCAGGTATGTCGCTGCATTCCAGCCAGTGTAGGCATAGCTGACATAAATAAGCGCAACGGCGAAGACGCCGCTGGTTAGCAAGGCTCCATCTCCTGCGACGGGTAGGAAGTCGATTGGTTGCGGTGAATCGGTCGCGATGAATGCGGCTACGCAGAAGATGACGATTATGCCTACCTTCAAGATAGTGAATACGACCTGCAGGCCGCCGCTATTGCGTCGATTGCTCGCGTGAACCAGAGTCAGCAGTATTACTAATCCTGCGGCCAGGCTCTTCTCCAGCCAGATACTGTCGCCTGCTTCAAAAACGGATGTAGCATAGGCGGCAAAAGTCATGGCGGCGAGCGCGGTAGGGCCGGCGAAGCCTACGCTCGCGGAAACCCAGCCAGACACGAAGCCGACGGCAGGATGGTAGATACGTGATAGGAAATTGTACTCGCCGCCAGAGCGAGGCATTGCAGCACCCAACTCGGCGTAGGTCATCGCGCCACATACGGCCGCAAGGCCGCCTACAGTCCACAGGGCTAACAGCACGAATCCGGAGCGGATATCCAGCAGCTGAAAACCAAGGCTTGTGAACACACCGGTGCCGACCATGTTGGCAACAACGACAGCCATAACCGTGAAATGACGAAACTTACCTTGGGACATAGCGTGCAAGCAACTCTGCGAGATAGATTAATCAGGCTGCATTATTGCGGTGATAAGGCGCCACGTCTATGGCTGAATGGGGTGCCTGCTAGAGACCGAAGCCTGGGTAAAACTTGCGCCAAATCAATCTACAACTAGCTAAAGAGATAAATGTTCAGAATGCGCTGCAGGGAAGGGTTTAAATTTAGAGCACTAATTAGTGCGAGTGGGAGTAAATGCTAGGCAGAGTCATTGCAACTCTGCCTAGCCTGCAAAACAAGCGTTCAGTCTTCGGCCTGCGCCGCGAGTTTTTCTTCAATACGATGACCGGAGAGGATATTCGCCATCCCATAGTTGCCTTCGTGACAGGCGTACTCGTAGATGTCGTCAGTCGTATAGTCGAGTATGATTTCGCGAGTATAAGGCGCCGTAAAACTGCCAGGATCGTTGGATGTAAACTGATACTGAATTGCACCGTTGCTAGTTCGGGTGAGGCGCTCGACATTTACTTTTCGAGAAACTTCAGGACCGGTGGTGCTCCTGTCTGAGTAATTCGTTGTCTCTATTACCAAAGTATCTCCATCCCAATAGCCGCGTGAATCGCCATGCCAGAGTTTGATGTCTTCGTGGATATGTGGCTTAGCAACGAGTGGGATGATGCGCACGTCGTGCGCCATCTCTTGAATGATAGCTACGGTATCTCGTGTCTGCACGATCTGCCAATAGCTGTTGTATCCTGAGCCCAGTCGCGGCGCACCGAAACTAACGCAGCGCTCTCCGAGAGGTCGGTCTGTATAAGAATCGGCGGGGTGGTCTTGTCTATGCTGAGCCAGATCTCGGGCAGCAGCAACAGCCTGCTCGGTGCGTGGTGGATACTGTCCATTCGGAGGGTCAATGATCTGAGATGTTCGGCGGTGAATTTTTCTATCTACCATCCATTGTGAATCATAGTTTCCCGTTGTGGGATCATAGGAATTAATCTCACCACTAAACGCTGCGGCTAG
>Ga0302127_10002005_pt1 | contig 12297 bp, 8 predicted proteins | sample CB4_SCM_MG_FD_204452 | JGI IMG/M metagenome (GOLD analysis project Ga0302127, IMG submission 204452) | Marine microbial communities from Western Arctic Ocean, Canada - CB4_SCM | ecosystem: Environmental > Aquatic > Marine > Oceanic | place: Canada: Western Arctic Ocean | collected 2017-09-24
CTGGCGCGGATTCCTCTCCTGACTTCTTCCCTGAACTTTGCATTACTCAAGCCCGCCGCATTGCAGCAGGCAAGCAGCATTCCGCCATTGCGAACCAGGGGTGCCGCCGCCTTGGCCAGGCTGCCGTAGTCACGCTTGGCCAAAAACACCCCGGACTGCTTCGAGCGCGAAAACGTGGGCGGATCCAGGATGACAAGGTCATGCCTGTCCCCGCGCTTGGCCAAGCGCTTCATCCACTCGAGGGCGTCTCCGTAGATGAAATCGTGATCCTTGGGGTTGACTTGGTTGAGTAGGAAATTTTCGCGGCCCCAATCGAGGTATTTGCGCGAGAGGTCGAGGTTGATGGTTGTGGCTCCTGTACGTGCCGCGCAGACCGAGAGCGAGCAGGTGTATGAGAAAACATTCAGCACCGTGGCGGTGCCGGGGGGCAAATTAAACACGGTGAATTCGGGTCCAATGTGGTTTGAGAGAATGCGCTGCCGGTTCTCTCTCATGTCGAGGAACAGTCCAGTAGAGTATCCCTGTTTCAGGCTCAAGCGGTACTTCAGGCCATTCTCCATCACTTCAAATTCGTCCGGAGCCTCCAATCCCATAATGATCCGGGGTGATGCGGAGGTCGTGGTGCTTCGCTGCACCATTCGGTTCAGTTTTTTGTAATAAACCCCCTTGATCTTGAGGGCGTCTTTCCACTTTATAGCAGCCTCGAGTTGAGGGTCGGTGAGTGGCTGGGGCGACTGTATCAGCAGAAAATCACCGAGACGGTCTACGTACAGATCCTTCCAGCCATCCGCCTGGCCGTGGACGAGTCGATAGGCGTTGGTTTTCGGGTCGCGACCGGATCGCAGCTTGCGTGGCGTGCCGGCGGAGGGTGATGGTTTTGTGTTCAACGGTTTACCAAAAATGCCATGGGAACTCTTCGGCATAGCCAAACCCCTTTGTGATTACCCAAACTCCAAGCAGTAGGTTGGTAACGGCGTGCGCGGTGATAGCGTCACCGATCCGGTTTGTGCGGATCACCAGTAATTGATAAATCATGCCACAAGCAATGCCGGCCAACCAGTGCTGGTGAGTGAATCCGAATACGATTGATGTGATCAGGAAGGGTTTCACGGCGAACGAGCTGTGTGCGGTGAACATCCAGTTCGGGGCAAGAATGTAGCGGTAGAGGAATGAGCGGTAAAATACCTCCTCAAGCAGCGGCACCAGCAGCGTTGAGCCGGCAATCCGAACACCGGCAAAAAACCAAACCATTGCCGATCCCGGGCCGAAGTGATTGTGCAGGTTCCACGTGTCCGGCTGGCTCAACTTCGTGTCCGGCACATCCAGCGCCACCCAGATCACAAAAACCAGCGTCCCGGCAACCAGGGCCTCGAGACTGATTGCCCAGCGCATCTCGGATACAAGCGGCCAAGTTACCCATACCAGCCAGCCCCCGACGACGCACTTGGCCAGGTATACCCAGAAATGAGACTCCGGGCCGAAGCTGCCCTGGCAAGCGGTCAGCACGATGAAGACGACAAACGGCAACACCCTTGCAAGAAGCGGGGATGCTTTCAATTTGGTGGATAACGCGTTCATGCGGGCCTGTTGGCGCGATGGATGGCCCGGGTTGCTGAGAGGAATTTCCTCATCTCGGTCTCGGTGCCGATGGTGATGCGCAGCCAGCCCCGCACCTTGGGCGCATCAAACCATCGGGTCAGGATTTTCCTCTCCCGCAATTGCTGAAACCATTCGGCAGCAGTGATGCCGGTCGACCTGACAAAAATGAAATTGGTTTGGCTGGGCAGAACCTCAAAGCCAAGGGCTTCGAGTGCCCCAGTGGTTTCGGTTCGCAACTGAACAATGTGCTTGAACTGCTTTCGGTAGTGGCCGATGTCCGAGAGCGTGGCCAGCGCCGCCGCCTGGCCAAGGCCATTAACGTTGTAGCTGTCCCGTATCCTGTCCAGCGCCCCAATGAGTATCGGGTGGCCGACGAAGTAGCCTATGCGCTGAAAGCAAAGCGAGTAAGCCTTGCTGAACGTGCGGGACACGATGACGTGCGGGAACCGCTTGGGCAAACGCAGTGCATTTTCGTCGGCGAAGTCAACATACGCCTCGTCCATAATCGTTACGCCACTTTGCGCTGCGCAAAGCTTGGCCAAGGCGCTCGTTGCGTAGCCGCATCCACTGGGCGCGTTCGGCGTCGTGATGTAACTGAGTGCCGCGCTGAAATTCCAGTTGCTCTTTTGCAACACCTCATTTGTTGGTAACTTAAAACTGGCGGGCAGCTTGACCTCGTTGCGCCGCGCGCCGTGAATGTCGGCGAGGATCGGGTAAAGCGAGTAGCTCGGTGTGAAGTACTGGATGGTTTGTTTCGCGATTTGCCGACGGGTTGTTGCGCTGGCTTGGCGCGGCTCGACGAATGCGCGGGTGGCCAGGGCGAGCAACTCGTCGGAGCCGTTGCCGACAATGATGTTTTCCGGCTTGCATTCGTGGAACTTGGCAAGAGCCTCGCGCAGCGGTTGAGCGGCCGGGTCGGGGTAACGGCGCAACCGCTCATCGGCAGCCGACCGGATGGCGCGGATGACCTTTGGCGAGGGCGGCGCGGGGTTCTCGTTCGTGTTGAGCTTGATGAGCCCGCGAACTTTCGGCTGCTCGCCCGGCACGTAGCCGTGCAGCTCTCGCACTATCGGACGAACCAGTTGTCGCGGGGAGTGGTCTCTGCGCTTGGCTGTCATCAAGTGGAATTATTCCTCGAGCCGAATTTCGGCCGACCGACCGTGGGCATCGAGCCCCTCCATTTCGGCGAACGTCCGGATCGTTTCGATGGACTTGGCCAAGGCAGACCTGGTGTATTTAACAATGCTTGTGCGGCGCTGGAATTGATCCACGGTCAAGCCGGCGAACGAAGCACCGGCGCCGCCTGTTGGCAGCGTATGGCTGGGACCGGCCACGTAGTCGCCGAGAACGGTTGGGGCCCACGGGCCAACAAAAATTGCCCCAACGGTGGTGAGGGCTTTCACGGCATCTCCAGGCTTTCGGAGCATTAGTTCGCAATGCTCCGGCGCGATGCGGTTGGCGAGGGCGATACCGTCGTTAACCGATTTCAAGTGGATGAGCCATCCGTTGTTCCTGAGTGCCTTCCGGATGAACTCGCGGCGCGACAACGCGGGGAGTTGCCGCTCGAGTTCCCGCTCCACGTCAGCGATGGTTTTTTTGGAATTACTGGCGAACCAAACGCGCTCGTCACCGGAGCCGTGCTCGGCTTGCGCGAGTAGGTCAGCGGCGGCGTACTTCGGGTTGGCCGACGAGTCTGCTAGGATGAACATCTCGCTTGGCCCGGGCAGAAGGTCGATGGCCACGCGGCCAAACAACAGTCGCTTAGCCGCGACGACGTAGGCGTTGCCGGGGCCGAAGATTTTTTGGACCGGGCGGATCGTCTTGGTTCCGCAAGCCATCGCGGCGATGGCCTGTGCGCCACCGACACGATACACCTCGGTGGCTCCCGCTTGGCCAAGCGCTGCAAGCAGGGCGGTATTGACCTGGCCATCTTTTCCGCAGGGAGTGCAGGCGACGATTTCGCGACAACCGGCAACCTTGGCCAAGGTGACGGTCATCAGCGTGGTCGATGCGAGGGGGGCTGTTCCGCCAGGGATGTACACGCCAACCCGTGCGAACGGATCGAACTTTTCGCCGACCAAACCTCCTTGGGCGTTGCGGGTCTGCCAGTTCTTGCGGAGTGATCGTTTTGCGAATAAGGCGACGTTGGCCTTGGTCAAGCGGATAGCCTTGCGGATGCGTGCATCGGTGGCGCGCCAAGCGGCAGGCAGTTCGGCTTGGGCGACGCGCAGTTTACCCTGGGTCAGCTTGGCTCCATCGAACTTTTCCGTGTAATGAAGGAGAGCCTTGTCGCCGCGTCGCTGTACTACGCGGATGATTTCAAGGGCTCGCTGCTCGACGCCTGGATCGAAAAGGCTGGAGGCAGCGATGAGCTTGTTCAGTTTGGCGGAGAAGCCGGAATCCGTGTGCCGGATCAAATTCATCGGGAGGGAAGATAATGGGAGGGACCCTGAAAAGTCAAAGCCGGGAGACTTGTCAAGTAATTTTGGAAGTCAAGAGGAGGGCAAATATTTTTTTTAGGTTTGACGAGGCAGGTTGGATTATGTCGTTATCACTACCCTGTTTTATTGAGTTCTCGTGATGCCCCGAACAGCTAAGAAAAAAAAGCCGACCGTCAGTTCAGCAAAAGCGTCCAAGTACGACGCGCACCACGCTGTCATCAACAATACCTACGGCGACTACGCCGACCTGCGACACCAGTTGTCCGAATCCAAGGAAGACGTGGCCGAGCGGGCCAAGTTGCTGCAGATTTTTTCGTCGTGCAACGATTCGCAGCGTTCGTGGCTTTTGCTAGAGGATTATTTCAACAAGCTAAGCCTGGCCCGCAAGGATTTCAGCCAGGACGACTGGTGGGGCGGTATGGCGAAGAGCAGCGGGGACGTTCGGCTAGAGGACTTGGCGCTGGTGTTCATGAAGTCGGGGCGCTCGGTGCCCAACGAGTTGATGCCGTATGCCAACTTCACGCGCTTTGCCCAGGTTGAGCAGGCTGAAAAAGACCATCAACTTTTTAAAGGGCTTGAGGAATGGATGTTCCCGCCAACGCCGGTTCATCTCGATGCGCCTCGTGCCGCGTTGCGTGTGGTGGGGCGCCTTGTTGAAGACACGGAGTTGCCGGGATTGTACAAACTCGGGGTGGAGATTCACGTTATACGCCCCCGGACCGGCGATCGAGTGAAGACACTGGACGACATGGCCGACCTGACCATGCGAGCCGCCCACGAGCAGGAATTGTTTCCCTCAAACGACTGGTCGTTTATCCGGTGGTCTTCCGGTGTTAGGCATGACTACGACACGGAGGCGGATTTGATCCCGCTGGATGGTGCGGAGTTGCTGAAGTGGCTGGTGCAGTGGGGGAAATCCGGGCGGATTGATCTCGAGGGCGAAAAGAAGCCAATACAGTTTCTGGGTCGGATCATCGAGATGGAGCCTCACTTGGAGAAGGCGAAATCGGATCTATTCTTCACGCATGAGGTCAAACTGCCCGACAAGAAAACCTGCACAATGTCCGAGGTCCGATTTTTTGCTGGTGACCCCACGCTGGCTCTGATCGGGGGCGAGGTGTTTCTTCTCCGTAACTCTCCTTCACACGAGGTGCTTGGTAATTGGGCCAAGATGAAAAAGGCGCCGGTGTCCAAGTTAACGCATCGCCTGCTCACCAAGCTGCGCAAGATAACCACCAACAACGGTGTGAACTGGGAGCAGCTTTGCAAGACGCACAAGGCGACACCGCGATTTGTCTTTGAGATGTCCAGTGACACTGTTCGACTGAAACTCTTGGCCAAGAGCGAATCCGATAAGAGTCTCTGGCAGTGGAACGGCCACGAATGGGTTAGGGAACAATCAGGGAAACAAAAACCGAATAAGCCGGAAGTGCTCGATGACGAGCGACTTGAGGCGGCCGTTGGATGGCTCAGGCGGCTGGACTGGTTCACACCGGAGCCGGGACTTTGGGTGGGAGACGCTAACCCTCTTTTCCTCGAGAGCCTGCACGCCGCCTGGCCGGACAAGCCTGACGCGGAGTATCTTGGCGACACGGAATTCAAGCGCCTGTTCCTGCAGCCCAAGCGTCTAAAACCCAAGTTGATAGTCCGGGGCAGTGGCATCGATTGGCTGTCTGTCTCCGCTGAGTGGGAGGAGGAGGGGCTGAAGTTGACTGAGCGCGATCTCCAGCAGCTCGCATCTGCCAGCGGCAACTTCGTCAATCTACCCGACGCCGGCTGGGTTCAGTTGGATCAAAAGGCCGTGCAGGATGCACAGGAGGCGATGGCGGACCTTGGCGTGGACGGCCTGTCCGCAGTCGAGCAGAAGGTCGGGTTAGAGCAGGCTGCGCACCTGGACGAGGATGGCTTGGCCAAGTTTGTCCCATCCGAGGAGTTGAAGCACTTGCGGGGGCGCCTGGATGAGTTCGAAGGGGTTGAACACACTGAACTTCCGGATGGAATCCACGCCGAGTTGCGCCCGTATCAGGTGGATGGCTTTAGTTTTCTTTGCCACTTGGCCAAGTTCAAGCTGGGCGGAATTCTCGCAGACGACATGGGTCTGGGCAAGACGCTGCAAACGCTTGCCTGGCTGTTGTGGCTGAGGACCAGTCGCCGGAAGAATGCCAAGACCAAGCCGGCATTGGTTGTCTGTCCCGCCTCGGTTTTGCACAACTGGCGTCGTGAATCGGAACGCTTCACCCCCATGATGAAGGTGCTTGTCTTGGAGAGCGGCCGAGCCCGGCACAACCTTCGCAAGCGAATCCCCGACTACGACATCGTGGTTACCAATTATTCAATCCTTCGCCGTGACCTTGACGAGTTGGCCAAGTTTGCCTTCCGCGCCATCGTGCTCGACGAGGCGCAGTTCATCAAGAACCCCAGCGCGCAGGTGACTAAGTCGGTCAAGGAGCTCAAGGCCGACCACAAGTTGGCGCTTACCGGCACTCCGATCGAGAACCGCATGCTCGATCTTTGGAGCATCGTAGATTTTGTCCAGCCCAACTATCTTGGTAACCAGCAGCATTTCACCCAGGTTTACGATTTAAAGGCGTCTGAAAAAGACGAGAACGCAGCGCGGCTTGGGCGCAAAAAGCTCTCGGCCAAGCTGCGGCCGTTGTTGCTGCGCCGCGTCAAAAAACAGGTCGCCAAGGATCTACCGGACCGCATTGAGCAGAGGCTCGACTGCGACTTGCCCGAAGAGCAGCGAAAACTGTATCTAGCCGAGTTGAAGCGCAGCCGTGAGCAGGTGATGAAAGCCGTCCAGCAGAAGGGCGTCGCCAAGAGCAAGATGCACGTGCTCGCGGCGCTGACACGGTTGCGGCAGATTTGCTGTCATCCCGGCCTGGTTGGCAGCGACACGGAATCCGGCAAAATGGATACGCTATTCGAACTGGTCGAACCGCTGCTCGAGGAAGGGCATAAGGTGCTGGTGTTTAGCCAGTTTGTTCGGATGCTTCAGATACTCGAAAAGGAATGCTCAGACCGGGAGATGCCCACCTATATGCTGACCGGCGAAACCAAAAACCGGCAGGATGTCGTCAATGCTTTTCAGGAGGCCGAGTCGGCGGCGGTATTCCTGCTCAGTCTGCGGGCGGCCGGCACCGGCCTCAACCTCACGAGCGCCAGCTACGTCGTCATTTACGATCCGTGGTGGAATCCGGCCGTCGAGGCGCAGGCAATAGACCGAACCCATCGCATCGGTCAAACCGCCACGGTGAATGCCTACAAGATGATTTCACCGGGAACCGTCGAGGAGAAAATATGGGACTTGCAGCAGCGCAAAGCCAAGACGGTATCCGACGTGCTTGGAGAAGACGGTTTCGCCAAGGGCCTGACAACGAACGACCTCGAGTATCTGTTCTCGGATTAACCGTCCGCGCTTGGCCAAGCGCTTGGATGCCTAAAGCTTCTCGACACGAAAATCGGGCTGGCACCATTCACCGCTTGGCAGCAGCCAGCGAAAGATTACGCCGCCTTCGCGGTGCCCGGTGGTGTCGAGTTGGTTTGCTTCTCCGCCTTCGCGGTGCGCCACGACGATTCGGAACTTTCCGTCTGCTTCCAGTTTCACCTGCGAATGATTCAGGATGATTTGCCGGTTCACAAAATCGCGCGACTCGAGCCAGCGGCTGCACAATTGCACCGACCAGTAACGGCACTTGGGTGCGCGCCCTTCCATGACGAGTGCCTCGTTCTCCTCGAGCTTGTACCAGCCACCGACATACTCGTTGTCAGGCGTGGGGAACAGGCTGTCGAACCCCTCCTCCGTGCTGTTTACGCTGACTGTATTCGGCTGTTTCATCCATGCCTCCGAGGCCAGTTGCGTGGACTTGAATGTGCGCGACAGACTTTGGCTCAACGCCCGTAACCGGTGCGTGATTCCCTCCACTGTCGGGGCCGGCGGCGGCGTGATGTCATCAAGTAACTGGATGTTCAGCTCGGCCCGTTTTTGTCGCAGATCGGTGAAGTACTGCCGCGTCACCAGCGTGCGGGCGATATTGTCAAGTTGAACCCAGTTTTTCACGCCCTCAGGTCGCTCGGCGGAAAGCACCAACTCGAAGCGGCCATCGTCGTCGAACTCCATGTGAGAATCGCAGATGTTAGCCAGGATGCAGTTTGTCCGGCCGCGCAGGCCATACAGGCAGAAGGCGAGATACAACTCCTCGCCGCGCCGGCCGTGGATGCGGTAGCGTAGTGTCGGGTTCAACGTGGCTCGATGGTAAAACGTGTCCGGGTTGTCCACGAAAAATTTCCGGATGGGCGACATGATCTGCACGAGGCTCGGCGCGTTTGCTTCCTGTTCAACCTGAAACTCCGTCATAGCGACCAGGATGCGCGTGAGGAAGCGGTAGCCCTCGGCGCGTTCCGATGCGTCGCGTCCCTCGGTCAATGCGTCAACTTGTGCCGATGCATTCGTGAGTTGCGCGGTCAGTGTTCCCCATGCCTTCGTCAATTCGTTGTTCTTCATTTTTCTGTTCCGGGAAAATCGGATCGCACGGTTTCGGCGTCCAGCCCGTATTCCTCGAGCGAGTAGCGATGCGCGCCGTGCTTGTGTTGGCGGTTGTCGGCCAGCCATTGTTTCATATGGTTTTCAAATTCATCTGAGTAGTCGCAGCCGTAATGCTCGTAAATACGCCGAACCGTTCCGATGGGGTCGGCGACAAGATCGACGTATTGCACATCGAGAAACTGCCTCGGATCGGCGGCGGCGCGGACTTCGCTCGATCGCCGCTCGATCCCGAGCAGGCGCTGATGCCAATGCGCGCCGATTGCGGCCTTGTCCACCACATCGCTTGCGGCGCTGCGCGTGATCTCGCACAGGCTGCAGATGCTTGGCAGGACATTCTCCGCGCCGCGATGTGTCTGCACGATTCGCGCATCGGGGAAGACTCGCATCAGGCCGCCCAGCCCGGGGAGATGGCGAGGCGTCTTGCACACCCAGTGGATGCCGCGGCATTTCCAGCTGAGCATTTGGAGTTGGCGGCGGTAGTAGCGGTACCACACCGCGTCGGCCTCGTGCCCAGCGAGCCAATCGGAGTAACTTGGGATGTTCGCCCTTAGTTCGAAAATAAAGTCGGCAAACGTATGCTCGATGAGCCAAAGGCATTCCTCCGGGCCGGTGGCATTGAGCTTGTGAGCGTCCACAAGGCGGGGTGCTATTTTCTCAAAATCAGCGACAAACTTCTCTGTTTTCGCTATTCGCAGATCGTCCTCCAGCGACTCGGGCGACGGGGCTAGGTGCAGTCCCTCCCACAGTCGCAGTCAGCGCGCGGCTGGATCGCGGGAAAGCAGGTTGTGCAGCAGCGTTGTGCAGCAGCGTTGTGCCGGTCCGAGGGAAGCCAAGGATGTACAGCGGTTGCTCAATCGGTGTCTTCGCCATCTCCGGGTTCGCGGCAAACGCCTGCTCAGTTAGCAGTCGGTTTACGAGCAGGCGCAGAATTGTCCGTTGTAACATGATCACGCCTTGCGTGTTGAGTCGCGCCTCTTCCCGCAGTGACTGGAGCAGCAGTTCGTACGGCTCGCGAAACGCGTCATCGCCAAAGTCAGATAAGCCGGTCTGCGTGGCAGCTTTCTGCAGCAGGGCTTCGGCGTTCAGCGCGATTTCGGGAGAAAGCCTGGGCATTTTTTGTGAATCAGCGAACGTACAGCGTCCCGCCATCAACGGGGAAGGGGGCGCCGGTGATGAACGACGCCTCGTTGCTGCAGAGGAACACCGCCATCGCACCGACTTCCGCCGGTGTGCCCATACGGCCAATTGGCTGATACTCGGAAAGTTTCTTGAACATCTCCACCTGGTTGTCCGGGTAATTCTCCGCGATGAAGCCGTCGACGAACGGAGTGTGGATGCGGCCCGGCAAAATCGCGTTGCAGCGGATGTTGTCGTGCAGATGATCCTTGGCCACTGAGTAGGTCATCGCAAGCACGCCGCCCTTGCTGGTGCTGTAGGAGAGTCGATCGTTGATCGCCATCGTCGCCACGGTCGAGGCGATGTTGACAATCGCACCACCGCCGCTCTTGAGCATCTGCCGGACACCACCCTTGAGGCAGTTGAAGACGCCCTTCAAGTTCACACTGATCACGCGGTCAAAATCCTCCTCGCTAGTGTTCGTGATGTTGCCAACGTGCGCGATGCCGGCGTTGTTGACAAGGCAGTCCAGCCCGCCGCGGGCGCTGCCAAGATTGTCAAAAACTTCCTGCACTTGGCCGTGATTCGATACGTCGCACTCGACAGCATCCGCTTGGCCGCCGGCGGAGCGGATCTGCTCGACCGTGTCGTTGGCGCCGTCAACGTTAACCTCGAGTACATCTACAAACGCACCCTGTTTGGCCAAGGCGAGGGCGATCGCTTGGCCAATTCCCGATCCCGCGCCGGTCACGACAGCGGACTTTCCCGCAAGGCTGAACATGCAAGGCAATGTCAACGAGACCGCCCCGCTTGGCAAGTTTCAACCCATACCCGATCTCTGCCGAGGGTAGGGCGGGTTCCCCAGGCTCTGTTGGCAAACGGGGCGCGATGCTTTACGCTTACCCAAGCGCATGAGTGACTCGAAAAAAGCAACGAAGAGGCTTCGAAGTGAGGAGTGGTTCAACAACCCGGGGCATCCGGATGGGACGGTTATTTACATCGAGCGGTTCCTGAACTATGGCATCACTCCGGAGGAGTTGCGTGCTGGCAAGCCGATCATAGGCATTGCCCAGGTCGGGAGTGACATCACTCCGTGCAACCGTGGGCACATCGAGACGGCTGAGCGCGTCAAAGCCGGCATTCGAGATTCCGGCGGCATTCCGTTTGTATTCCCGGTTCACCCGATTCAGGAGAGTTGCCGCCGGCCGGCCGCTGCGCTCGATCGAAACCTGGCCTATTTGGGGCTAGTCGAGGTGCTGCACGGCTATCCGTTCGACGGCGTGGTGCTGACGACCGGTTGCGACAAAACCACACCAGCCTGCCTGATGGCCGCAGCGACGATGAACCTGCCGGCGATCGTGCAGTCCGGTGGCCCGATGCTTGACGGCTGGTACAACGGCGAGTTGGCCGGCTCCGGCACGATGATCTGGGAGGGGCGCAAGCAGATGGCCGAGGGTAAAATCACATTCGAAGAGTTGCTCGACCAAGTGGCCGCCTCGTCTCCCAGCGTCGGCCACTGCAACACGATGGGGACAGCGCTCTCGATGAATTCACTCGCCGAGGCGTTGGGCATGTCGTTGCCAGGTTGTGCGGTGATCCCGGCGGCGTATCGCGAGCGCGGCCAGATGGCGTACCGTACAGGCAAACGAATTGTGGACATGGTTCACGAAGATTTGACCCCGAACAAAGTGATGACTCGCGAGGCATTCGAGAATGCTATCGTTGTCAACACAGCCATCGGCGGTTCCACGAACTGCCCCGTTCACCTAACGGCGATTGCGCGCCACTTGGGAGTTGAGTTGAGTCTGCAGGATTGGCAGGACATCGGCTACGACGTGCCGTTGCTTGTCAACTGCCAGCCGGCCGGCAAGTACCTTGGCGAGGCCTTCCATCGTGCGGGAGGCATTCCGGGCGTCGTTCGCGAGTTGCTCGGCGCAGGCCGAATTCACGGTGACGCGTTGACCGTGAGCGGCAATACCGTGGCCGAAAACCAGGTGGATGTGCCGGAACCGGATCACGAGGTGATTTACGCCTATAAAAACCCGATGAAAGAAAAGGCCGGATTTTTGGTGTTGAGCGGTAACTTGTTTGATGCGGCGCTGATCAAGACATGTGTCGTCAGCGACGAGTTCCGGGCACGGTATTTAGCCGAGCCGGGGAATGAAAACGTGTTCACGTCCCGTGTGGTCGTGTTTGAGGGGCCGGAGGATTATCGCGAGCGCCTCAACGATCCGTCGCTGGAAATCGACGACTCGTGCATGCTGGTGATTCGCGGCTGTGGGCCGATTGGTTATCCCGGCTCCGGCGAAGTGGTGAATATGCAGCCTCCGGACCGCCTTTTAAAACAGGGCATTCACACGCTGCCGACGATGGGCGACGGCCGACAAAGCGGCACCTCGGCCAGCCCGAGTATTTTGAACATTGCTCCCGAGTCGGCTGCGGGCGGGAATCTGGCCCTGCTCGAGACCGGCGACGAGGTGCGGGTGGATCTAAACGAGTGCCGTGTCGAATTACTGGTATCGGACGAGGCGTTGGTCAAGCGGAGTGAAAATTACTCCCCGCCGGAGCTGAGTCATCAGACGCCTTGGCAGGAGA
>Ga0302127_10002007_pt1 | contig 12289 bp, 10 predicted proteins | sample CB4_SCM_MG_FD_204452 | JGI IMG/M metagenome (GOLD analysis project Ga0302127, IMG submission 204452) | Marine microbial communities from Western Arctic Ocean, Canada - CB4_SCM | ecosystem: Environmental > Aquatic > Marine > Oceanic | place: Canada: Western Arctic Ocean | collected 2017-09-24
AAACGAGTACTCAGCAGAGCACGCTGATATCAAGTTAACTGTAATGTATTCTGGATTAATTAAAATTAAAAATATAATAACCCAAAATATAATAACCCAAAATAAATCTCCAAATTACAACGCAATACTTGGTGCTACGGTCAAAGAATTTGGAGAGTATTATTCTTCACAAAACAACTCCCTGACGAAGGCTGATGTTCGGACTTTGCGTTTTTCCGAAGTAAGTGAAAACTATGTGTCTGCGATGCAGAAGATTTCGCAAAGGTGTAGTGGTAAATACTTCCAATGTCTATTTGTGAGCCAGCCTTCTGCTTTTTCGACTGAAATCACTTATGAACTTCGTACTAGGCTATGGATGACTCCCCGAAATGAAGAATACACATTAGACTTAGAAAGCTTAATTCAAATTGCAGATTTATATAATTCTTGGTTACGTGATTTTACTCAGCGTAATGACTTTTCTTTTTGCGATTTGGCTGCTCAGATAGAACCTAGTACAAAATATTTTTATGATGATGTTCATTTTAATGAACACGGATCATTGGAGGTTTCAGAATTGATCGCTAACTCCATTAACAAACAAATTGGTAAAATCTAAAGCGGTCATGACTCAGGAGAATGACATCCAAAAAAAACCAACCATTGACTTCTACAAACTGCAATAAGAACGCATTGAAAAAGCCAATCCAAGACGAATAACTTTAAACACTGAGTGCCAGTGAGTATGAACAATTCCAGCTGCATACACTGTATGTCAAAGAGAAAAAATCATTAGCCTACGTGAAACGCATACTTATTGCCGGTATCACAAATCACCAGAACAGCGGGCACAATCGCAAAATTCGTTGGTCGGGATGCACCACTACTGTCGTGTTACACGACAGTGCATGAGAAGCCGCTGATAAAACCTGGCGGCTTTTTTATGGATGGATTCTGATGTGATTTGTGAGTTTAGTGCAACACCGTAATCAAGGAAGCACTGACAACACCGACGAGTAGAGCTGAAAGCAAACCGACGCCCAGGGGCTTGAAGCCGATATGACTCAGCCTCTTGATGCTCGTACCCAAGCCGACCGCCGCCATGGCAATAGCGAGGCAGATTTCGGCTGTTTCCTTGGTGTAGCTGACGATCGTCTGCCATTCCTCGGGTTCAAAGAAACCGAACGCGAGATCACCCATGTCGCCGACCGTGCGCAGCAGGCTCATCAGTCCAAAGCCCAAAATGAACAACGGAACCATGGTCCACCATTTGGGTGCGTCGGCGGCCTCGGCCGACTTGCGGTGATAGATGATGCTCATGAGAGGAATGATAATCAGCATGCCAAGATTACGTACGAGTTTGGAAACCGTTGCGACATCGAGCGCCTGCGGATCGTTGTAGTGCTGCTGATAAACAAGGCCCGCACCGGCTACCTGTGCCGTCTCATGCACGGAGGTGCCAAGGAACAGTCCAGCGCTGAACGGATCGGCATCGAACATCCAATGCGCCGCAAATGGGTAGGTCAACATCGCGATGATGCCGAACAGAGTGACGCATGCAACCGAGTAAGCAACCTCGTCGTCCTTCGCTCCAATAGCGGGCGCCGTTGCAACGATGGCTGTGGCGCCACAAATGCTGGTGCCGACCGCGATCAGTGTTCCGAGCCTGGCAGTCAAGCCGAACTTGCGGCTCAGAAACGTAACGATCAGTAAAGCGGCCGTTACGGTTCCTACGATGATCGGTAAGCTCTGCAAACCGATGGCGCCGACTTCGCCAAGACTCAGTCGTATCCCAAGAAGAACGATGCCGAGTCTGAGGACGCGCACCAGTCCAAAGCGAATGCCGGGATTAAACGATTCGGGCAATGCAACGGTATTGCGGACCAGAATGCCGAGCAGAATCGCCATCATTATCGGGCTGATCGGGCTTTTCGGTAGCCCCATCCACCATACGCCAATGAATTCTGAGAGGAACTGGCCGCCAATAGCCAGCACGAACGCCAAGATCAGACCGGGAAAAATAGCTATAGGAACCTGCGTAAACTTTACTTGCATAAATGCCGGCTTCTATCGAAGGAGCCACTGAGATGGCATTTTTTCACTTCTTAATAAGCTATGACATTTTTCATTTCCATTTGGTGATACTTGAATGACAAGCCAAGGATGTGAAGGAAATGTATTCACAGTCCAGCTAGTCTCTGGATTAATTGTTCTATAAAATTTTTTATTTCCTTCGTAATCGAGCCAGTAAATCTTGAAGTGATTTTTTGTTTGTCCGGCAATAAACGTGATCTTGGTCTCTATCTTACTACCTAAAGACCGCATCGAATGTTGTTGGCCGCAGTCAAAAGTTCTTGGAGTCGAACGATTATCTCGTTCGCATAGTCCAAAGGTGCCCTTGATTCTGCGGTTATAGCCACAAATTATTCCTCCCCAATGGTAGCCTGTTTTGCCCGCACCGTATGAAATTTTAAACCAAGGAAAGTCAGCGCCTGCTGATTTTATTTTATCTAGTAAAACTATTGGGTCACCATTTTGCAGGCCTCCAACGCTAATATAGTTGGTGCTTGGTCCGGATCTCACGTTACCTCCCCAAGAGCCTACTTGGAGTTCCTCCGCCTGAGCAAAACTTGCCACAAACAGTAAGCAAAGAAATGATGTTATCCCGATATTTATCGAACACTTTAATGTTTTTATAACCATAAATTACTCAATTACTTTCAGGGGAATTGCCATTCATAATCTGAACAATTCATACATATAACCATCCTTGCAAATAGTATGAAAATATCCAACAAGTCCACAGAAATTTAATTCGGAAAATACAAACCCACTAGAATCATATTTTCTGACGAAAGTCGTTTCAAAAGGGTTTTTCTAATTACCGCAGCTTGTGGGGAATTTTGATCTAATCCACCGAGCAAGTTAGGATGTCTGAATGCAACGTGATGGTTGTCTGTTGCATCGCCTACAATTAAAGCAGATTCAGAATTTCCTTTAATTTCAAAGCTCATATATCCAGGGGTGTGACCTGGGGTCAGGATGCAAATGCTGAGACTGAAAGATAGCCAGATATAGACGCTCAGATTCTTGAAGCTTTCCTTCTTTATGTGCCGCAATACCCTGCTGCAGTGCTTGCTCAATAGTCAGTTCCATTGCAGGCTCCTAAACGCTGCTTCGTATATGTGGTAAGCGCTTGTTTTAATACGTTATTGCATGCTTATCGTATCTTATTTATCCATGTAAGCATTGTTCAGATTATGAATGGCAATTCCCCTGAAAGTAATTGAGTAATTTATGGTTGATGAAAGTAATGAAGACTCATTTTGGCAGTACCAATCGCTTGGTTTTTATAATAAATGTAGGCGCATTCGTATACTTATTGGAATTTTGGGTGGTGAGTTTACCACACTTTTCAAGCCTTTATCACGTACCTTATTGGTTTTTCGACTTCCTGTGGGTGGAGTTGTGGCCCGATCAATTGTTCGATCTATTCGATCAATTGCTGTTATCCCTAATGGGTGCGTTGCTATGGATACTGCCTTATCGTTTGCTATCTTTTTTGCGCCCACTGAAAGTGATTCCCTATTTATGGGTTGCAAGTGTGGCGATCACTGCTTTTCTTTTATTGGAGTTGGTGCTGCCGGTCGAAGCGGTCGATATGAGCGCCTTAGACCGAGCGCTAGGCCAATACGCAATGATTTATCTGCTTCCAACCGGGCTTTTTCACTATTACTTTAGGCGCCGGGCATCTAAGTTTTCGCGCTTAGACAAAGATCAGGTAAAAGCATAAGTGGTGGATCCTAGTTTAGTCGGTGGTACTGGATTAAGAGAGCCCGTATTGGATTTTTCTCTCTTTTCAGGTTTACTGAAGGCGAAATAGCCATAACTATTGTGCCCCCGATAAAATCTCAAGGCATCAAGACAAAGCTGACGGGATGGATAAAAGAAACGAGTGTCCCGCAAGACTATGACAGATGGGTTGAGCCGTTTATGGGCACTGGTGTAGTTGCCTTCAACGTCCAGCCATCACGAGCGTTATTGTGTGATAGTAACCCACACCTCATAAATTTCTACAAAGCACTTCAAACAGGCAACATCACTGCTGAAAATACACGCCGCTTCTTGAATGAAGAAGGTGCAAAACTGCTCGATACGGATGGAGCTCACTATTACACCATCAGAGAGCGATTTAACGCAAATGGAAACCCCCTAGATTTCCTTTTTTTAAGCCGTTCTTGCTTCAACGGGATGATGAGATTTAATAAGAAAGGTGGCTATAATGTCCCTTTTTGCCGTAACTCAAACCGTTTTGCCCAAGCACTTGTGACAAAAATATGCAACCAAATTGCGGCTGTCTCACATGTCATTATCAAGAGTGATTTTGAGTTCAAACATCAAGAATTTAGAGAGACCTTATCCGAAGTAGAATCTAGTGACTTGGTATACTGTGACCCGCCTTATCTAGGCCGTCATGTTGATTACTTCGACACTTGGTCTGAAGACGAAGAACGCGACCTACGCGCGCTAGTCACGGCAAGTGGAGCACCGTTCATCATCTCAACCTGGCTAAAGAACAAGTACCGTGTAAATGGTCACGTTTTTTCCCTATGGGAAGAGTGCTCAATTTTAATGAAAGAGCATTTCTACCATGTTGGCGCAAAGGAGAGTAATCGAAATTCTGTTTGCGAAGCTCTAATAATCAACTTTAAGAGCGGTGCGTCAAAACCCATTACAAGTTTGGACATTGGCTCTCTGGAGAAGCCTGTTTGGGATTCTGTTGTAAGCTCAGGCAGATAACTGCCTCTCGCCGTATAAATAGCTTTCGCTCACTAAAAAAACGGTTAAGAAGTTTTACAAAACAGCGAGAGCTTGTGTGCACCTATGCCAGCATACAGCAGTGATTTGATGGAGAGCTAGACTTTGATGTTGATAGTGCTTTGAGGCTATTGCCAGCTGGTATGCCACGCGCCAGCCTGTTGCAACGCCGCAACCGCAACCACAAGGGTTGATCTCGGCAGAATTAGCAACATCGTTGGCGTCTGGGCAAGCAAGCGCACAGGGCCTGTCACTCGATTTGAAGTTCCAATTTGACCGTTTGGTGTAAATGCCAGCCCTTCGGTTGCCCAAAAAAGCCCCTTTGATTTGACACGTGCCTCTGCCATGGGGAACAGTGAAATCCGCATACCCACCTCTAAATTCAAAGCTAAATCAGGCGGCAGTACAAACATGATGTCCTCATCACCAATCAAAATACATTTGTGATGCGGATACCGTACTAAAACGTTTTGAGCGGCCAATTGGTGGTCCACCCGCCCCCCCAGAAAACCAGCCCCAAGGATTAAAGGCGTTCGGATGCTCGTTACACATTTTTCAAAGTCAGTTGTTTCCTGTTCGGCAATGGGGTGCAATATATCATCAGAGCTCAGCTGCGCTTGATGCTCTGGACTCAACACCTCATCCCTCAGAGAATCCATGTCTCCAATAACGGCTAATGGACGATGTCCATTCCGCAGAAGGGTTGCAGCGCCACCATCTGCTGCGAGCGACAAGGGAGCGATCGAAAGACAGGCTTGCAACAAATCTGCGCCACAGGGCCCTGCACCAACAAGGGTAATTGGCTGTTCAAAAGACAGATCATCCATTTTCATATACGATCCAGAGTGTTGAGTAGACCAGAAAAAGCCCTAGTCTGATTAGCAAAATAAGATATCTGAGCTAATTGAAAGCAAGCGGAAGAAGCGTGCTGACTTAAGCACAGACGAGAAGCAGAGGCTTGCTAAGTTAGAATACATCGTTGTAAGAGCTGCTTGAAGAATTTAATTTATTTGCTGTGCTTGATTTTCAGGTCAGCGCCGAACAAGCGACGGGCTGTTGCATACCGGGACAGCTTGGCAATTGACGACACACGCGGTATGGGCCAAACCCCGATCATGCTACACATAACAGACCTAACCTTCGCCATTGAAGGTTGTCCTCTATTCGAGAGTGCATCCGCTTTCATCCCGACCGGGCACAAGGTCGGACTGATTGGTCGTAATGGCGCGGGTAAGACAACGTTGTTTAATCTGATCCGGGGCGAGCTGCAGGCCGACAGCGGCACCATTTCTCTGCCAGCCCGCGCGCGCATCGGTGGCGTGGCGCAGGAGGTGCCATCTAATGAGGTATCGCTGCTGGACACGGTTCTAGCAGCTGATGTCGAGCGCAATGCTTTGTTGGCTGAAGCCGATACCGCCACCGATCCGACACGCATCTCAGAAATTCAGACACGGCTGGCCGATATTGATGCCTGGTCAGCTGAGTCTCGCGCTGCCACTATCCTCAAAGGTATGGGCTTTAGCCAGGAAGAGCAGCACATGCCGTGCTCTTCCTTCTCGGGCGGTTGGCGCATGCGGGTGGCTCTGGCGGCCGTGTTGTTCTCGGAGCCTGACTATCTGCTGTTGGATGAGCCTACCAACTATTTGGATCTAGAAGGCGCGCTGTGGCTTGAAAATTACCTGATGCGGTACCCGCATACGGTAATCATCATCAGCCATGATCGGCAATTGCTGAACCGCGCGGTCGGTTCGATCCTTCACTTAGAGAATAAGGGCCTTACTTATTACTCCGGTCCTTACGACCAGTTTGCCCGCCAGCGTGCTGCGCAACGTGCCGTTCAAACGGCGCAGGCGAAGAAGCAGGATCTGCGACGGGCGCATCTACAAGGTTTCGTCGATCGGTTCAAAGCTAAGGCCAGCAAGGCGAAGCAGGCTCAATCCCGCGTCAAAATGCTGGAAAAAATGGAGACCATTCGCGCGCCTGAAGATGAGGCACGCACCAAATTTACGTTTCCAGAGCCCGAGGAATTAGCCTCCCCTATCATCTCAACCGATAACGTCTCAGTCGGGTATGATGGCAAGAGCGTCTTGCGGGGGTTGAGCTTACGCATCGACCAGGATGACCGCATCGCGCTACTTGGCCATAATGGCCAGGGTAAGACCACACTTGCCAAGTTGCTGTCGGATCGGCTGAAGGCGATGAGTGGCAAGATGACCACAGCCCGCAAGCTACGCGTCGGCTTTTTTGCACAGCATCAGGTAGAAGAGCTGGATATCAACGAAACCCCTCTACAACATTTGGTGTGGGAGCGCCCGGATGAGTCGCCATCGCGGCTGCGGGCTCGCCTGGCCGGGTTCGGCCTGGGCAGAGACCAGGCGGAAACGCCTGTGGGCAGGCTATCTGGCGGGCAGAGGGCGAGGTTATCGCTGTTGCTGGCAACTCTACCTGCGCCGCATTTGCTGATCCTGGATGAGCCGACAAACCATTTGGATATTGAAAGCCGCGAGGCTTTGGTTGAGGCTCTGACCGCCTATTCCGGAGCAGTCATTCTGGTGAGCCACGACATGCATTTGCTCTCCATGGTAGCCGACCGATTGTGGCTGGTGCATGACGGTGCGGTGACACCATATGACGATGATCTAGCTGCTTACCGGAAAATGCACTTGAAGGGCACTGCAACCAAGAAAGACAGCAAGAAAGAGGGCAAGAAGGCAGCGAAGAACAGCGTGCCTGTTAGCCAGGATAGCAGCCAAGTTAAAATCCCGGAAGCTGCTAAAACAGCCGACCACAAACGGTTGAGCCGGGAGGAGGTGCAGTCTCTTCGCAAGACCGCGCGCGGTTATGAAGAGCGCGTTGCGAAGCTAGGCGAAATACGCGCTAAAATTGTACAGCAGCTGGCGGATAAAGAGTTCTATCAAAAATCCTCTGCCGCCCAGGCTGGGGCCATGCAAAAAAAGTATGAGGAAGTTGTTGAAGAGATAGGAAAAGCTGAAGAATTATGGATGGTGACGCTGGAAAAGCTGGAAAATGCCGCCTAAATCACTGCGCCGATTGCTCGGCTGGCTAGAGTTTCTCTCAATAATTAAATTTTATTTTTTGAGAGGATTGAAATGAGCACTTTTGAACAAACGGGATATGCTGAAATAGAAATTATTTTTCTGAATCAAAAATGAATCGGCTGAAATCAGTTGCTGATGCTGGTTGTGCAATCGGTGCAACAACCAGAGAGAAGCGTCCTGTATATAATGAACTCTGCAAAGGTCTATTTCTAAAGAAGTTTGTTACCATCCTAGGGTGGGATAGTTGACGGCTCAGTTGCTCTGTGTTTGAGCCGAAACTGGAGTGCTCGATTTCCGTCTAGGTTCCAGTAAACACAGGCGAACGTTTTTCCATGAATGCCTCGCGGCCTTCCTTATAGTCATTGCTATCAAAACACAGCTTCGACAGGCGTTTGATCTCATCATAGTCGCGGTCTTCCTTGTCGGTCAGAATTTGGCCGATCGTGTTCTTCGATGCCGCGATCGAAAGCGGTGCATTCCGACAAATAGCATCAGCCACTTCGCGCACTGTGGATTCGAGTTCGTCGATAGGGACGGCTCTATTAATTAGACCTATACGCTGTGCCTCTTCAGGTTCTACCCGACGCGCGGTAAACAGAATTTCGCTGGCCATAGCAGGGCCGACTAGGTGTACCAACTTGTATAATCCATCGAAGTTGTATGCGATGCTAAGACGTGCTGCCGGGATGCCAAATTGTGAATCGTTGCTGGCAAAGCGCATATCTGCCGCCATCGCGACCGCCATGCCGCCGCCTAAGCAGTAGCCTTGGATCATTGCTATCAATGGTTTCTTCACTGTCGTAAGTCGGGCCCGGGCCCCTTCGGAGATACGGGCATACTCGGCAGCTGCTTCTGCGTTGTTGCGGCGTTCCTTGAACTCGGAAATATCAGCTCCAGAGACAAAGGCTTTATCGCCCGCGCCCTGCATCACAATGACCTTAATGTTGTCATCGGCCTCGAACTCATCAAGGATTGTTTCCACGGCAGACCACATTTCCAATGCCATGGCATTTCGCCGTGCTGGGTTGTTGAACGTCATCCATCCGATGCCGCCTTCTTTCTCCCCAATCATTTTTTCAGTATTGAGTTGCATGTCGCTTCCTTGTCTAGAGTGTCGCGCCGCGTTGCCGATTTTAGACGATATCGCGCGACTTCATGTCCGAAATTTCATCTTCTCCATAACCGAGTTCGGTTAGGATCAAATCCGTATGCTCACCCAGCTCAGGCACGGGCAAACGAAACTCTTCAGGTTCAGGAGTTTTTGTCAGGTTGATCGCTTGGCCCACAAGTTTTATTTTACCAAGCTTCGGGTGATGTTGTGTTTTTGCCATTTTTAAATGCTCAACCTGTGGGTCCCCGAAGACCTGATCGATAGAATAAATCGGCCCGCACGGCACGCCAACTTCATTCAGAAGATTGACCCAATGCAGGCTCGGTTCCTGACTGATCCGGTCGTTGACCGTCTTGTTCAGTGAATCCCGATTGTTGGATCGTTCGTCAGCCTTCGCGTAATCCGGATTTTCAAGAAGATGCTCTAGGTCTACCGCACGGCAGAAGCGTTCGAACAAAACTTCGCCTGACGCGGCAATATTAATATGTCCATCGGCGGTCTCGAAAACACCAGTTGGAGTGCTGGTCGGGTGGTTGTTGCCGGCCTGTTTAGGCACGTCTCCGTCAACCAGATACCGAGATGCTTGGAAATCCATCATCTGGATCATGGATTCGAGCAGTGAGGTATGTACCCACTGTCCTTCTCCTGTCACCTCGCGATCGAGTAAAGCAATTAGTACCGCTTGCGCCAGGAACAAACCTGCCGTCAAGTCACAGATCGGAATGCCAACTCGAACGGGGCCTTGGCCTGGCATGCCAGTGACGCTCATCAGGCCTCCAAGACCTTGGGCAATTTGATCGACGCCTGGACGTTTGCCATAAGGGCCATCCTGTCCAAATCCGGAGATGCTGGCATAGACGATGCGCGGATTTACCTTGGCGCAGGGCTCGTAATCAATACCGAGACGATGTTTCACCGCCGAGCGGTAATTCTCGACAACAACATCTGCCTTTTCGACCAATTGGAAGAAGATCTTTTTGCCTTCCTCACTTTTCAAGTTGATCGTCAGGCTGCGTTTGTTGCGATGTAGGTTCTGAAAGTCGAACCCATGCCGCGCACCAATCATACCGCCTTTATCTTTATTGATGCGGTCGGGTGCTTCAATTTTGATTACATTGGCACCCCAATCACCGAGCTGTCGCACGGTTGTCGGTCCCGCCCGATGTGCTGAGAGGTCTAATACCGTAAACCGCGAAAGCGGTAATTGTTTATTCTTATCCATGCATCGTGTCCTAAATTTCTCTGCATTACCTGGGCCATTTTGCATCTTCCGAAGATATAAGCCAATGCCCTTATCAGAAAGGAAGCCACAGTAGTCTGATGCAACTGCTGAGCTTAGCACTTGGCATTGCATAGCTACCATGGAGATCGTCGAAACATATTCGGAGTTATTATAGGTGACGCCCCTTACTCATCGAGGACATGCATTGACGCATTATATTTTTGCAAAAGCAACGGCCGTCTTAGGGCCGGCTTACTCCGCTGCGCGGGTGATGAGGATGGCGATCCCGTGCATCAGGAAGCCATTTTAGAAGGATACGAACTGCAGGATATGACGTCTTGCTGAGCCGATAGTTCTGTGCGGACTTTACAGATCGTCCGCACGCACCATAGAAAGACCCCTGTGAACGGTTCTGTCGGACACAGCCCTTCCTGGGTCTTGAACTTCGACACTCATAATGAAGAGGCGGAAATGATCGACTTGATGAAGATTGCGCGTACGGAAAACGATGGAGGCAACTTGTTCGGACTCCTGCAGGGTCTCTATGAACCGACGGACGTGCGTCCCGATGGATACCCGGATGCAGTTGTCTGGAAAGGCGGTAATTTCGTTGGGGATATAGATCCCGTCGCACATTCCATGACCGATGCTTATGCCTTGCTCGGTACCATCGCAGCAACTGACGTTCTCGGCCTACCGTTCTACGCTGTGCCAATGTGGTCGCAGTATCGCCATGACACCAAGCTCGATAGTCTTAGCTGGTTCGGGAAGATGCCCTGCATTTCGATCAAATGGTCGACCGCCGGTGACGCTTATGTGAACGACGGCAAGGGAGGCCGCGTGGTCGTTATGGGCAAGTCCGGCAATGCACCGCTCCGCACTCAGGCAGGCGTCTATTGCAACGTGCGTCCCTATGGCCCGATTACCGCGGTCCGCTGCATGCCTTGTCTGCCGTATTCTCAAAACCGCCCCAAATTTAACGTCGACTCGGAAACCGGACTGGTTCATTCAGAAATGAACTCGCCGGGCGTACAGATGGCATATGCCAATCGCCTGTTCCTTAAGATGGTCCACGAAACGGGGAAGCTCGGCCGAGTCGCGATGAAGCCTACGCAAGCGATGGAAGATGGTATCAACGCCGGCCTGCACGCCTGGCTTCTGAAGGGCACCAAGTTCGAAGTCGGCCGTAAATATGCCGTTGATCCCTACGAGGAGCACAAGGAAAACATCGAGAAGATCATCAAGTTACTCCCGGCCAACTTTAAGGACGGCATGGAGGACTGGGGTGGTCGTATCGAACAGCACATCGCTGATACCAATTACGGACTACTGCTTTGGGACCTGATAGAGCAACGTGACTGCATCGTGCTGGCAACAGATCTGGACGGCGACCGTTTGACCGACTTGATGGCCGATGTCTCCGATCCACTCCGGGCATTCGGCACGCGGCTCACCAAGCATCTTGGCCACGACATCGACATGAGTAAGGTGTGGAATGACATGGGCTACACCACCGGAAACGGTCGCGACATGACCTCTGTCATGCATCGGATGTCCGGCCCGGCAATCCACGAGCAAACATTGGGATCGGCGGATGCGATGTTGCTGCGTCTTCTGAACGACGATGAATCGATGGGCGGTACCAAGCAACCCTACGATCCACGTATTCATTTCGTGCTGATCCGGGACGCCTATCTCGACGCCAACCAAGGCAACAAGAAAGTAAGGGCCTGGCTTGACGACGCGCTTGCGACGTTCGACAAGGTCTATTCTGGCAAACGGCCCGGCTTCCTAGAAGGCTATAAGGCGTTGAAGGAGGAGATCACCCCTTGGGGTGGGTGAACCTCTCAATCCCACGCACGCCTCGCCATCGTCCTTGTGGCGATGGCTGTCGCCTCGGGGAGACTTAATCCTGCAGCCATAATTGGGACGCAACCTGTGTTCCCCGTATCTTCCCGTCTGGATGGCTCGAACGCAATGAATTGACCGATAGTCATACGGTTGACAGGCATGTAGAGAAACTGAATATCTGACTTCTCTGACTAAGGTAGGGTATATTTCCTTATAAGACTTCTTACCTTCACATTTTTCAGTTTCAAT
>Ga0302127_10002008_pt1 | contig 12289 bp, 10 predicted proteins | sample CB4_SCM_MG_FD_204452 | JGI IMG/M metagenome (GOLD analysis project Ga0302127, IMG submission 204452) | Marine microbial communities from Western Arctic Ocean, Canada - CB4_SCM | ecosystem: Environmental > Aquatic > Marine > Oceanic | place: Canada: Western Arctic Ocean | collected 2017-09-24
TGGCTTCCGCGGCCGCGGCGGCAGCTTCGGCCTTGGCTTCGGCTTCCTCCATACGCTCGACCGTCTTGGCCCGCGGCGCGCTTTTCTTCGGCGTCTCGCTGATCTTCGGCATGGCGATGATCTCGGCCTGACCGAGGAATTTGGCGACCCGGTCCGACGGCCTTGCGCCGACACCGAGCCAGTGCTTGATGCGCTCGTCGTTGAGCTTGATGCGATCGGGATGCTCGCGCGGCAGCATCGGATTGTAGGTGCCGACGCGTTCGATGAAGCGTCCATCGCGCGGCATGCGCGAATCGGCGACAACGATACGATAATAGGGGCGCTTTTTGGCACCGGCCCGGGATAGTCTCAATTTTAGCGACATTAGGTTATAAACCCTCCAGTTGATCGCAATGTTTCACGTGAAACATCTCAGATAAGATAAATTTAATCATTCGCTTAGCGTAATTTCCGTTACCGCATTCCCCGAGCGCATGCCCTAACGCATGCCGGGGCCGGGTGGCATACCCGGCGGCATCATGCCGGGGAGTCCGGAGCGCATAAGCCCCTTTTTCCCCATTTTTTTCATCTTCTTCATCATGCGCGTCATTTCCTGATACTGCTTCAGGAGCTTGTTGACGTCCTGCACCGTGGTGCCGGACCCGGACGCGATGCGCCGCTTGCGCGACGCCTTGATCAGATCGGGTTTCTTGCGCTCGACCCCGGTCATCGAGCCGATAATGGCCTCCTGGTGGACGACCATCTTGTCATCGATATTGGCCGCCGCCATCTGCGCCTGCGCCTTTTTTACACCGGGCAGCAGGCCCATCACGCCGCTGAGACCGCCCATTTTGCGGAGCTGGCGGAGCTGGGCGGCAAAATCGTCGAGATCGAAACTGCCGGCCTCCATCTTCCGGACCAGGCGCTCGGCCTCGTCCTGTTCGACCAGGTCGGACGCCTTTTCGACGAGGCTGACAACGTCGCCCATGCCGAGGATACGCGACGCGATCCGGTCGGGGTGGAAGGCCTCCAGCGCCTCGAGCTTTTCGCCGGTGCCGAGCAGGCGGATCGGCGTGCCGGTCACCGCCCGCATCGACAAGGCCGCACCGCCACGGGCATCGCCATCGACGCGGGTCAACACGATGCCGGTCAGGGTCAGTTTTTCATTGAACGACTGCGCGACATTGACCGCGTCCTGGCCGGTCATCGCGTCGGCAACGAGCAGGATTTCCGCCGGTTTCGCCGCGTCGCGGACATCCGCGACCTCGGCCATCAGCGCGTCGTCGACATGCAGGCGGCCGGCGGTATCGAGGATGACCACGTCGTAGCCCTGCTTACGCGCGGTATCCATCGCCCGGTCGGCGATCATGCGCGGCGTCTCGAACGGCACGATCGGCAGGGTGTCGACCAATGCCTGTTTGCCGAGGATCTCGAGCTGCTGCTGGGCGGCCGGGCGGCGCACGTCGAGCGACGCCATCAGCACCTTCTTGGCCTGGCGCTCCTGGATGCGCTTGGCGATCTTGGCCGACGTCGTCGTCTTGCCCGAGCCCTGGAGCCCGACCATCATCACGGCGGCGGGCGGCGCGGCGCGGACTTCGAATTCGACGCTTTCCGGGCCGAGCATCTCAACCAGGTAGTCGTTGACGATCTTGACGACCTGCTGGCCCGGCGTGACCGAGCGCATGACCTCCTCGCCGAGCGCGCGGCCGCGCACGCCGTCGATGAAATCCTTGACCACGGGCAGCGCGACATCGGCCTCGAGCAGCGCGACGCGGATTTCCCGCATCGCGGCTGTCACTTCGTCCTCGGACAACGCCCCGCGCTTTTTCAGCCGGTCGAATATCTCGCCGAAACGATCTGTCAGCCCGTCGAACATGCGCCTAATGCATCCCGTTCATTCGTGTACAAACAATCTCTCGCCCATAACCGCCAAATCACCGATAACCGCCCAACGCAAAAAGCGCCAGTGAGCGCATCTGCGCAGACTGACGGACACCCGTAAGCGTTGGAAGACTGATTCTGTCTTGGGCGGGGCGGAAACTAGGGGGGTTTGGCGGCGGCGTCAAGCGATAGTGGGCGGCATATCGTTCCGACACCCGCCACCCGGACTGTGACCCGGGTCACATAATCGGTCCTTCAGCCGCCTTTTATGCGCGGCGCCCCACCCCATATGTCTAAGCACACACAGGTTTAAGCACACATAGTGGGATCCGACTGATGGAATATTCGCCGAACACACGAAAGCTTGCCGCCGCCGCTATCGGTGTTGCCGCGTTTCTCGGGATCGCGGCCGCAGCGGGGGTCAGCCGCGGCGAGGAAATGCGCGCAACTGGGATTACCGACCGCGCGGCGGAAACCACAACGCACGCGGCACCGCCCCGAAACGACCACGCGCTTCACGGATAGCGGGCCCGGGGACGTTCGTCCCACAAGAATCCCATAAGAAAAGGGGCGGTCCTTCGGGCCCGCCCCTTTTTTATACGTGTCTGTCCGCCTACGAGTTTGTCCGCAGGCCGGACGATACCGCAATCAGTTCATATTATAGAAGCTGATCATGTTGTCGTGGACCAGCTTGCGCTTGATCTCGTCGGAGAACTCGCTGCTGGCGAGAAAATCGGGCAGCTCGTGCGTCAGATCCTCTTCCGTCGGCTCATGCGGATAGTCGGAGGCGTACAGAATGCGGTCGGGCCCGATGGCGTCGATGGTGTATTTGAGATTGGCTTCGCCAAGCTCCATCGCCACCCAGAAATTCTCGCCTTCGCGCAGGTAATCCGACGGACGCTTTTTGAGCTTCTTGCGGCTCTCGGCGCCGAACACGGAATCGTATTCGTAATCCATCCGGTCCATCATGAACGGTACCCAGGTCGCCCCGCCTTCGAGGAACGCGATCTTGAGCTTGGGGAACGCGTCCCAGACGCCGGAGAACACGATATCGGTGAGCTGGATCATCAGCGGGAACGGATGTTCGAGCGTGTGGACCTTCACGAATTCCTTGAAGTGATCGAAGCCCATGCCCCGGCTTGGCCCGCCATGGATGGCGAGCGGCATATTATGCTTTTCGGCGGCCTCGAAGATCGGCCAGTAGAATTCGTCGCCATAGGTTTTGCCAAGATAGGTCTGCGACGGCAGCATCATCGCCGGAAAGCGGACACGTTCGGTAGCGCAGCGTTCGATTTCCTTCGCCGCGGCTTCGGGATCCTGAACCGGGACGATCCCGGCACCGAAGAGCCGTTCGTCCTTGGACGTATAGCGGTCTTCCAGCCAGTTGTTATAGGCAACGATGGTGGCGACCGCCCATCTGGGGTCGGAGATCAGGCCCGCCGCAAGGCCGGCCGTCGGATATAGCACGGTGCCGTTGGCGCCGATGATATCGAGCATCTCGCCCCACACCTTGGCGTCGGTATGGGTATAGCGCCGCGCTTCGCCGTCATTCGAGCTCATGATAAAGCCGCGCGCCCATCCGTCGAGGCTCGGCCACACACCGAATGTCTTAAACCGCTGCAAATTCGCGAAATCGCCCTCGAAATAGGAGGCTATCTCGTCGTCGTTCTCCAGCACGTGGCCGTCGCCGTCGAAAACCTCGAAGCCGTTTACCGCCATTGTCTTTCTTCCAATTGTCGTTCGGTCCCTAATGGTTTGATTCAAGACTGACGAAGTGGGAGAGTCAATGGCATTGACTGTTCGTTCGTTGCTCCCACAGGAGGTTCACGTTGTGAAAACTGGTTTCATCGGTCTTGGCATGCAAGGCAAATACCTGGCAATCAACCTAGTGGAGGCGGGGTTCGATCTGATGGTCTTCGACACCCGGCCGGAACCGCTCGAAGAGCTCGCCGCGGTTGGCGCGAAGATCGCCAAATCCTGCGCCGATATCGCCGCCCATGCCGAGATCATCCAGGTCTGCGTGCTCGACGATGCCCAGGTGGAAGCTGTCATGCTGGGCCCGGACGGGCTGATTGAAAATGCGGCCGCCGGCACCATTATCGTCCTGCACAGCACGATCGAGCCCGCAACGGTCGACAGGATGGCGAACCAGGCGACACCGCGCGGGATCGAGGTCCTGGATGCCCCGGTGAGCGGCAGCGAGATGGGCGCCAAAAGCAAAACCATGTCCTACATGATCGGCGGCCTGGCAGCGGCGGTCGATAAATGCCGTCCTGTGTTCGAAACATCGGGTCAGAAAATCCAGCATGTCGGCTACCTGGGCGCGGGCATCCGCGCGAAACTAGCCCATCAGATCATCATTTCGATCAACATGATGGCGGCCTATGAAGGCATGCGGGTCGGCGTCGAAGCCGGCGTCGATGCGAAAATCCTCGAGAAAGTCATCAACGAGGGCATGGCGCAAAGCCGGATGGCCGATAACTGGTCCGATCTCGCATTCGGGCCGCATTCCCGGAAAGTGTTTTACAAGGATCTGCAGCTCGGCTTGAAACTGGCAAACGAGCTTGGTATTTCGGCGCCCGGCGCCGGACTGGCGCAGCAAATGCTGGACAAGATCGTTCCCTAGACCAAAATCAGTAAGCGAGCCTTTCATGAAAAGCACCCCGTTCTCCGCCCGCGACCTTGTCGACGTGCACCAGGGCGAAATCAGCCGCGAAATCTTCGTGAACCAGGACATCTACCAGGAAGAACAGGAGCGGATTTTCACGCGCGCCTGGCTTTATGTCGGCCATGAGAGCCAGATCAAGAACCCGGGAGATTTCTTCGTCTCCAAGATGGGTGAGGAATCGGTCATTCTCACCCGCGACCGCGCCGGGAAAATTCACGTATTTCTCAATACCTGCACCCATCGCGGCATGAAGGTCTGCCGCTACGACGAGGGCAACACGAAGACCTTCACCTGTCCGTACCACGCCTGGAGTTTCGGGACGGACGGCCAGCTGATCGGCGTGCAGGACTACGATAACGCCTATCAGCCGCCCTTCGACAAATCCGAATGGGGTCTTATCGAGGTCGCGCAGATGGCAAATTACATGGGCACGATCTGGGCGACCTGGGACAGGAACGCGCCGTCTTTCGAGGAATATCTGGGCGACGCGACCTTCGCCTTCGATCATGGATTGTGCGCCTGGGACGGCGGCGACGGCGGCACGGAACTTCTGGGCAGCGTTCAGAAATGGATCGTGCCGTGCAACTGGAAATTCGTTGCCGAGAATTTTGCCGGCGACCTGCTGCATGTCGTCAGCCACCGGTCGGTCGACATGGTGCGCCTCGGCCCGAGCGGCGACGAGGGCCGCCGCGACGATTACGGAAAACTCGTCCTGACCGCCTATCCGCAAGGTCACGGAATTTTCTTCGGCGTCGTGCCGCTTGAGCCGAAACGCACCGAATACGCCGTGTCCAAGATAACGGCGGAATATTTCCAGCATTGCTGGGAACGCCGCCTGAAGAACCGCGGCGATCTTGCCGGCACCTGCCCTTTGGTCGGCACGATATTCCCCAATATGTCTTTCCATGCGCAACAGCCACGCACGCTGCTGGTGTCCCACCCCAGAAGCGCTAACGAGACGGAAATGTGGCGGGCGTATTTCGTCGATAAGGAAGCACCCGAGGAGGTGAAACAGTTCCTGCGCGAATATTACATGCGCTACGCCGGGCCCGCCGGCATGACCGAACAGGACGATATGGAAAACTGGAACTATGCGACGGCGGCCAGCGAAGGCACCATCGCCCGGCGGCATCCCTATCACTACAAGGCCGGGCTCGGAATCGGCGGGAAACATGACGTCGTGCCGGGGATCGTGACCGAACAGCCGGCAAGCAGCGAGCAGAATCCGCGGGCGTTATACAAGCGTTGGGCGGAATACATGGATACGGATTCCTGGGACGAGCTGCTCGACGCCCAGAAAACCCCGCTGACGGCACAGGCGTGAAGGAGTCCGTCATGACCGGGTCCGGCCTGACATCCGAACGCCTCGCCTATCTCGATCTGATGCGCGAGATCGAGGATTTTCTCTATGCCGAAGCCGACCTGCTGGACGAGCGGGACTACGATCCATGGCTCGACCTGTTCACCGACGACGTCGTCTACTGGATGCCGATGCGCAAGAACGTGTCTTTCGAGGATCGCGCCAAGGAAACCACCGCCGAAGACGATCTCGCCTGGTTTCACGACGACAAGGATACCCTCATCAAACGCGTCCGCCAGCTTCAGACCGGCATTCACTGGGCCGACGAGCCGATTTCACGGGTGGCGCATGTGATCACCAATATCCGGCTGGCCGAACCGGTAACGTCGCTCGACGACAGCGAAAAGCTGACGACCAAGTGCCGGTTTATCGTCTATCGCAACCGGCTCGAGACCGAGACCGATATTCTGGTCGGCCGCCGCGAGGATACGCTGCTCCGAACCGGCGATTCCCTGAAGATCGCCCGCCGCAAGATCCTGCTCGACCAGAGCGTACTGATGGCCAAGAACCTGACGATGTTCTTTTAGGGGCGCGTGGCAGCGGATTTCCGCCAGCCGCACTGAGGCAATGGAATCCGTTCCATCGGCTGTGATCCCGGATTTATTCCGGGGTCCAGACCGACAGAGGAGCATGGGTCTGGGCCCGGATGGATCCCGGCACAAGGCCGGGATGACACATCAGGTAGGTATAATTCCGTCACGGAAGGTGAGAGGGAAGGACCCTGGGCCCTCCGCTCAGGCGCTGCCCCAGACTTCCTCGGCGACCTCTACCACCAGTTTCAGTTTGGCGATCTCGTCGTCGACCGTGACCGGGTTGCCGACGATGGCGGACGAGAACCCGCATTGCGGGCTGATCGCGAGCCGGTCGAGATCGACGTATTTAGCAGCTTCTTCGATGCGCGCCTTCAGCATGTCCTTCGCTTCGAGTTCCGGCATCTTGGACGACACCAGGCCCAGCACGACCCGCTTGTCGTCGGGCATGGCGGCGAGCGGTTCGAACCCGCCGGCGCGCTCGGTGTCGTATTCGAGGAAAAACACGTCGACATTGAGCTTGTTGAACAGCTTTTCCGAAATCGCCTGATAGCTGCCCTCGGACAGCCAGGTGCCCTTCAGGTTGCCGCGGCACATGTGGAGGCCGACGGTCATATCCAACGGCGCGCTTTTGAAACTCGCATTGGTCAGTTCGATATACTGGTCCAGCAGGCGTTCGGGGTCCTTGCCCTGCTTTTCGACCTGACCTCTGATCATGGGATCGCACAGCATCGGGAACGGCACATCGTCCAGCGTCACGTAACGTGCGCCACGCGCCGCGATATCTCCGATATCCTCGTCATAGGCCGCCGCGATATCGGCAAACAATTCATCGTCATCGGCATAAAATTCCGGATCGGGGTCGGGCGCACCGCCGAGAAAATGCATGGTCGCGGGCGAGGCGTAGGTCGATTTGATCGTTTTGTCGGTGACCGTTTTCAGAAATTCGAACTCAATCGCCGACAGCGCTTGCGAGCGTTTCACCTTGCCGACACAACGCGGCGCCATGAACTCATGATCCTTGCCGTCCGTGTCGTAGAACCGGAACGACGAGGGGCGGAAATCGAGCCCGTCGCAGCTTTCGACGAAATGCGAGATATAGGTGGTGCGGTGGAACTCGCCGTCGGTGACGAATTGTAGCCCGGCATCTTCCTGAAGTTTTACAACGTCCCGGATCGCGTCCTCGCGCACCCGGTTGAACGCCGCATCGTCGATATCGCCGGCGCGGCGCGCGCGAAACGCATCCGGAATGGAGGACGGGCGCAGCAGGCTGCCGATATGTTCGGCGCGAAACGGCGGATTGTGTTTAACGGACATAGGGACGCTCCAGGATTTCAGTTCGGCGGAAATTAGGCGGTCGGACGACGCCCGGCAAGCACGCTCCTTGCCGCTCTTTCCGTCGCTCGTTACAACTTGGGCAACAAGACGGGAGGACGGACATGGCAGGAAACGATCGCGGCGCACAGACCCGCACTGCATGGCTGGATATGCTGAAAAAGCATCGCCACGATTTCGACGCCCCGGGGAGCGACGATTACTGGTCGCCCCGGCTCGATACCGCGTCGCGCGACGAGCTGATCGCTATCCAGAACGACAAGCTCGCCGTCGTCACGCCCTTCCTGTACGAAAACAGTCCGTTCTACCGCGCCCGGTTCGACCGGCTGGGGCTGGCCCCCACCGACATCGCCTCGGTCGACGACCTGCCCAAATGGCCGGTGCTCGACAAATCCGAGATGATGGAAGATGCGTCCGCCAACCCGCCTTACGGCACCTACACCACGATCGACGACGACGCCTGGCGCCAGCGCGGCTGGATGCTGTTCTCGTCATCGGGCTCGACCGGCGTGCCGCGGGTGTTCCGCTACACCCATGTCGACCGGGAATACTGGGAATGGGCGAACGCGCGCGCCATGTGGGCGATGGATATCCGCCCCGGCGACGTGATGATGCCGATCTCGGGGTTCGGACCGCACGTGTTCGTCTGGGGGGCGACGGTTGCCGCAGACCGGCTCGGTCTCGCCGTCATTCCGGGCGGCGGCATGGACGCAAAGGCGCGCGCCGGCATCATCGACCGATTCAAGCCGACGGTGATCGCCTGCACACCGTCCTACGCGCTGCATCTCGGCCGGGTCATGCAGGATATGGGGCTCGACCCCGCGAAAAGCACGGTGCGGACGATCTTCGTCGGCGGCGAACCGGCCATGGGGATCGACCGCACACGGCAGCGGATAGAGGAATTATGGGGCGCGCGGCTTACCGAATTCTATGGTTGCACCGAAGTGTCGCCCCATGCCGGCGGCTTCACCTGCCCCTATTCGGGCACCAGCGATCCGGTGTTCACCCATCTGTCCGAAGACATCCAGATCTGGGAACTGGTCGATCCCGACACCATGGAAACCGTGCCCGACGGCAAGCGCGGGCTGACCGTCTGCACGTCGCTCAATTCCGAAAGCTCGCCGCAACTGCGCTTCCTGGTCGGCGATTACACGACCTATAACCGCGAGACCTGCGCCTGTGGGCGCAACCATGTCCGTGCCATGGGCGCGTTCACCGGGCGTGCCGACGATCTGATCAATCTGCGCGGCATCAAGTTCTTCCCGAGCCAGATCGAACAGGCGGTCCGCGCCGTCGCCGGTGTCGGCGACGAGTTCGAGATCGTGCTGACCACAGATGAGAGCGGCCTGCCGATCATGGATGTCCGTGTCGAACACGCTGGCGGCGCGTCCGTGGCCAACGCAGTGGCGGACGAGATCCGCATACGGTGCGAAGTGCGGGCGGCGGTCGAAGTACTGACCCCCGGCAGCCTGCCAAAAACCGAGTTCAAGGCCAAACGGGTACGCGACGAGCGCACGCAATAGGCATTGGACGAATCTGCCGGGCGGCGCCATATTTGCACCGCATCATCTGTCTGACCGAGGCCCAAAATGACCGATCAATTCCAAAACGGCGACGAGACCAAGATCAATTACTACCACGCCCATATTTACTACGGCGATGACGATGCCGTGCGCGAAAAGGCGGCGCGGCTGCGCGAAAAAGCGTGGCACAAATGGCCGGGCCAGGTGCGCATGGGCCGGTTCCGCGACACCGCGGTCGGGCCTCATCCGCTGGCGATGTACCAGATCGAATTCGACCACGATCTGTTTCACGAAATCGTGCCGTGGCTGATGTATAACCGGGACGATCTGACGATCCTGGTCCACCCCGATGCCGAGGATGCATACCGCGACCATGCCTGGTACCCGTTCTGGATGGGGGAGAAACTGGAATTGCGGCTCGACTTCCTGAGGGCCGGCAACCGTCAGGCCTGATCCCGACACAAGGCGAAGGCTGTTCTTCCCTCTCTCGACCGGCCTATAGCTATCGCGGGAACAGGAACGGAAACATGAATTTCCGCCCGACCGGGATAGGAAACAGGCATGTGCAAGCTGTGCGATCAGGGACTGCCCCAGGACCATTCCGCCGATCATTCCGCGGACCATTCTGCGGACCAATTTGCGGATCACCCGACTGACCAACCGACCGGAAACAAAGGCGCATCGCGCCGCGACTTTCTGAAAACCGCGGGAATCGCCGGTGCCGCCGGCGTGGGCGCAGCGGCAACGCTTTTGATCCCCGGACCGGCGACCGCCCAGCAGGCAACGGCCCCGGCCGCCACAGGCACGCCTGGCCGGCGATACGTCATCAAGGGCGGTGCGGTGCTCAGCATGGATTCGGCAATCGGCGAATTTGCCGTGGGCGACGTGCTGGTCGACGGCAAGAAGATCGTCGCGGTCGGCCCCAACATCGATGCCGGCGACGCCGACGTGATCGAGGCCGACGGCATGATCGTCATGCCAGGCTTTATCGATACCCATCACCACCAGTTCGAAACCGCGCTCCGCAGTTTCCTCGCCGACGGGCTGCTGTTCGGCGACGGTAAGCCGCATGACGAGATTAATTATTTCAGCCATATCCTCGGCAAGTTCGCCGGTGTCTACCGCCCGCGCGACGTCTATATCAATGAGCTTTTCGGCTCGCTCAGCCAGCTCGATGCGGGCGTGACGACGGTGCACGACATCTCGCAAATCCACCATTCGCCGGCGCATTCCGACGCGGCCATCAAGGGGATCGTGGATTCGGGTCGCCGCGCCGCGTTCGGATATTTCGAAGGCCGTGGCAAAAAATCCGATTATCCGGCGGACGCGCGGCGCATCAAGAAGCAGTATTTTTCGTCCGACGACCAGCTTGTCACCATGATCATGGGCGGCGAGATCTATCTGCCGGGCTATGACAAATCCTGGGCCATCGGACGCGAGCTTGGCATCCCGATCGCGGCGCATATCGTCGGCAGCCTCGGCATGCCCAAGCCGTTCGCCAATCTGATCGAGAAAAAGATGCTGGGACCGGACAATCTGTTCATACATATGACCGCCATGCCGGACAGCGCGTGGCAGGCGGCAAAGGATGCCGGCGCCGGGCTGTCGATTGCCGGGCCGATCGAAATGACCATGCGCCACGGCATGCCGCCGATCCTGAAAGCCATGAAAATGGGGATCACGCCGTCGCTGAGCACGGATGTCGAATGCACGATGACCGCCGATTTTTTCACCCAGATGCGGACCATGATGATGCTCAAGCGCATGCAGGTGAACGAAATGGCGATCGCCAAGCAGGAAAACCTGCCGAAGCTGCTGACCACCCGCGACGTTATCGGGTTCGCCACGGTTCAGGGCGCGAAGGACCTGAAGATCGACGGCAAGACCGGCTCGCTGACGCCGGGCAAGGAGGCCGACATCATCCTGCTCGATGCGACCGCCATCAATGTCGCGCCGCTCAACCATGTTACCGGCGCCGTGGTGACGCTGATGGAACGGTCAAACGTGGATCCCGTGTTCGTCGCCGGCAAAGTACGCAAATAGAAGGGCAAGCTGCTCGACGCCGATATCCCGAAACTGCGTACCGAACCGGAAGCATCGCGCGGCCACCTGTTCGACGCGGCGAAGGTGAAGCGGGACATGTTCCGGGTGTAAAGTACCGCTGCACGCAGGAGATCCCGGCTTTTGCCGGGATGACGGCTGAATTGGATTGTCATCCCGGCAAAAGCCGGGGTCTTCCGATCACAGGACCCTTAGTCCAGCCCCACAAGCGACCGGGCGAACGCCGCCGCCTCGAACGGGCGCAGATCGTCTTCGCCCTCGCCCACGCCGATTGCGTGGACCGGCAGGGCGAATTTCTCGGCAAGGGCGACCAGCACGCCGCCGCGCGCCGAGCCGTCGAGCTTGGTGACCACCAGCCCGGTGATATTGCACATGCCGCGAAAGGTTTCGACCTGCGAATGGGCGTTCTGGCCGGTCGTCGCGTCGAGCACCAGCAGGCAGTCATGGGGGGCGGAGTCGTCCTGCTTGGCAATCACGCGAATGACCTTTTGCAGCTGCTGCATCAGATCGTCGCGGTTCTGCAACCGGCCGGCAGTGTCGATGATCAGCACATCTACATTCTCTGCCCGCGCCGCTTCGATGGCCTCGAAGGCAAGGCTGGCGGCGTCCGAGCCCTGGGCGGAGGCGACGACCGGGCATCCTGTGCGCTCGCCCCAGATCTTGAGCTGTTCGATGGCGGCGGCGCGGAACGTATCGCCGGCCGCCAGCATGACCGACTTGCCGTCTTCCTTGAGCAACTTCGCGAGTTTGCCGATGGTCGTCGTCTTGCCCGATCCGTTAACGCCGGTCACCAGGATGATATGCGGCCGGTTGGCGGGATCGGCTTTCAGCGCCTTGGCGACCGGTTCGAGAATTTTCGTGACCTGATCGGCGAGCGCCGTGCGGATCTCGTCGGCCGACACTTCCTTGTCGAACTTTGTCCGGGCGAGTTCCGCCGACAGCTTCGCCGCCG
>Ga0302127_10002009_pt1 | contig 12282 bp, 9 predicted proteins | sample CB4_SCM_MG_FD_204452 | JGI IMG/M metagenome (GOLD analysis project Ga0302127, IMG submission 204452) | Marine microbial communities from Western Arctic Ocean, Canada - CB4_SCM | ecosystem: Environmental > Aquatic > Marine > Oceanic | place: Canada: Western Arctic Ocean | collected 2017-09-24
GCAAGAGGGCGCGCGGTACGAGGCTTAGGGGTGCAAAAAGCCCACGATGTCGTGCACTTCACGAAGAATTGGTGCGGCCATCACGTCAGCGCGCGCGGCGCCGTCCCGTAATACCGCGTCGATATAGGCGGAGTCATCCAACAAGCGGCGCATCTCAGCCGTGATGGGTGAGAGTTTTGCGATCGCGAGGTCGGCAAGATCGTTCTTGAAGCTTGAGAACTGCGCGCCATCAAATTGCGCGCATACTGCGTCACGGCTGATGTCGGCGAGGGCCGCGTAGATGCCAATCAGGTTATTTGCCTCGGGCCGTTCGACGAGGTCACGGGCGCTACCGGGCAGGGGCAGTGGATCGGTACGGGCTTTACGGATTTTCTGCGCGATCAAGTCGGCGTCGTCGGTCAAGTTGATCCGGGTGTAGTCGGACTCATCTGACTTGCTCATCTTCTTTGTACCATCGCGCAAGTTCATGACGCGCGTCGCCTCACCAAAGATCAGCGGCTCGGTGAGCGGGAAAAACTCGACGCCATAGGCGTCGTTAAATGACCCGGCAATGTCGCGGGTGAGTTCGAGATGCTGCTTTTGATCTTCGCCAACCGGCACATGGGTTGCTTTGTAGGCCAGGATGTCGGCCGCCATGAGCACCGGATAGATGTAAAGCCCGGCTGACGCGTTCTCCCGGTTCTTGCCCGCCTTATCTTTGAACTGCGTCATGCGGTTGAGCCAACCAATTTTGGCGACACAGTTAATTATCCACGCAAGTTCCGCGTGCGCGGTGACTTGCGATTGATTGAAAATGATCGAGCTTTTGGGATCGATGCCCGACGCAATCAGGCTTGCAGTGACCTCACGCGTGCTGGCGCGCAACCCAGCGGGGTCTTGCGGCTGCGTGATGGCGTGCAGATCGACTACGCAATAGAGACATTCGTAATCTGCCTGGAGGCGAGCCCAATTGCGGATCGCACCGAGATAATTACCAAGGTGCAAGTTGCCGGTGGGCTGGACGCCCGAGAAAATTCGTTTGGTTGCCGTCATCGGCCCGCGCCTTGGTTGGGTAAGGTCGGTTTATGGCGCGGTTGGTGAAGCCGGGTCAAGCCGAGGTCCCCCGACAACGAAGGAGCGTGCGCAATTCGGCAATTCGCATGGTGCCACTGATCTGCGCGGCTGCGCCATAGACTACCATTCCAAGAACGACTAGCCCGGCCAGAGCAGCGATGCGGGCGCTGCGCGAGTCTATCCAGCTGCTCGCGGCAAGGGCGTCGCGCGCGACCCACAAAACCGCCGCCATCAACACCGTAATGCCGACTATCCGGCCGAGGCGCCCGCGCAAGCGTGCATCGAGCGTCAGGTGACCGCGCCGCAATAGCCCACCCGCCAACAAGGCTGCGTTGAGCCAAGCCGCCAGCGCTGTTGCCAACGCCAACCCAACATGCTGCAGCGGCCACATCAATATCAGATTGAGCACCAAGTTGACCGCCATTGCCACAATCGCGATACGCACCGGGGTGCGCGTGTCTTTGCGCGCGAAGTACCCTGGGGCCAGCACCTTGATGAGCACATAGGCCGGCAACCCCACCACGTAACCCATGAGGGCGAATGCTGTGGCCGTGCTGGCTACGGCATCAAAGGCGCCGCGCTGGAACAACACGCTAATCACTGGGAGCGCCAAGACCAACAATGCCGCGGTGGCGGGCAGCGTGAGAAACAGCGCGACCTCGATCGCGCGGTTCTGGCTGTGGCTCGCCCCCGCGGCATCGTTGGCTGCAACTTGGCGCGACAAGAGCGGTAGGAGGGCCGTGCCAGCGGCAACCCCAATTACGCCGAGCGGCAATTGGTTCACACGATCGGCAAAATAGAGGAAAGAAATCGATCCCTCAGGCAGCAAAGACGCAATAATCACATCCGTCAAAAGGTTGATTTGGACGACCCCAGCGCCCACGGCCGCCGGCAACATGAGCCAAAGCAATTGGCGCACTTGCGGCGTCAGGCGCGGACGCGGCAGCCGCAAGCGGAATCCAACACGGGCCAGCGCCAATGAGACCCAAACAAATTGAATGGCGCCGGCGGTGGCGACGCCCCATGCCAAAGCGTGTCCGGGGGTCTCAAATGACCGCGCGGCCAAACCGAGAAAAGCGATCAAGGTGAGGTTCAGCAAAATCGGCGTCGCCGCGACCGCCGCAAAACGTCCAACACTGTTGAGAATACCGCCTGCCAACGAGACCAAGCTGATGAACAGCAGATAAGGGAAGGTCAGCCGGGTCAGCGTCACCGTTAGATCAAACTTGTCTGGCTCGGCGATAAACCCAGGCGCCAGGCCGTACATGGCGAGCGGCATGAGAATCTGCATGCCCGTGACAAAAATGAACAGCGTCAGTAACAAGACAGAAAGCGCCTGTTCAGCAAACAACTGCGCGGCGGTTTTACCTTCGCGCTCAAGAATGCTTGAGAACAGCGGGACGAACCCGGCGTTGAACGCCCCTTCCGCAAACAGGCGGCGGAAGAAGTTGGGCAGCTTGAACGCGACAAAGAAAGCGTCGGCGATCGGGCCGGTGCCCAGGATTGCCGCAACAAGGATATCGCGCGCGAAGCCCAAGACACGACTGATGAGGGTGTAGCCGCCGATCGTTGCGACAGCGCGCGCTAGAGTCATCGACGAGCGACCCGGGGAAACCGGCATATCATGGACATTTGGCGTTCTAAAGCTTCCTGGTATCGTGCGGACATCCAATTGACCACATCGGCTTCCCCCATTGAATAGAAAAGACCCTGGTGGCATCTCGCTGCTCCTGATCTTGGCCGCTTTGTCAGCCTCCGCGCCGATGTCGGTAGACATGTACCTGCCTGCGTTCCCCGCGCTCGCGCAGGATCTGCTCACTAACTCGGGCCGTGTCCAACAAACGCTCAGTGCCTTTCTATTGGGCTTTTCCGTGGCGCCCCTAGTGTGGGGGCCCTTGTCCGATCGATACGGACGCAAGCCTATCTTGTATGCCGGGTTAGCCATTTTTGTGGCGGCCAGCATTGGCGGCGCTCTGAGCGGATCGATTGACGTTTTGATCGGATTCCGATTCCTCCAGGCATTGGGCGGTTCGGCAGCAGCATCCCTAGCCCGTGCAATCGTCCGCGACCGCTATGATCGCGAGGAAGCAGCGCGTACGTTGTCATTGTTGTTCGTCGTGATGGCTATCGCACCAATGGTAGCGCCCATCATTGGTGGCCAAGTCTTGGTATTATTCGGTTGGCGCGCGATTTTCTGGGCGCTGGCCGGTTATGGCGTGATCTGCCTTTTGATCACCGTGTATCCGCTCCGCGAAACCCTCCCCATCGAACGACGCACGCACCACCATGCCGGCGAAATGGCCAAGTCGTATGGCACGTTGCTGCGCAATCGCCGTTACATAGGGTACGCGCTATGCCAGGGCCTGAGCTTTGCCGCGATGTTCGCCTATATCGCAGGGTCCCCGTTCGTCATCATTGAATTATTCGGCATCTCCCCGGAGTTGTACGGCTTTTTGTTTGCTGCCCATGTCATTGCCCTAATGGTTGGTAGCGCCACCAACAGCCGCCTTGTCAGCCGCGTTGGTGTAGACCGCATGTTGCTGGTCGGAGCGGTAGGACTTGCATTTGGCGGCGTCCTCGTCTTTTTCGCAGGCGCATTCGCTGTACCACTGGCGGCGCTCATCGGATCGGTCGTTGTGATGATGCTGTTCGTGACAATGATCGGCGCCAACGCAACAGCCGGCGCGTTGAGCGAGTTCCCCAACATGGCCGGCACAGCATCGGCGTTCCTTGGCATGATGCAGTTCTCCATCGGCGCCGCGGCCGGAGCGTTGGTCGGATTTTTTCACGATGGTACGGCGATGCCGCTTGTCATCGTCATGATGTCGAGTGGGCTTCTGGCTCTCGTCGTCAGGGTGGTGCTGTTGCGCCAGCCCGCAACCAAAACCGCCTAAAGGCTACTCCGCGGCGGCGAGCGCCGCCCGTTCGTCCCCCTCACGAAGCGCCGCGAGAATCTGGCCGCGAACCTTTTCCCGTTTACCGTCGTGCGTGATCTTCAAGCCAAAGACATCTTTGACGTAAAACACATCAACCGCGCGTTCGCCGTAGGTCGTGATCTGCGCAGTGGCGATCGACAGTCCGGCCTCCAATATCGCCTGCGTGACGTCATACAAAAGACCCGCTCGGTCGAGAGCATTGATCTCAATAACGGTATGCACGTTGGACGCGTTGTTATCAATCAACACGCGCGGTTGAACGGAAAAGACGTGCGCGCGTTGCGGCCACTGGCTCGGACGACGTGCGAGTGCATCGGCCAAGCGCAACCGACCGCCAAGTACGTTTTCGAGGTTTTTTCGGAGGCGCTCACGCTTGCCCTGACCGGCAAAGGGCCTGCGCTCTTGATCTTGTAGCCAGAATGTGTCGATCGCCATGCCATCAGAAGAGGTGTGGATTCGCGCGTCAACAATGCTGGCGCCCGTTAGCGCGATGGCGCCCGCCACCAGTGAAAAGACCCCGGGATGATCGGGTGTGTAGATCGACAGTTCTGTGACCGCGGCGAATTCGACGACATGACTGCCGATGGCTATACGTCGCTCTCCGGCTGCATCCGCATCGCGGATTAACGTCGCGTGCCGGGCTTGGGTTGGCGTATCGAGGCCGAGCCAATATGGGCGATAAAAGCGCTCGGCATGGGCATCAAATGTTGCCACCGGCCAATTCAGCTCTTGGCTTAGCGCGGCGACGGCGGCATCGCGACGGCCTGCACCGGTTTGTTCATCGAACGCACCAGCGAGTGCATCGCGTGTCGCGTTGTACAGATCGCGCAGGAGCTCACCCTTCCAGCCATTCCAACGGCCTGGCCCAACGGCGCGGATATCGGCGACCGTCAGGATGAGCAAGAGGCGTAAACGTTCGACGCTTTGCACTTGTACTTTGAAATCCAGCACCGTCTTGGGATCGTGGATGTCGCGCTTGAACGCGGTATGGCTCATCGAAAGGTGCCAGCGCACCAGCCACGCAGCCGTCTCGACCTCGTCGGGCTCAAGACCGAGACGCGGGCCAAGCTCATGCACCACTTGTTCGCCGATCACAGAATGATCGCCGCCGCGGCCCTTCGCGATATCGTGCAACAGCACCGCCAAGTAGAGCGCCCGGCGCGACAGCACATCTTTAATCAAAACGCTGGCCAGCGGGTGATCCGCTTTCAATGAACCTGCTTCGATCTCACTCAGAATGCCAATCGCACGGATCGTATGTTCGTCGACGGTGTAGACGTGATACATGTCGTGCTGCATCTGCGCGACGACGCGACCAAAATCGGGTACGAACCGCCCCAAGACCCCGGCTTCGTTCATCCGGCGCAATGCTTTTTCGGGTGACTTTCGGGCGGTCAGGATTTCCAAGAACAAGGCATTGGCATCTGCATTCTGGCGCACATCATCGTCGATGCGTTTGAGTGCCCGCGTGATGTACTTGATGGCATCCGGATGGATGTCGCGGTCGTGTTCTTGGGCAACCGCAAATAGACGGATCATCGCCGCGGGGTCGTTCTCGAACATTGCGGGGTCCGCCACGTTGAGACGGCCGCCTTCGTCAGCGAACCCATCCGTCTCGCGACGGAAAAGGCCAAGACGTGAAAGCGCGAGAATAGGCTTTCGACGCTGTTGATGCTCCAAGCTCGCGCAGAAGATGCGCGTTAGGTCGCCAACCTCCTTCGCCACGAGATAGTAGTGCTTCATGAAGCGTTCGACGCTTGAGGTGTGTCCTTTGTCTCGATACGCCAGCTGTCGACTAATTTCGGGTTGAACATCGAACGTCAGTCGTTCTCCGGCACGACCGGCGGTGTAGTGGAGCGTGCAGCGCACTGTCCACAAAAAGTTCTCGGCGCGACGAAAGCGTCGAAGCTCTACGGCAGTGAGTACGCCCAGGCCAACGAGCCCCTCAACGTCGCGAATGTCATGAACGTATTTGGCGATCCAAAACAACGTGTGGAGATCACGCAGCCCGCCTTTGCCGTCCTTCATGTTTGGTTCTACGAGATAGCGCGAATCGCCCAGACGTTTGTGACGTTGGTTTCGCTCGAGCAGCTTGGCTTCGACGAAGTCGTGCCCGGTGCCCTCGACGATCTCTTTGGAGAAACGCGTGTGTAACTCGTCGAAGAGGGCGCGATCGCCCCAGACATATCGCGCTTCAAGAACGGCCGTGCGAATCGTGACATCCCTTTTGGCAAGCCGGATGCACTCATCGACGGACCGCGTCGACTGACCAACAGTGAGCCCGAGGTCCCAAAGGAAATAGAGTAAGCACTCGACAACTTGCTCGCCCCAAGCCGTCAGTTTGTAGGGATAGAGGAACAAAAGGTCGACGTCGGAGTAGGGCGCCATTTCCGAGCGGCCATAGCCGCCAACGGCAACCATCGACAGACGTTCCTGCGCGGTTGGATTGGTCGCCCGGTAGACATGGCCCGACGCGTGATCATAAAGCGCCCGCACAATCTGATCGATTAAAAAGGCGTTGGCGCGGGCTGCGTCAAGGCCGCCGCGTCCGGTTTCAAATTGCGTCTGAATGGCTCGGCGCCCAAGGTCTAACGTCTCTGTGACCAGCGCCAATACCGCCGCACGAGTCTTCGTGCTGCGCGGCGGCTCCTGCGAGGCAAGGTCGTCGATCGCCGTCGCCAAGCGGCGGCGGTCGATGATGTCTCGTTGTGCGGGTATTGTGACCATAATCTGGTTAGCGACGCGCCTTGGCTACGTTGGCGCAAGATAGTCGCCCAGCCTGACTGCCGCACGCGAAAACAAGCCTCAACCGCTTTGCTGCGTGGCCAAGCGGGCTATAGGCTGACCCGCCACCGGGGAAAGAGGGAAAATCACCGCATGAATACCACCATCGCACCCACGCGTTCACTTGCCTTTCCGCTCGTGCTGCTTGTCGGCGGCGGCATCATTTATGCGACCTTTTTCTCGGCCAACCGGATTGCCGTCGATGGCGGCGTACCATCGATGGCGCTCGCATTTTGGCAATCGTTTTTCGGAGCCGCGGCTCTTTTGGTGGTCTCGGTCATTGCGCGAGATTTGCCGCGACTAAGCGGCGCGCACCTGCGCCAGTATGGCTTCACTGCAATTTTTAGCTTTTCCATACCGCTGGTCGCCCTGACCTTTGCGGCGCCCCAGCTACCTGCAGGCTTGTTGACCTTGGTCCTCACGCTGACACCCGCGTTAACCTACATATTCGCGTTCATCGCCCGTCTGGAGCGCTTCAACCTGTGGAGCACCGGCGGCCTCGTTGTCGGCCTGGCTGGTGTTGTGCTGATCGTGCGGCCGTGGACATGGGGTGGCCTCGGCGGGGACGTTTCGGGGATGTGGTTTCTTGTCGCCTTGATCGCGCCACTCGGTTACGCCGTCAATAATGTGGTAGTTGCCCTCATCCGCCCCGCTGAAACGACCACATTGCAACTCTCGACCGGCGTGATGGTCTTCGCGACAGTGGTGATGTTTCCCTTTATGTGGGCGATCGACGGCTTCTATCTGTTCGAAGGCGCGACCGCCGGCGGGATCGGCGGAACCGTTTGGGCGGGCTTTACCGATATCGTGATCTTCCTGGTTCTGTTCGAGGTGATTCACCGCGCTGGGCCGGTCTTTTTCTCACAGTTTAACTACATCGTTCCCGCTGCTGGGATTATTTGGGCGTTCATCCTCTTTCAAGACAGCTTTCCACCCATTGTTTGGGTAGCCATCGCTTTCATGGCCGTGGGACTGTTCCTTGCCAATCGTGGTACCAATCAATCAATTCGAGAACGCGAAGCTGAGCAGGCTGCGAAGGGATAAAAATTGAATGATCCAAACACGACGCCCGGCGTGGCGCGTGCTGTCTCGCCACGCGAGGTGCCGTCTCTCGTTGTTCCGTGGCTTTTGTTGATCGGTGGCGCCTCGATCTACGGCAGTTTTTTCAGCGCGAGCAAGTTTGCCTCCGACGGAGGCGTTCCGTTTATTGCGTTCACGTTTTGGCAATCAGCCATCGGCGCCGCGATCCTTTTGGTCATTGCCGCTGCGACCGGAAACCTGCCGCGCATGCGGCGCGACCATATTGCGTCATATCTGGTCACGTCGGTGCTGGGAGTCGTTCTTTCGGTGATTGTGCTGGCGTTCGTCGCTAGCAAACTCCAGGCTGGTGTGATCACGCTTGCGATCACGTTGACTCCAGGAATTACGTATCTGTTTGCCGTCCTCGCGCGAGTAGATCGGTGGCGGATGCTGAGCCTGTTGGGTTTGGCGTTGGGCCTCGCGGGGATCGGCATTCTGGTGGTGCCTGAAGGCGGGTTGCCGACCGGTGATTCGGCGCTTTGGGTGATCCTCTTGATGGTCGTGCCGGTGTGTTTTGCCGCTAATAATGTCTTTGTGGCTGTCGTGCAGCCGCCTGAGGCAACGTCGATCATGCGCGCAACTGGTCTCGTTGTCGCCGCGGCGATTATATCGTTCGTCCTGATGATGGCGACCGACGGGTTCTTCAAATTCTGGGAAGTCCCGGGGATGGGGTTTTGGGGTGTGGTGTGGGCCGGTACTATCAACACCATCACGTTCTTCTGCATGTTCGAGATCATTCGACGCGCAGGGCCTGTGTTCTTTGCGCAGTATAATTATGTCATCGTTATCGCCGGCTTGGTCTGGTCCCAACTAATCTTCGACGAAGCATTGGGGACATGGTTTTGGCTCGCATTAGCCACGATGCTGGCCGGGCTCTACTTCGCAAACCTCGGCGCGAAGCGAGGCATGAAAGAGGCGGCGGCCGGTTAACACGTGACGTCACGACCGATCCCGCCAGGCCTGTTGCTGCCAACCCTATTATTGCTCGTGGCGGGCGCAGCCTACGGCAGCATACTGGCGGCCAACAGGATTGTTGGCGAAGCTGGTTTTTCCGTTATTCCCTACATGTTTTGGCAGGCCGCATTGGGCGGCGTTCTCGTCACGGCGATCAACTTGGTACGTGGCGCCAGAGCAAGTTTGCGTCCTAAACATGCCGGGCATTATTTCGTCTCGGCGGCGTTCGGCATGTTGTTGCCGTTCGGCGCGTTGAGTGTGGTGGCAACGAAACTACCCACCGGCGTGCAGACTCTTGTTGTTACCTTGGTGCCGGCAATCACCTATGGCCTTGCCTTCGCCTTAAGGATCGAGCCCTTCCGTGCCATGAGCGTCGCAGCACTCGGTCTGGGTTTTGTCGGTGTCCTCATGATTGTGCTGCCAGGGGGCAGCTTGCCGGACCCCAAGGCTGTAATTTGGATATTGCCCGCACTGATAGCGCCCTTGGCGGCCTCAACCAACAACGTGCTGGTCGCCACCTTGCGCCCCCCGGATAGCGATTCTCTAACCCTCGTAGGGGCCGTCATGATGGCCGCCACGATCGTAATGCTGCCGGTGGCATTGCTGACCAGTGGCCTGCAACCCTTCTGGACATCGGGTGTGATCGCGGGCGGCGTGATCTGGGCAGCGGCCGTGCAGGTCGTCGGATACTTCGCGCTTTACGAGGTGATCCGCCGTGCGGGCCCGGTGTTCTTTTCCCAAGCGTCCTACATCATTGTGCTGTCCGGCCTTGCTTGGGCGCTGTTGTTGTTTGGTGAGCGGCCGAGCCCTTGGGTTTGGGGTGCCGTGGTGGTCATGGTTGCAGGCCTCGTCTTGGCAAACCTCGCAAACCGTTCAGCGACGGACGGCGCCAACGCCGAATGAGTCCCAACATTCTTATTGCCACCGCCCTCGTGCTGCTGGGCGGCGCCGGGTACGGCAGCATGTTTGCCGCCAACAAGATTGTTGCGGACGCGGATTTTCCGGTGCTAGCATACTTATTCTGGCAATCGCTCATCGGCGCGGCATTGGTCTTTGGCCTGCGCAGCATTCGTTGGCGGCGACCCAATACGAGCCCGCGCGCGGTGGCGCACTACGTCGGTTCAGCGGCGTTTGGCATGTTGATCCCGACCGGCGTTCTCGTACTAGCGGCGGACGAGCTACCGTCCTCGGTCCTGACGCTCACCATGACTCTGATTCCGTCTCTGACCTACACGTTTGCTTTTGTTTTGCGCGTCGAGCCACTGCGTTGGCTCAGTCTTGCCGCGATCGTTCTTGGTCTTGTGGGTGTGCTGCTGATCGTTGTGCCACAAGGCAGCCTGCCGGACGCCAGTGCTGCGATTTGGATTTTCCCCGCACTGATTGCACCCGTTTCGGCAGCGGCCAACAACTTGATCGTGGCCACGTTGCGACCACCGGAGTCGGACTCGCTGACATTGGGCGGTGCCGTTTTGCTAGGCGGCGCAGTGGTGATGCTGCCTATTGCCGCCCTCAACGGCGATCTTGTGGTGTTTTGGCAAACCCCGGCCGCATTGACGGGTGTAATTTGGGCCGCCATCGCGCAGGCAGTGGGGTTTTTCTGTCTCTATGAGATTATCCGGCGGGCCGGGCCGGTGTTCTTTTCGCAGATCTCCTACGTCATTGTGGCGTGCGGCATCGGTTGGGGTTTCGCGTTGTTCGCCGAACGACCCAGCGCCTGGGTTTGGGGAGCGGTCGCCCTGATGACGATGGGTTTGGCTTTGGCCAACGCCGCCATGGCCCGCGCACCGCACGATGCCGATGGGAGTTGAAGCCGTCACCATCACAGCTAAACTTTTCGGCCAATAAGGGAAGAAAATCATGGACGTCAAAGCCGCAGTTGCTTTCAAGGCGGGCAAACCACTTTCAATCGAAACCGTGCAGCTTGAGGGCCCGAGGGCGGGCGAGGTGCTGGTGGAAATACGCGCTACCGGCATTTGCCATACCGACGAGTTCACGCTTTCCGGTGCCGATCCCGAAGGTTTGTTCCCCGCTATCCTCGGTCACGAAGGCGCCGGCGTCGTGGTCGACACCGGACCCGGTGTCACCAGCGTCAAGAAGGGCGACCATGTCATCCCGCTTTACACCCCGGAGTGCCGGCAGTGTGAATACTGTCTGTCCGGTCGAACGAACCTGTGCCAGGCGATTCGTGAGACCCAAGGTCGCGGCTTGATGCCCGACGGGTCGAGCCGGTTTCGCCTCGGCAAAGAACCGATCCTGCATTACATGGGCACGTCGACGTTTGCCAATTACACCGTGCTGCCCGAGATTGCGGTGGCGAAGATTCGTGAAGATGCCCCGTTCGACAAAGTTTGCTACATCGGCTGCGGCGTGACCACCGGCATCGGCGCTGTGGTGAACACGGCCAAGGTCGAACCCGGATCTAATGTCGTGGTTTTTGGCCTGGGCGGTATCGGGTTGAACGTCATCCAAGGTGCTCGACTGGTGGGCGCCGACATGATCGTTGGTGTCGACATTAACCCCGCGCGCAAAGAAATGGCCGAGCGTTTCGGCATGACGCACTTCGTCAATCCCGAAGAGCTTGACGGCGACCTCGTGCCCTATCTCGTCGGCCTGACAAAGGGCGGTGCCGATTACAGTTTTGAGTGCATCGGCAATACCGGGGTCATGCGGGATGCGCTGGAATGTTGCCACAAGGGATGGGGCGAAAGCGTCATCATCGGTGTTGCACCCGCGGGCGCTGAGATCGCTACACGACCGTTCCAACTGGTAACCGGCCGAGTGTGGCGTGGCAGTGCCTTTGGCGGCGCCAAGGGGCGGACCGACGTGCCAAAAATTGTCGACTGGTACATGGACGGCAAGATTGAGATCGATCCGCTGATCACCCACACGATGCCACTGGGTGAAATCAACAACGCCTTCGATCTAATGCATGCCGGAAAATCAATCCGTAGCGTGGTGCTGTACGACAGCTAGCGCACGTCCCTTCGACGGCGTGTTGCCAAAAAGACGCCGGCGAAAATCAGCACGATTCCCACGAGGTGGTGGAGGCGGAACGGCTCGGTAAGAAATAGAACGCCGCCGAGCGCACCCCACACTGGCATGAGGTATTGCAACTGCGCGCCCCGTGCCGCGCCGAGGGTGGCGATGCCACGGTTCCAAAACGCGAAGGCTAGTAACGCTGGAAACAAGGCGATATAGCCGATCGAAATGGCGTTGTTGGTTGAGAGCGCAAATGTCCGGCCGCCCACAAGGTCAAACGCGTAGAAAGCCGCCAGCACCGGCATACTGACGACCATCATCATCATCAAGAACGGCAGCCCGCCGAGGTCGGTTGGCTTGTGTCGTAGCGATAATGTGTAGACCGCCCACGAAATAATGGCCGGCAGCATGAGCAAGTCGCCTGGATTGAACGAGAAGGCGCGCAACGCGCCAAGATCACCTTGGGTGATAATGGCAGTGATGCCACCGAAGGCCA
>Ga0302127_10002011_pt1 | contig 12279 bp, 11 predicted proteins | sample CB4_SCM_MG_FD_204452 | JGI IMG/M metagenome (GOLD analysis project Ga0302127, IMG submission 204452) | Marine microbial communities from Western Arctic Ocean, Canada - CB4_SCM | ecosystem: Environmental > Aquatic > Marine > Oceanic | place: Canada: Western Arctic Ocean | collected 2017-09-24
ACCCTGTTCTTTAGCCTGCGCCAAATCCATGATATCGGTTTGAATATCACTGTTGTTACGAATTTGTTCGTTGACTTTTCGTTCAATGAGCTGCAATTCATCTCTTGCAACCTCTTCGAAATGTGAAAAGTCAAAACGTAAACGGTCCGGCTCGACTAGAGATCCCCGCTGATTGACGTGGTCACCCAACACTTCCTGCAAAGCGGCATGCAACAAATGTGTTGCCGAGTGGTTGCGACGTGTCGCATTACGGAGACTCGCATCGACCTCGGCGTGCAAACTGTCCCCCACCGAAATCGAGCCATCGATCAAAACAACTTTATGAACAAAGGCATTACCATTCTTCACCGTATCAAGGACACTGACTGATACGCCATTGCCGAAAAACCGGCCTGTATCACCGGACTGTCCCCCTGACTCTGCGTAAAAAGGCGTGCTATCCACCACCAGGATGCCCTCATCACCCTCCGCGAAGCGCTCTACGGACTTGTCACCGCTATATAGTGATAACACCGTACTCTCACCATAAAGACTGTCATAGCCGACAAAGTCGGTTTCATAGTCAATATCCAACTCTGCCAATTCGTCACTGGAAAATTTACTGGCCGCGCGAGCTCGCTCTTTCTGCAATTGCATTTCGTGATCAAAGCCCTCCATATCAAGGGTAAGATTACGCTCCCGGGCAACATCTTCAGTCAGGTCTGTCGGAAAACCATAGGTGTCATAGAGTTTAAACACGATCTCACCCGGTATCTCTGTACCTTCAAGATCTGCAATCGCCTCCCCCAGCAATCTCATGCCCTGATCCAGTGTCACTTCAAACTGCTTTTCTTCTTTCAGCAGAATTTTTTCTATCTGCCCTTTTGTGCTGACCAGCAATGGATACGTATCGCCCATCAGCTCTACCAGGACAGCAACGAGTTTGTGGAAAAACGGACCCTTCGATTGCAATTTATGACCGTGCCGTAACGCCCGGCGAATGATCCGCCGCATCACATAACCGCGCCCTTCGTTGGATGGCAATACCCCATCGGCAATCAGGAATGCCGCTGTTCGAACGTGGTCAGCAATGACCTTAACCGAGGGCTGTCTACTATCTTGAACGCCAATTAATTCAGCAACACGCTCGCGAAGCGTGACAAAGAGATCAATATCATAATTGTCATGCACACCCTGCAGAATGGAGGCAACACGCTCCATCCCCATACCGGTATCTACACAAGGTCTCGGCAATGGCGTCAGCGTACCGTTCTTCGCCCGGTCATACTGGGTGAAAACCAGATTCCAAATCTCGACATAGCGGTCCATTTCTTCATCTGGCGTACCAGGAGGCCCCCCTGGTATTTCCGGCCCATGATCGTAGAAGATCTCAGAATTCGGTCCGCAGGGCCCCGTGTCTCCCATCGTCCAGAAATTATCATCAAGGCTAGTGATGCGGCTGGGGTCAAAGCCGATTTTCTTAGTCCAAATGTCAAAGGCCTCATCGTCATCCGTGTGAATCGTGACCCACAATCTATCTGCCGGTAACTTGAGCACGTCGATCAAGAATTCCCAGGCAAATGCTATTGCCTCTTCCTTGAAGTAATCACCGAAACTAAAGTTGCCCAACATTTCAAAAAACGTATGGTGCCGGGTCGTATAACCGACATTATCAAGGTCATTGTGCTTACCACCTGCCCTGATACAACGTTGACAACTGACAGCTCGCGAATATCCACGATTCTCACGCAGCGCAAACGCGTCCTTAAACTGGACCATGCCCGCATTGGTGAAGAGCAACGTCGGATCATTATCAGGAACCAACGAAGATGACTCTACGATTTGATGACCTTTGCTAGCAAAAAACTCCAGAAAGGCCTGGCGTAGTTGACGACTATCCATGAATTAACACACCCAGAAGCAAGATGGTAAAGATACCGAAATTCCCCAAACATCTAAAGGACATCTAAAGGATATCTAGAGGATAACTAGTAAAGCGAGGCAATCTCCTCAAAAGAAAAACCGCGCTGCTGCAAAAACCGACTGCGTTTCGCGCGCTCCTTGGCATTTTCGGGACCCAGTTCGCCAAACCGCCTGCTGGCAACACTGGTAACCTGCTCGCACCAGTCAATCGCACAATCCGCAAAAGCGCCGTTGATATCTTCGTCCTTGACGCCTTTGGTTTTGAGTTCCGATCGAATTTTCAGCGGCCCCTGACCATGGTTAGCGCGACTATGAAGGAATGCCTCCGCTAGTCGGCTGTCACTCTGCAGGCCTTCCTGATTTAACGTTTCTATTGCGTCTTCGATCAGGTTCGTTTCTGAGGGAAAACGCTTCCGAATCTTATAGAGTAATTCCTGCTTCGAATGTTCTCGACGCGCCAACAAACCCATTGCGGCGCGACGAATATCGACATTGATGCCTGCCATTACGATCCGGCAATGGGCGTGACGTTATCTACATCCTCTTCTGATCCTTCCTCGGCCTCCAGTCCTCCGAGCAACCTGGCACGCAGGGTCTGTTCAATTTCCTCTGCCATTTCAGGGTTCTCTGCAAGGTATGCGGCAGCGTTCTTTTTGCCCTGACCAATACGGATATCTTTATAGCTGTACCAGGCTCCGGCTTTGTCTACCAAGCCTTCCTGAACCCCCAGATCAATCACCTCACCCAGACGATAGATACCGCTACCATATAGAATCTGAAATTCGGTCTGCTTAAAGGGTGGCGCCACTTTGTTCTTGATTACTTTGACACGAGTCTCGTTACCAACGATTTCATCACCATCCTTAATAGCCCCAACGCGGCGTATATCAAGACGTACAGAGGAGTAAAACTTCAGCGCATTACCACCACTGGTAGTTTCGGGGCTACCAAACATGACGCCGATTTTCATGCGAATCTGGTTGATAAAAATCACCAGCGTGTTGGAATTTTTAATATTACCGGTCATCTTTCGCAGTGCCTGACTCATCAGGCGTGCCTGCAGACCCATATGATGGTCACCCATCTCACCTTCGATCTCTGCTTTTGGTGTGAGCGCTGCCACCGAGTCAATGATGACGACGTCTACCGCGCCAGAGCGCACGATCATGTCGCAGATTTCTAAGGCCTGCTCACCGGTATCCGGCTGAGACACCAGAAGATCATCGATATTCACACCAAGATTCCTCGCATACAGCGGGTCCAATGCATGTTCTGCATCGATAAAGGCACAGGTGCCACCGGTTTTCTGACTTTCCGCAATGACCTGCAGGGTTAGCGTAGTCTTCCCGGAAGATTCAGGACCATAAATCTCAACAACGCGGCCTTTCGGCAGACCGCCAATACCGAGCGCGACATCGAGCCCCAGTGAGCCGGTAGAAATAGAGGGGATTTTTTCGTGCGGTGAATCACCCAGGCGCATCATTGCACCTTTCCCATACTGCTTTTCTATCTGGGACAGTGCCGCACTCAGGGCTTTAACTTTTTCGCTGTCTTTCACTTCGGTATCTGACATGGCTTCCTCTTTTGGTTTCTTTAAATTCTTTAGTTTCTTTAAATTCTTTTGGTTTTCTGTTTACTGTATATTTAAACAGTATTATCCATATTATTATTAAAACGCCAAATTCTTTTTAAATATTTTTTTATTTACGTAGAATCATGATAATTCCCTAATAAAGTAACCCGTGACCCAGCCATCACACACACCGATGATGCAGCAGTATCTTGGCATCAAGGCCAAGCATGCCGATGAGCTGTTGTTCTATCGCATGGGCGACTTCTATGAACTCTTCTTCGGCGACGCGCAACGCGCAGCGGAGCTACTCGACATCACCCTGACTGCGCGGGGTCAATCGGCGGGCGAACCGATTCCCATGTGTGGTGTGCCCTACCACGCCGTCGATACCTACCTCGCGCGACTTGTCAGACAGGGTGTCTCGGTTGCTATCTGCGAGCAAATCGGCAACCCGGCGGAAGCTAAAGGACCCGTCGAGCGCCAGGTTGTTCGTATCGTCACCCCGGGTACACTGACCGATGACTCCCTGCTGGACGCTAGCGAAGACAATCTAGTTGCCTGCATCATTAAAGTCGGCGACGTCTGGGGGCTATCAATACTCGACCTGAGCAGCGGACGATTTGAACTCGAGGAGCTGACGGACGACGAATCTCTGGCCAGCGAACTGCACCGCTTACGTCCTGCAGAACTTATCACGTCAGATGCGCTGGACTATCCGCCAACAGTCACAAATCATGCAGGCGTTCGACCAAGACCGGCGTGGGAATTTGACCTCGTCAGCGCTGAAAAAACGCTGACCCGTCAATACAAGGTTCGTGACCTGGACGGTTTCGGTTGTGCTGACAAGCATGCCGGTGTCATCGCTGCCGGTTGCCTGCTCGCCTATGTCAAAAGCACACAGCTCGCCGAGCTGCCGCACATCCAGCCACTGCGCCTGCTCGATAAAGATGACGCTGTCATCATCGATGCGGCATCACGTCGTAATCTGGAATTGGACACGACGATCTCCGGCGCAACGGACAACACACTGTTTCAGGTGATTAACCACACTCAAACAGCAATGGGCTCTCGGTTGTTAAAACGGTGGATTAATCGACCCATCAGAGATCGTGCAACCCGGGAAGATCGACTGGATGCGGTCGAGTTCCTGATGGGTAACTTCAGCTACGAAACGCTAATACCCCACCTGACACAGATAGGAGATATTGAGCGCATTCTGGCTCGAGTCGCACTACGTTCTGCGCGCCCCAGGGACCTGGCGCGCCTACGTGATTCGCTGCTTGCACTTCCGGCACTGACAGCGCTACTCGGTAGTTTTCAAGTCTCCAGAATTAAACAGATCGCTGCTCAGTGCCCACATTTTCCTGAGGTTAGTAGCGAATTATGCCGTGCCATTATCGACAACCCACCTGTCGTTATTCGCGAAGGCGGTGTTATCGCATCCGGTTACGACGAGGCTTTAGATGATCTGCGTGGCATCAGTGAAAACGCCGCTGAATTTCTTGTGCAGTTGGAACAGGAAGAACGTGAGAAAACGGGCCTGTCTACCCTGAAGGTTGGCTACAACCGCGTTCATGGCTATTACATTGAAATCAGCAGAAGTCAGTCCGAGTCCGCACCGACACATTATGTGCGACGGCAAACACTCAAAAATGCCGAACGTTTTATTACCCCCGAACTAAAAACCTTTGAAGACAAAGCGTTATCCAGCAAGAGCCGCTCTCTGGCGCGGGAGCGAGAACTCTACGAAAAATTGCTGGATCGATTACTGATCGACCTTGTGCCCCTGCAACAGGCGGCTGCGGCAATTGCCGAACTGGATATCCTCGGTAACCTCGCCGAACGTGCAGTCACCCTGACGCTTTGCCGACCGCAACTCATCACAGAGCCATCGATCAGCATCACTCAAGGGCGTCATATTGTTGTTGAACAGATGCTTAATGATCCCTTTGTTGCCAACGACCTGACATTACATGATGAGCGTCAAATGCTCATTATTACCGGGCCCAATATGGGCGGAAAATCCACCTATATGCGTCAAGTTGCACAGATTACGATCCTTGCTCACATCGGCAGTTTTGTCCCCGCCAATAGCGCCACCATCGGGGAAATCGACCGAATATTCACGCGTATTGGTTCATCGGACGATCTGGCCAGTGGACGCTCCACCTTTATGGTTGAGATGACAGAAACCGCCATGATTTTAAATAATGCCAGTGCGCATAGTCTTGTGCTGCTGGACGAAATCGGGCGCGGCACCTCGACCTTCGATGGTCTGGCGCTCGCCTGGGCCTGCGCCTGTCACATGACGCAACACGTAAAAGCACTGACACTCTTTGCTACACATTATTTTGAAATGACAGCATTACCAGAACTACTGGATGGCACGCACAACGTACACTTATCCGCCCAGGAATTTGAAGAGCAAATTATCTTTATGTATACCGTATCCGAGGGCCCGGCAAGCCAGAGCTATGGACTACAGGTAGCACGCCTTGCCGGAATTCCGGATGCTGTGATCAAACTCGCTCAACAGAAACTGCAATCTCTCGAGGCGAGCGATAACCGGCATCTGCCTGCACCGAAACAATCTGATCTCTTCGTCCGTACGCCTAGCATGGTCGAGAAAAAGCTATCCGATGTCGATGTCGATAACCTGTCGCCGCGGGAGGCCCTCGATCTTATCTATCACCTTAAAGAAGCGCTGCCGGACGACCCCGCTTGATATTGTGTGCAGCGGAAAAACTGCTAGAATGCCATCTTTTCCAGGCGCCACGAATCGGCGCGCACTAACCCATAAGGATTCCAAGTATGACGTTTGTCGTGAGTGACGGTTGTATTAAGTGCAAGCACACCGATTGTGTAGAGGTCTGCCCCGTAGACTGTTTCTATGAAGGTCCAAATTTCCTAGTGATACATCCCGATGAATGTATCGACTGTGCATTGTGCGAACCAGAATGTCCGGTGGATGCGATTTTCTCAGAGGACGAATTACCAGCCGATGAGCAGCCATTTCTAGAACTGAACGCTGAACTGGCTGAAATCTGGCCAAATATCACTGAAAAGAAAGACCCCCTGGTCGACGCGGAAGACTGGGCGGAAGTTAAGGGTAAACTCGAGCATCTAGAACGCTAGCGAGTTACCACGCAAAAAAAAACAGGAAGCGACCGGCGAATAGCTTCCTGTTTCTGATTCCTTTCCTTGCTTCCCTGCAGGCCGTGGTAGCCCCTAATCCCTTTAATCGCTATCCGTCGCGAGATGCCAATCAATATAGCACCACCGCTGAATTAGACAACTTGACCACAAAACTCCAGATTTCTTAGCTTCCGTATTTAGCCTTTTTATTCAATAGGTTACATTGATTGGCCCATCGCAATAGGGCCAATTTCCTACAAACATTTCAGACATATCCTACAGCGCTGGTAAGTACTGAAGCGGGTTCTCCGGTTTACCATTTAATCGAATCTCAAAATGTAGCATCTCAATATCAGAACCACTGGTACCGACTCTTGCCAGTATCTGGCCACTGGTCACCCGATCGCCCTCCTGCACACGAATATCCTGATTATTGCCATAAGCGCTGAGGAAACGATCATTGTGTTTTACGATCACCAGCTTGCCATAACCCCGCAAGTTCCCCCCGGCATAGACCACGACACCGGCTGCCGCTGCGTTCACTCGAGCACCAGTCCCTCCCTTGATATCGATACCCTTGTTAAGGTTCCCGGAAAGTGAAAACTCCTTAATCACTTCACCCTTAACAGGCCATTGCCACACGACCTGAGCGACGTTAGGCGGCGAAGAGCTTTTGGTACGGGGTTTCGGTTGGGTTTTTTTGCGCTGTGTTGATTTTTTCCTGACCGACTTTTTAGGTTTGCCACGAAGAACGATCTTCTGATCTACGAATATGGTGTACGGAGACTTGATGCTATTGACGGCTGCAAGGCCCTTGTAATCCAGACCATAGCGCCATGCAATTGAGTACAGGGTATCTCCTTTTTGCACGCGATGAACATCACTGGCAGCGGTCCTGGACTCACCAATATCCCGCACCGGGACTCTGCCGGAACTGGCACATCCGACCAAAAAACCCAGTAGCAGAGAGATAACGATCCAGCGCATCAGCGTTTCAGGAGGTCCTGGGGTTTTCACTTCGAGTAGCAATCCAGTCAAGCAGAACAACCAGCAGGATACCGCTCAACGCAACACCGATCGCGAGCATCATGTTTGCCTGCTCATTCATAATCACCTCATAAGTCTGTGGCATTACGGGCTCCTGTAAGATAGGAATCTGCGAGCCGTCTGATTTCAGCTGGTATCTCAAGGTATTTTTCCATGGCCATAGTTTCGCCAGAGAGCCCATCATAAAACCTGTAAGCAATGCCAGTGTACCGTTTCGAAATCGTGAAAAGAGCACCGAGAGTACCTGAGCAAAACTCACCAAGCCAATCGCACAGCCGGCACCCAGCGTCATCAAACTAACTACATCGAAAGATTTGATGGCGTCAACCACGAACGTATAGAGCCCCATAATCAACAAAATAAAACTGCCAGATAAGCCGGGTAGTATCCAAGCACAAACTGCAAACATTCCACCAAAGAATAGGGCCGCCGGTGTAGGCGAAATTTCTAATGGCGTAATATGAGTGACAACAATCCCCACCAGCACACCCACTATCAGGAATAGATAGGATTCAAACTGTGTTCGACTGATGTCTTTGCTAACGACCCAACAGGACGCCAGCACCATGCCAAAGAAAAATGACCACAGAGCGACGGGTTCGTTATGCAGCAAATAACTAATTGCGTTGGCAAAAACGATAATCGACACAGCCATACCAGCGAACAATATCAACAAAAATCGTGCATCGGTGAGAACCCATACCTCCCTGACACCTTCTTTTCTGAGTCTTGGTATCAAGGCCGGCGTAAATTGCTTTAAGCTATTAACCAGACGTTCGTAAATCCCGGAAATAAACGCAATGGTTCCGCCTGAGACACCCGGTACAATTTCCGCCGCTCCCATGAGCAAGCCAACACATAATGTTCGCACACTCATGCTTTGCCACTAACCAATGGTACGAAATTAACACTTTCAAGGACTTCTGTGGTCACTTCACTAGCGGTACGGGTCACCAACACCAGTTCCTGACCATGCGAGTTACCGAGCGGGACTACCATGCGCCCACCGACGTTAAGTTGCGCAATCAATTCTTCAGGGATGCGCATCGGTGAAGCGGTGACGATGATACCGTCATAGGGTCCTTTTTCCGGCCAGCCCATGCCTCCATCAGCATGTCGATAGCTAATATTACGTACACCCAGGAGCTTAAATTTCGAAGCGGCGCGTTCCAACATACCAGATATTCGTTCCACCGTGTACACCTTAGACACAAGCTGTGCGAGAACAACCGCCTGATAGCCAGACCCGGTGCCAACCTCAAGTACGTTATCCAAGGGACCCTCGGCGAGTAGCACTTCTGTCATCCTGGCCACAATATAGGGTTGAGAAATTGTCTGGTTAAAACCTATGGGTAACGCTGTATCCTCGTAGGCACGATGGGCTAGTGCCTCGTCCACAAACACATGTCGCGGCGTCGAATTAATGACTTCCAAAATTCGAGTATCTGTCACGCCTTGTTCTCGGAGTCTCCCGATCAGACGGTTTCTTGTTCTCTGGGAAGTCATCCCGACGCCCGAAAAATCCAGATCACTATTCAACAGGGGCTCCCGCATCAGCGTAATTTAATATCTCGCCAATCATGCTGGTGGCATAGCAGCCCGGCGCTAGGGTAAAAGTAAGATTCAAACCCTCCTCATTGAACTGCCAATCAAAAGACCCCGGTTTTTCAATCATCCGACGTTCACCGACCTTTACCTTAAGTCGCCTCAACCCTGCAACGAAGGCTGTCTCCTCGGCTGACATATTTTCTTCTCCGGCTTGTGGGTCTCTGGAACGCCCGTAGAGGGGACCAAACTCAGGAACCGTTTTCCCAGCCAGGCAATTCGACAAATAGCCATTGAACAAATGCGAACGTATCGTAGAAATCATCATTCCGCGGTTTTTTTTATTTCGGCCCTGTATAAATTCTGCTGCCTGAGCCAGATTGTCATGCCCAAATCGTTGCGGCCCATAGTAATTTGGAAACCCGTTTGCCTTAATCATCTCCATCCGATCTATCAACAGTGCTTGTGACGACGATGGATCAAGATCGCGAATCTGTATATCAAACCGATTACCTGCCAAATCACCGGGTCTTAATTTTCGACTGTGCCTTGTCGTTGCCAATAGTTCCGCGCCCTCAATGTGCATACTATCCCAGTCGCGATCACTTTTCGGCAGATAACAACTAAACCACTGCTCGGTCACCGCATATCGGTCCTTGCGTCCCGCATACCCGACATCCATTGCTGCAACCCCACAATAATCTGCGATTTGCCCTGCCAACCACTGCGTGTTGGTATCACGCTTGCGTAAGTGAAGGTAGACATGCTCGCCCTGCCCTGTGAATTCAGTGAGGGGCAGCTCCTGAACACCAAAATCCTCGCTGCGCGCGCGCATAACACCGCTAACTAACGGCGGCTCATACATTGATGCCAAACACATCATAATGGCGCGAGCAGGACAATCGCCATCGCTGCGATACCTTCACCACGCCCAATGAAACCCATACCTTCCGTCGTTGTTGCTTTAATGCTCACATCGGTATCGGGAATCTTCAGCGCATTGCCAATAGCCTCGCGCATCGCGTCTACATAAGCTGCGACTCGCGGTGTTTCCGCCAACAGGGTCAGATCCATATTGACAATGCGATATTGCTCCTTGCTGATCATCTCATTGACCCTCTGCAACAGTTGGAGACTATTGATATCACTATAGGCTTCGTCAGTGTCAGGAAAATGCTTGCCTATATCACCGAGCGCCAGGGCACCCAGTAAGGCGTCACATATCGCATGCACCAGTACGTCACCATCGGAATGCGCTAAGAGCCGCCGCTCACTGGGTATATCAACGCCACCCAGCCGAATCTCAAACGATCCCTTTTCATCTCCAAAACGGTGTGCATCAAAACCCTGACCTATTCGCATGCGCCGGTCTCCAGATAAAACTGCGCGAGCTCGACGTCACCGGGTGACGTTATTTTAATGTTGTCACGATGGCCGGGAACTAACTTTGGCTGGTAGCCAGCCATCTCGACTGCAGACGATTCGTCGGTCATGGTGGCACGGTCCCCATTACTTATGGCATCTCGCAATACACCATAGCGAAACATCTGTGGTGTCTGGGCGTGCCAAAGATCCCGTCGGTCAGGGGTGGTCACGGTATCTGTTGTAGTCAACTTCAAGGTATCAATAACTGGCACTGCAAGCAGACCTCCGGCTGGCTCATCTTTTACCTCGTCTTTAAGGTGCAGGATGTCCGGTGTGCGCACACAGGGCCGCACGGCATCATGTACCATCACAAATTCATGCGCTGCAATATGAAGTGCATTCAGCCCACTCATGACCGAATCACTACGCAGTTCGCCGCCGCTGACAACTTCACAGGCATCCACTAGTGGAATTTTCTGATAGCGTTCATCGGATGCTGAAACTACCAGCACCAGACGATCCGGGTTGAGCGCCAGCAAGCGTGCTAAAGTCACTTCAAGCACCGTTTTGCCCTGTAATGTTAGATACTGCTTGGGGGTTTGCGACGATAATCGACTTCCGATACCGGCTGCAGGGACTACGACACATATTCCGGCGAGAGATCGCGCAGCACTCACGGGCGCAGAATCTTATTCTTCAACCAGCAGGAAGAACGTCTCATTCCGCTTGATTAAACCGTATTCGCTCCGGGCTTTTTCTTCGATTGCATCCAGGCCCTCTCTAAGATCCATGATTTCTGCTTTCAGGATTGCATTTCTTTGTCGCATGGAACCGTTGCCTGCAGCCATGACATCCACCTGTTCGTTAAGATTACTCGCGTGGGCAAGGCTGCCTTCACCGATCCAGAGCCGGTACTGTAGAGAAACCAGCAGGGCAACCAGACCCAATGAGAGTATCTGTGCGGGTTTCATCTCTGGAACTCCGCTAAACCTTTGTATACAGCCGAACAGCGATCTTCTATACGCAGTAGCCTGTTATATTTCGCAACCCGGTCTGAACGACATAAAGAACCGGTTTTTATTTGACCCGCCGCAGTCGCCACAGCGAGGTCGGCAATGGTGGTATCTTCGGTTTCGCCTGAACGGTGAGAAATGACCGTACTGTACCCCACATCTCTGGCGACCCTTATCGCTTCGAGAGTTTCACTTAACGTCCCAATCTGATTTACCTTGACCAGAATAGAGTTCGCGACACCAGCATCAATACCTTGCTGCAGAATCTTTGGGTTGGTGACAAACAAATCATCGCCCACCAGCTGCACTTTATCACCGAGTTTTCTGGTAAGGCTCTCCCAGCCTGCCCAGTCGCTCTCATCTAACCCATCCTCGATAGACAGTATGGGGTACTTATCCACCAGCTCTGCAAGATAGTCACCAAATTCTTCGGAATTAAACGATCGTTGCTCGCCGGACAACTCATACTGACCGTTCGAATAGAACTCTGATGCCGCGCAATCAAGTGCCAGATAGACATCTCTACCCGGGACATAGCCTGCTTTTTCAATCGCCGACATAATAGCTTCAAGGGCCGACTCATTACTTGGCAGGTTTGGTGCAAACCCTCCTTCGTCTCCCACTGCTGTGCTCAGACCCTGCGCTGACAATACGGCTTTCAGGGTATGGAATATCTCTGCGCCACAACGCAGGGCTTCT
>Ga0302127_10002012_pt1 | contig 12275 bp, 10 predicted proteins | sample CB4_SCM_MG_FD_204452 | JGI IMG/M metagenome (GOLD analysis project Ga0302127, IMG submission 204452) | Marine microbial communities from Western Arctic Ocean, Canada - CB4_SCM | ecosystem: Environmental > Aquatic > Marine > Oceanic | place: Canada: Western Arctic Ocean | collected 2017-09-24
ATTGGCCTCAAATAACATTTCAAATCTCCGACCATCACCAAGAAATTTTTTCGAAATATTCCAAAGATTATCGCCATCCTCAACTATATATGTCCGCGTCTCATCTGTTTTTTTTGGATTGATCTCAACAATGGCCTCAGACTTCTCGACGACCGAGGTTGCAACGGTCTTTTGGTCGAAAGCACGTCGCACTTCACTGACAGCAGGAGCTGTTTCAGCCACTATCTTCTTCGGTTCAACTTCAGCGAGACCCTCGACAAGCTTTAACTCAATTTTTTTGGCGTTGACTTCTTCCGGTTCCATCGTCAGAGCATGATTCCACTGGAAGCGTGCTTCGATCACTCGCCCGACACGCCAATAAGCATTGCCCAAATGATCATTGATCACGGGATCGTCGGGTTTAAGTACCACCGCGCGCTCAAGCTCCTCAACCGCTTCTTCAAAATTTCCCAGCCTATAATAAGCCCACCCCAGACTATCAGCGATGTATCCGTCATCTGGGCGCAGCCCGACCGCGCGTTTAACCATATCGAGCGCAATATCAAGATTTACACCAAGATCTATCCAAGAATATCCAAGATAGTTCAAAACAAATGGCTGTTCAGGTTCCAACTCCAGCGCTGCTTTGAAGTCTACCTCCGCCTTATCCCATAGGCCGGTGCGTTCATAAGAAATGCCTCTAAAGTAGTAGAGCTTCCAGTCATTCCGACCAGGTTCTTTGGGAAGCTTGATCGCACGATTATAACAATCAAGCGCCTCCCCAAATCTCTCGTGAGCTCGCATTATCGTGCCACAGGAGATAAGGGCCAAACGGTCACTAGGATTTTGCGCTATCAGCGCATCGAGGCGGAATTTTGCTTCATCAACCCGATCAAGCGAATTAAGATTGAGCACCGCTTGTATTTCGGCTTCACGGCTGAGTGGCGAAGAAAGAGATATTTCCGAATAAGCTTCAATAGCTTCTTCATGACGATTTTGCTTATCATGAATATTACCAATCAAAAAATGAACCATATCGAAATCAGGGCGAATATAGAGGGCAAGATTAAGATAAATAAGTGCCAGACTTCTACCACCATCTTGAGACAGAGCTAAGCCAATCACATAGAGGGTCTCAGCAACACCATCGAGCGGATTTTGGACCAACGGTTCAGTCACCTGGCCACTCACCACCCGCTCCATATTTGCACTAATGATCGGATGATCCGGCACATCCTCTAGATAAGACTTATAGATCTCGATCGCCCGTTCTTGAGCCCCATGCCTCTCCAAGAATCGGCCATAGGCATCAACCACACGCAGCCGCGGCACTGATTCATATGCCGCTGCATAAGCTATGTCTGCGTCATCATTTCGCCCCTGCATTTCAGCCAAAAGGGCCGAGTGATAGGCACGGAAGCTTCCAAATGTCGAGCTTTCATCTAGATTCTCGACATTACCTCGGGCCGCCTCAGGATTACCGGCCGCCTGATGTACCCACATCTCTAAAAGACCCGATGTGAATCGTGCTATTGGTCCAGCATCATTGGCAGCAAACCGAGCGCGGGATGCCGGGTAGTTACCGCTCTTCAATGCCTTAAGGCCAAGAAGTACATTGGCGCCCAGATTATTGGGGGAAACTTCTGCCACTCGCGGTGCCAACTCTAGTCCCCGAACAAATCCGCCTGACGAAATTACATAGACCATGGCTAGCTCAAGCAACATACTATTCCCCGGATCCAGCTTGAGCGCATCGTGCAGATACTTTGCAGCATCTCTTCGATCACGATCATTGCCGGCCTGCCGTGCTGCCAAATAAGATCCAAATAAGGATATATCTTCACCGTGATCGTCGGCGTTGGCGGTCTTACCGACTACGCGCGCATCCACGCCGGCCAGTCCAAACATAATGTAAATAGCAACCCCACAAGCCAGCACTCCAGCCAAGCACCAACGCTGCAAACAGGCACGCCAAACCATTGAGACCGCCTTGGGGGAAATCATCTCCACCCTCATGAAAACACACCTCGTCTTGCATTTCTTGGGCTTATCGCTGCGCTATGGCCGCACCATGGCGCGCTGCGCGACCCATCGCAAGTGGATTTGCACGGGATAACGCAATACCAAATAGGCCAAAGGACAAAACCAATTTTAGTTCTTATCTCGATAACATCAAATATTGCTGTACTTGCCAATCTCGACCAGAAAATAGAAGCAAACTTTGTTAATCTCATGCCAGATTATCTGCTCATACTCACAACTAGCATCTTGCTCTTACCTCTCTCTGCACACGAAGTGGACTAGGCTTGACCAACAGGTTGCATCAGCCATGTGTTTAGCCGACGATAGGGTAACACGCATGAGAGACTTACTCACTACACAAGCCACCACAGAGGGATAGGCATATGGCACATTTTGTCTGCGATATTGAAACTGACATGTTTGTCGAACCATCCTTTTATACCAATCACGCCAGAGGCTTTCTTCGCGCAGATCTAATCGGCCGCACACAGGGCTCGGTTCATATGGGCTTTCGTCTGTGTGATCTGAAACCTGACGGCAACATTGATACGTGTGTTCATTCCTTTGAAAAAGGCCTTTTTATTACCGAGGGTGAAATTGAGCTTAACCGGAATGGTGAACTTTTTCACCTGCACAAACATGATTTTGCACTGATCCCGATTGGTGTCCCCCATGCCATTCGCAACACTTCATCTGCTCCGGCTAGATTCATTGAAAAATGCGCGCCGCGACCCAAGGAAGACGACGAATGGCAAGATAGTTTTTTTTCCAAACCTCTGAACTGGAACCTGAACGGAGAACCTACCCTTGTGAGCGAACCTCTGCAGCGCATGGTCGGCCATTTTGACTTGAGTCAATTGCCAGCCAGCCAAAGGGTCGACAATCACATGTGGGGATGGTCGAAAAAACTTCTTATCGACAAAGTCCTAGGCGCCCATCAATTTGATCTCTTCATCATAGAATTCGATGAAGGTGGCCAGACCAGCAGCCATGATCACAATTTCGAGGAGGCGTATTTTGTTTTGGATGGAGAAGTTACCTTTACCGCCGAAGGGGCTGAGTATGTTTTGAAGCCAGGTACTATCGCCTGGTCAGGAGTTGGCGCGCCGCATGGATTTTACATGAACCGGGGCACATCATGTCGCTGGCTTGAAGTTATGTCGCCGCAACCGCCAGTACAGTTTGGCAACCGCCGCATGGCCAATTGGGATTTAATTCGCTCAGAACTTGCCACCTAATATCAGACTTCTCTCAAATAAGGAAAACCAAATTGGTCCAAGATCCCACATGGGTTAACCTGGTTGTTGAAGAAGCTTTAGAGCCAGGGCTAGCCATCTGCGACCCTCATCACCACCTCTGGATTTACCGCGAAAGCGACCATCTGCGCGATCACCAATATTTGTTAAACGATCTACTGAATGATCTATCGGGTGGCCACAACATAAAATCCACGGTTGCCGTCGAATGCCGCGCTGAATTTCTAAAGGATGGACCGCCAGAGATGCGTCCCATTGGCGAGACACGCTTTGTTGCCGAATTGACCGAAGAATGCCAATCCGGCGACGGCATACGCGTAGCAGCCGGCATTGTCGGCTCGGCTGATTTGGACCTTGGAGATGCCATCCGTCCCGTTCTTGAAGCTCAGATTGAAGCCGGACGCGGCAGGTTCCGTGGCATTCGCCACACCGCAAGTTGGGATGCTAGCGATGCGGTGCGCAACGGCTTTACCAACCCACCCCCGGGCCTTTATCTCGACCGTGTGTTTCGAGAAGGCTTTGCTCATTTAGAACAGCTCGGCCTCACCTTCGAAGCCTGGTGCTATCATCCCCAATTACTCGATGTGGCAAGCCTTGCCCGCTCTTTCCCTAACACCACCATTATCATGAATCATCTAGGCGGCCCACTCGGAATCGGCCCCTATAGTAAGCGCCGAGCTGAGGTCTTCACCCAATGGCAAAATGGGCTCACCGAGCTCGCCGCATGCCCCAATGTACATATCAAACTAGGCGGCATTCAGATGGATGTGAACGGATTTGGCTGGGAAGATCGCGTCCTGCCACCAACATCTGAAGAACTCGTCAAAATCACTACACCCTATCATCTGCACGCGATCGAAAAATTCGGAGTAGACCGAGCAATGTTTCAAGGAAACTATCCGGTCGACAAACTGAGTTGTGGCTATACCGTTCTGTGGAATAGCTTCAAACGCATAGTCTCTGACGCTTCTCCGGAGGAAAAGGCCAAGCTGTTTCACGACAACGCAACGTGCCTCTACAACCTCGAGGATCAAGGGTCTGGCTAACCTTCACACTTCGGGATCTTCTACATATTCGGATAAGTCGGCCCACCCGAGCCCTCCGGCGCCACCCAGGTAATATTCTGACTTGGGTCTTTGATGTCGCAGGTTTTACAGTGCACGCAGTTTTGCGCATTGATCTGCAGCCGCGTGCCCGTGCCCATTTCATTATCTACCCACTCATAAACACCGGCCGGACAGTAATAGGCTGAAGGTCCACCAAAAGTACTAAATTCAGCCGTCAACTGTACATTCATATCGGCCACCTGCAAGTGTACCGGCTGATCTTCTTCGTGATTAGTCCCCGACAAGAAAACCGACGAAAGCCGATCGAATGAGATTTTCCCATCAGGTTTTGGATACTTGATCGCTCTCACTTTGGAGACCGGCATAAGACCCACATGATCAGGTTTCCCATGCTTCATTGTGAACGGCAGCCCAATTCGTAGCTGGCGCATCCACATGTCTATACCCCCAAGAGCTATGCCGAGATAGGTACCAAAGCGCGACCACAGCGGTTTCACATTGCGCACCCTCGAAAGCTCCACCGCCACGTCGCTTTTGTGATAAGCCGCCTGATATCCAGTAAGTTCATCATGCGAACGGCCTTCGCCTAATGCGTCAAACGCAGCCTCAGCCGCCATCCCCCCCGTCAAAATAGCGTTGTGAGATCCTTTGATACGCGGCACATTAACAAATCCAGCTGCACAACCAGCAAGGACCCCACCCGGAAACACCAGCTCCGGCACAGACTGAAACCCACCCTCGGTGATCACGCGAGCACCATAGGAAATCCGCTTACCTCCCTCAAATGTCGACCTAATAGCTGGGTGTGTCTTGAAGCGCTGGAATTCTTCAAACGGTGAGAGAGTTGGATTTTTATAATTTAGATGAACAACAAACCCGACTGAAACCAGATTCTTATCAAAATGATAGAGAAACGAACCACCTCCTGTGCTCCGATCAAGCGGCCAACCCATCGTGTGTTGAACCAACCCTGGTTTATGTATTGACGAATCAACCTCCCACAACTCTTTAATTCCAAGACCATATTTTTGCGGATCTCTACCGGCATCGAGGTCAAATTTTTTGACAAGATTCTTGGTCAGTTGTCCGCGCGCACCTTCGGCAAATATGGTATATCGCCCACGCAGCTCCATACCGCGCATGAACGTATCTTTTTGCAATCCATCGCGCGAAATTCCCATGTCCCCGGTCGCGACACCAACGACAGCACCTGCCTCATCATAGAGAATTTCACTGGCCGCAAATCCTGGGTAAATCTCAACACCAAGATCTTCAGCAATCCCACTTAGCCAACGGCAAACATTACCAAGGCTCGTAACGTAACAGCCCTCATTCGACATCAGCCGAGGCATTAAAATATTGGGAATAGAAAGAGATCCAGCAGGTCCCAGCACCAAAAAACGATCATCGTTCACCGGTGACATCGATGGCGGATCAAGATCACGCCAATCCGGCAATAACTTGTTCAACCCCACCGGATCAATCACTGCCCCAGAGAGTATATGGGCGCCTACTTCCGAGCCTTTTTCCAATATTGTGACGGAAATATCCCTATCGGCTTCCACCGCCAATTGCTTGAGACGAATAGCCGCAGCAAGTCCGGCTGGCCCCGCGCCGACAATAACCACATCAACATCCATTGACTCGCGATCGGGCAGTTCACTCATTGTTTATCCCCATTGTAGAATGGCGGCATCGCCGCGCAGGTATTTTCAGCCTATGCTATCAGGACAGTGAAATTCAAACCGAACATCGTTTTGGCAAAAAACATAGGTTTTGGCAAAGAGTATGGACCGAGATCAAGCCCTCGCGCTTCTGCAATGGTACGAGCTGTCAGGCGTTGACGAGGCTATCGATGACGTAGCCCATGACCGATTTAGCGAGGCTGTCTCGCCACCCCTAAAATCTATATTGCCACGCGCACCATCCGTCTTGTTCCCGCACAGTCCGTCACATGACGCTTTCGGCACAACCGAGGGCAAACGTAGCGCCTCCGCCAACGCACAAGCCAACGTTCCCCCCACAAATACTTCGCTTGCCCCCATCCCATCAGAGCCATACGTTGAACCTTCTCTAGCTGCTCGCGAGCTAGCAAGCAGCGCCCGTAACCTCGCTGAACTGGAAAAAGCCGTCAGGAATTTTGCCGGTTGTTCTCTCAAAAGCACTGCCAAGAACACCTGTTTTTGTGACGGAAATCCGTCATCTCGCATCATGTTCATCGGTGAAGGCCCAGGGCGAGATGAAGATATCCAAGGCAAGCCCTTTGTCGGGCGCGCTGGTCAGTTGTTTGATCGAATGTTGGCGGCGATTGGCCTTGATCGCACTAATGTCTACATCACTAATATTGTCTATTGGCGCCCGCCCGGCAATCGCACCCCAACTCCCGAGGAAACAGCTAGCTGTCGACCATTTACCGAACGTCAGATTGAGCTTGTCAATCCGGATATTCTGGTGTTTCTGGGTGGCGCATCGGCAAAACACCTACTGTCCACAAATCAGGGCATTACTAGGCTCCGTGGTACCTGGAAGTCATTTCTGCTAGGCAACAAAGAATACCCGGCCATGCCAACTCTTCACCCCGCTTATCTCTTGCGCCAAACTGCACAAAAACGCCTTGCATGGACAGACTTTCTACAAATCAAACGCGCTCTGGACAGCACGGATACTAACAACATGGGAAAACCCACCTGACATGCCTGGAATTGACAAAAACCGCCCCTTCATTGCCCTATCTATTGCCATACTCACTGTTTCGGATTCAAGATCCATAGAGGATGACACCTCGGGTACACTTCTGATCCGTAGCATAAAAGATGCCGGTCACAATGTTGCTAACCGCAACATTGTGACTGACGATATAGAAGCAATACACCGAGTAGTAAGGGCCTGGATCAACGATCGCACGATCGACGTGATAATCACTACCGGCGGAACCGGTCTCACCGGCAGAGATATCACGCCAGAAGCGATTGAGCCTTTTTTTGAAAAACGAATCGATGGTTTTTCCATCGCTTTTCATCAGATGAGTATGGAGAAAATAGGCACATCAACAGTCCAATCCCGAGCCACAGCCGGTGTTGCTAGCGCCACATATATCTTTGTACTCCCTGGATCACCTGGAGCGTGCCGCGATGCCTGGGACGGAATTCTCGCCAACCAACTCGACTATCGCTATATGCCATGCAATTTTGTGGAAATTATGCCGCGGCTGGAAGAACATCTTCACCGCTCTAAATCATGATCATCGACATCACTTATGCTTAATATAAAAACAGTTCCAAAACCCTACCTGATTTATCCTGCATACTATCCTTAGCTAACCTTACAACCGGAGTATGTCATCTTATCCTTCCTCTGGAACACACCATATTAAGTGCAACTGTTTTGAGGATTACCTCCAGATGGGACAAGGCGTCCCTCGCACCAATGCCTTCCAAAACGCATAGTCCGCGCCGCAGTCAATATCTTCAAGCAGATCCAGAAAAACTTCACGAAGACCCGCCAGATTGGCCATGGTATCGTCGAGCGTATAGCTGGTAGACCAGCGAACATCAGTAAAAAGGTTCACCGCCAACCGGTGATGGGTAATGCCAATCAAATTATACCCGCCATCGGAAGAGGGGCAGAACACCACATCATGGCGCCCAAGCACCGCAAAAGCCTCTGCAACATGCCGCTGGCCAAGAGTAGGAATATCACTTCCAACCACGACCACCGGCCCTGGTGGCATGGCGCTGATCGAGCGCAACATGCGCGAGCCAAGATCCCCCTTTCCCTGCGCAATAAGTCCAACATCGATTGGCCATACCGGGTTAGAAATCGCATGATCTGGCGTCACCGCAAGATAGGTTTCCCAGCGCTTATCGCGTCCCAAAACGCGCACCAACCTTGCAAGTTCATGTCTGTAAAACCACGTCGCTGTCACAGCTCCAATATCGCCTGCAAGACGCGTTTTTACCCGGCCCATGACCGGTGCCTTAGCCATGATGATGACAGAACGAGCATCTTTCATCTGTCAGCCTTAGAGCTTGCCTGTGGCCTACTATAGAATTGAGAAAGACGATGCGGAGAAACACCTAAAATATAAAGCGCCAAGCAGATCAAGTTACGCAAAATCCGCAAGAAATATCCGTCGGCCCTGTAGCGCTCGGCACTGGTTATCGCACGCGTTACAAACAAACTTAGCCGCCTACGGCCAATCCTACGGATAATATCAACATCTTCCATGAGCGGCATGTCATGGAACCCACCTATTTCGTCATAAAATCGTCGCGAAATCAAAAGTCCTTGATCTCCATAGGCAAGACCAAATAATCGACAGCGCAGATCCACCATAAACATGACCAGTTTGGCACGCAGTCGGTTATCATTAAGCGCAAATGAGAAGACACCAGCCCGTTGTGGTGCCAGATCTTTGAAACGTCCCTCACCTCGACAAAATGCCACAATCTCCTCTTCAACTCCGCTATCTAATATTGTATCCGCATGCACAAACAGCAGCCAATCCTGGTTCGCCACTAGTGCCCCCGCCTTAAGCTGCTCCCCGCGCCCACGCACCGCCGTGATAAATTTTGCACCTCCCGCGTCAGAGATATCTTCCGTGTGGTCACCCGAACCACCATCTGCAATAATCACCTGTGCAATCACACCCTCAACAGCTCCCGGCACAAGGGCGACCAGGGTCGGGGATAGCGTCGCCTCGGAATTAAGCGTTGGTATGATAACAGAAATCATCAGTCCAACTATACGGACATTCTCCTAATATGAAACCAGAAGATTTGGATGGTTGGCAACTGCAACTGTTGTAACTCCATGAGATAAAGCGGTTGCAAATCAGCAAAATGAGCTGAACTATTGCAGCATGGCCAAACAAAAACTACGAAGTACCCCTGATCTAACATTTGAAGAGCAATGGGTTAAAAAAGGTTTTGAGTGCATAGCTGGGATAGATGAAGCGGGCCGCGGCCCTATCGCCGGCCCGGTAATAGCTGCGGCAGTTATTCTGGATCATCAAAACATTCCGCAAGGCATTCGCGATTCCAAAGAGTTGAGCCCAGCACGGCGCGAAAAACTTTATGATGAAATAAGCCGGCATGCCTCTATTGGAGTTGCGACAGCAACGGTTGAACGCATCGACCAAGACAATATCTTGCAGGCAACTTTGTGGGCAATGGCTCGCGCCTGCGAGGCGCTCACAAAACCAGCTCAGGTCGCACTAATCGACGGCAATATCATGCCGTATTTAAGCTGTCCGGGCGAAACAATTGTTGGCGGAGACCGAAAATCTCTTTCAATCGCAGCTGCTTCAATTATCGCAAAAGTCACTAGAGACCGCCTGATGCGTAATCTCGCCAAACATTTTCCCCAATACGGGTTTGAACGTCACAACGGTTATCCAACTAAGGACCATATTAACCTCCTTGACCAATTTGGTCCCTGTCCGCATCACCGCCGCACCTTCGCACCAGTGGCAACACGGCTATGATACGGAAGGTATTTAAACACTGATAAAAATAATTTATCCAACATACACCCCAAGTTTCATGGCATTTTGCACAATCAACTATTTGCTAACCATCTCCGTTCAATCCGCCTTTACCACATTCTGGCAAGTATCAAGTTCAAATGTTGGTTCAGGAGTGAGTTGTGAGCGTATCAGTAAAAAGAATTTCAGATAATTCCATCATCATCGCAGATTGCATTGAAACATTACAAAGTATCGAGCCGGAAAGTGTCGACCTTATTTTTGCCGATCCGCCTTATAATCTCCAGATAAGCGGTGAGTTAAAGCGGCCAGATAACAGTCGGGTCGATGGCGTTGACGAAGCCTGGGATCAGTTCTCAAGTTTTGCAGCATATGATGACTTCACTCACGCATGGCTTGAAGGGTGCAAGCGCGTACTCAAACCCTCCGGCACAATTTGGGTGATCGGCAGTTATCACAATATCTTTCGGGTTGGCTCATCGATGCAAGATCTAGGCTTTTGGATCTTGAACGACGTAATCTGGCGCAAAGTAAACCCAATGCCCAATTTTCACGGGAAGCGCTTCACCAACGCACACGAGACAATGATCTGGGCATCCAAGAACAAAGATGCTCGCGTCACGTTCAACTACAATGCCATGAAGGCTTTGAACGATAATTTGCAGATGCGCTCAGACTGGTTATTGCCTATCTGTTCAGGCGCAGAGCGGCTCAAAAACAAAGCCGGCACGAAAGTTCATCCAACACAAAAGCCGGAGGCGCTATTGCACCGTGTGCTGCTCGCAGCTTCAAATCCAGGTGATCTCGTACTTGATCCATTTTTCGGCACTGGCACCACCGGCGCGGTTGCCAAAAAACTAAAGCGCTCCTTTATTGGTATCGAGCGCGATGCAACTTATGCAGATGAAGCACGTCGACGAATCGATTTAGTCGAACCTGCAGATAACGATGCCATCGCAACAACCACATCAAAACGCCAGGCAACAAGAATTCCTTTTGGCATGGTAGTTGAGCGTGGGTTACTCAATCCAGGCTCGGTGTTATACGGACCAAAAAAACGCTACTCCGCAAAAGTGCGGGTCGATGGATCACTGATCTCAGAGCAGCGCACCGGTTCGATCCACCAGATTGGTGCCCACGTGCAAGGACTTGAGGCCTGTAACGGGTGGACGTTCTGGCATTATTCAGAAGGACCGAGTCTCACTCCAATCGACGTGCTACGTGAACAGATCCGAGCTGAAATTGGTGTTCACATCTAGCTTTTCCCATCCATCACGGCAATAATCTTGCGCATAAGCGAGGGTAAGGCCTCGTCTTTTAGCGATGTCCGCGATCTCCAAAAGCATCGCCACGGATCTGCCGATGCGCGCAGCACCGGTTCACCATCCTGCTCTAGACTAAACACGTCTAATTCAAGTCGAAAATGTGTGAAAGTGTGTGTCACGTGACCATGCTTGTGCCAAGTACCATGGACAGGGGCTGATGCAACCACTCTCATATTATCAAATTGACCCTCCTCCCACTCACTAAATGGGATTTCGGTCATTCCCCCAAGAAGCCCTTCATTTGGACGACGTCTCAATAAAATAGTACCATCACTTCGCTCAATCCAAAACGCAGCGCCAGACCGCACCGGACGTGCCTGTTTTGGTGTTTTAAGCGGCAATATTTCGGCAATATTTTGTACTGCAGCCCCGCAGAAAGCGCGTAAAGGACACTGGCTGCATGCTGGTGAGCGGGAAGTGCAGACCATTGCACCCAGATCCATCAACCCTTGGGCAAAATCACCGGGACGCACCAATCCATTCAGTGAACCAGCCAATTTGACTATCCTCTGCTTAGCAGCAGGTAATTGATCCCGCACAGCAAACAAACGCGCCACCACTCGTTCAATATTGACATCAACCGGAACACATGGACGATCAAACGCAATTGCCGCAATCGCTGCGGCGGTATAAGGACCAATCCCGGCAAGCAGCTGGAGCTCGCCTTCGCTTGAAGGAAATTTGCTGTTATAATCACGCACTACTTGGCGAGCACATTTTAAAAGATTACGCGCACGGGCATAATATCCAAGGCCCGCCCAGGCTACCATTACATCGTTATCACTCGCGGCACTAAGCGCCTGAACACTTGGCCATTTCCGTATAAATGCTTTAAAATAGCCTTCAACTGCAACAACCGTCGTCTGCTGAAGCATGACTTCGCTTAACCATACCGCATATGGGTCCGGCTGCCGGCCCAACGGCACCCGCCAGGAAAGTGCGCGCCGGTTTTGATCATACCAACCCAGCACAGCGGTTCGGATTAGCGAAGTTTTGTTCATGTCAAATTCAGTTGAAGTGTTGTGAATAGAGTCAAACGCTGCCACATCTTATAATTCATAATAATCCAGATATTTAAACGGCAATGATGATAACTCCAAAACCCAGAAACTATACTCGTGGAGCTATGTCCATCGGGCGG
>Ga0302127_10002014_pt1 | contig 12266 bp, 12 predicted proteins | sample CB4_SCM_MG_FD_204452 | JGI IMG/M metagenome (GOLD analysis project Ga0302127, IMG submission 204452) | Marine microbial communities from Western Arctic Ocean, Canada - CB4_SCM | ecosystem: Environmental > Aquatic > Marine > Oceanic | place: Canada: Western Arctic Ocean | collected 2017-09-24
ATACTGTCAATCTACAAGAAATTGCCCCTGCACCATAACGCCATGCACGAAGGCCGCTGGATAGGCCATGGCGAAGCGCTCAACATGCGCGAATTGCGCGGCAAACAAGTCGGCATTATCGGTTTCGGCAAGATTGGCCAAGAAGTGGCACGCATGGCTAGTGGCTTTAAGACAAAGATCGCCTATCACGATGTACAAAAAGCACCAGCAGAAACCGAGAAAGGCCTCGACGCTACCTACATGCCACTTGATGAGCTGTGCCGCACCTCCGACATCATCACCATCCATACGCCGCTCAACGACGCCACCCGCGGCATCATGAGCGCCGAGATGTTCGCACTGATGAAACCAACCGCCATTTTTATCAACACGGCTCGTGGCAAGGTAATGGACGAACCGGCCCTGATCGCCGCACTCGACGCTGGAACAATTATGGGCGCCGGTCTCGACTGCTTTTGGAACGAACCACTAGAACCCGGCAGCAAATTTCTAGGCCGCGACAATGTAGTGGTAACCCCGCACAACGCGGGCACCAGCCTCGATACCTGGTGGCGGCGGTTAGACTTCGCCTTCGCCAATGTCGCCCGCGTGTCTCGTGGAGAAACACCTCTGGCAACTATCGACGGCTGATGCAGTGTACTAAGCACTATGCCCTGAACCCTCTCCCCTCGCAGGAGAAGGCGTTCAATGGGCAGTACGCATCAGACAGGCTTTTCTCCGCAGAGAGCCACCCGGTAGCCGAATCGACGTTGGGGGAAATAGTCCCAGATGGCATTATGCTGGGCGCAGCGATTGTCCCAGAAAGCGACAGAATTTGGCTGCCACTTAAAGCGGCATTGCCACTCTGGTTTTTCGATATGGCGGTAAAGAATTTCCAGTAGCGCGTTACTTTCCTCCACACTTAATCCAACTATGCCCTCTGTGAAATAACGATTAACGAATAGCGCCTTGCGACCGGTCTCTGGATGGGTGCGGACGATCGGATGTTCGGCCCGAGGATAGACCTTGTCAGGGTCGGGGACAGCCGGCTTATCACGATAGGCAGCGTTGCCGTCATGCATGGCACTCAGGCCACCAACAAATGATTGCATGGTTTCTGAAAGCCCTTCATAGGCGGCATACATGTTGGCGAACAACGTGTCGCCACCACCGTTCTCCGGTACATTATGGATATGCAAAATTGAGCCCATGGGTGGCTCAGCATCGCATGATACGTCCGAGTGCCAAACCTCTCCGGCTACACGCATCGAATTTTCGTCGGCCTTGATGGTGATAACCTCGGGGTGGCCGGCAACCGGGAAAGCAGGTTCTGGATGAATGTGGAGTTTACCAAAAAGGCGACCGAATGCCTTGTGCTGATCAAGAGTCATATCCTGGTCGCGAAAAAATATGACCAAGTTATCGAGCAACGCCTGTCGAATTTCATCATATTGGCCCTTGCTGACGCCATGTCCAATATCGACACCAAAAATCTCAGCCCCAATGGTCGGCGTCAGCTTCCGCACGTCGATGGATGGAATGCTCATATCCTCTGGAACCTTATATCTGATGAAAGGGGCGGTCGCCGGAGACCGTGATGCGATGCCCGTTACGGCGATACGGGAAGTAATCCCAGATCACCTTGTGCTGGACGCAACGGTTATCCCAGAAGGCCACCGAATTAGCCCTCCATTTGAAACGGCACTGAAACTCCACCTTTTCGGCGTGGCCGTACAAATATTCCAGAACGGCGTTGCTTTCCGATCTGCTCAACTGGGCTATGTGAGAGGTAAAATATCGGTTGACGTAGAGGGCCTGACGGCCGGTTTCAGGATGGGTTCGGATGACCGGATGCTCAGCGCTGGGAATATTCGTTGCCGCGATAGGGCTACGGCCACCACCATAAGCTGCGGCGCCGGTATGTAACGCCGTCAGACCAGAGAGGAACCGCTTAAACGGGTCCGACAAGGCCTCAAAGGCCGCGTACATGCTGGCGAACAAGGTATCTCCACCGTCATTTTTTGGCACCTCGTGAATGTACAACATGGAAGCCATCGCTGGTTTGGGTTCGCAGGAAACATCGGAATGCCATTCCTCTCCCGACACCCGTTTGGAGTTCTCGTCGGCCCAGATACCGAGGATTTCCGGATGACCGTCGATGGGAAAGCGTGGGCCGGGGTGAATGTGGAGTTCACCGAATTGCCGAACGAATGCCTTCTGCTGGTCAACCGACATCTTTTGGTCTCGAAAAAAGATAACCTGGTGATCTAGGAGCGCTTGATGGATTGCCTGAAACTGGCGGGCGCTGATCTCAGCGCCCAAATCAACGCCGAAGATTTCGGCGCCAATAGAAGGCGTCAACTTCTGTACATCAATCAACGTGTCGGCCAATTTACAACTCCGAACCAAAAAATCGAACCTCTCCATAATCATGGTTCATCAATAATTCTACAACATGAAGACGAAGTGAGCCAAGCAAGGTATCATGCTTACTCTTAGGGGGTTCGTCCGGAACTTAATCAATGAGGGGAGAAAAAACATTCTAATCAATTGGGAGAAATTTCCAGCTGTGGAAAATTTGCGGCCCGGCTTCGTCCGTCGCGCCATGGCCGCTGAAAAAATTTCCGCCGTGCGTGTCATCGCCGAAGCCGGCACCGAGTTTGATGGCCGGCTACACCATCACGAACACGAACAACTTCTGGTGATGATTAGCGGAGAGATGCATCTACGTGTAGGCACCGAAGATATCATTGCCCACACCGGCGACATGGTATTCTTCCCGCCCCACCTGAATCATGGCGCCACCGGTGTTGGACCGGAAGGTGCCGAGTATTATGAGATTTTCTCCCCGTCGCGGGTTGATCAATTGCCTGGCTGGATCGGCTCGTCGATCATGCAATACGACTGAGCCACGCAAGACCCATCCTAACCAGAAACCCGCCACGGAACTCTACTGCCCAACTCATGAGAGGACATATCTGTGCTGATCGACTGGAAAAAATTCCCAGAAGTGCCAACCGGACGTCCCGGCGCCACCCGGCGCGCCATGTCGGGCGAAAAAATCTCCGCCGTGCGCATGAAATGCCCGGCCGACGCCGTCTTTGGCCAAAGCCACCACCATCATGATAATGAACAGCTTCTGGTCATTATCGGGGGAGAAATTCACTTCCGCGTCGATGATGATAAGTTCACCGCCCGTGCCGGCGATATGGTTTTTATCCCCGCCAATGCGGTACACGGTGCGACCGGCGTCGGGCCAGAAGGCTGCGAGTATTATGAAATATTCAGCCCCGCCCGGAACGACCAGCTTCCGGGCTGGATCGGGCCATCGATCATGACCTACGTCTAAATCAGCAAGCAGGAACGGGGCATCAAGCTCATACGCTTTCCGCTGGGCTTACAACAATGGCAGAGTAGAGGTGGATTATATAAGAGCCAGGAAAATCCCCATGAATGGGGCTGCAATGGATCTGCGGCTATCTATCATATTGATGCGGCGACCCGATATCACCAGTCCTAGAAGCTACAGCCGCAATCATAGCCCCTCTTACGTTAGTGCTTTTTCACGCCAAAAAGTGGTAGGAAGCGCTAACAACTTAGACATAAGAAGCGGAGAACAATTATGCGTATCGTGATCACGGGGGGTTCGGGTTTCATAGGCCGGCGTTTGATCTTGAAGTTGTTGGAGCGCGGTTTTCTGAAGGATGGAACAGGTTCTGAAAAACCTATTGACGCGATCACCATCTTCGATGTTGCTGAACCGCCGGTACCCATGCCCACCGATCCGCGTGTAGACATCCGTACCGGCGATATCAGTGATCCCGATACGGTCATGAGCTTGATTGGCCCTGATGTCGGCTGCGTCTATCATCTTGCAGCGATCGTCAGTTCAGGCGCAGAAGAAGATTTTGATCTCGGTGTGCAGGTTAACTTAGACGGTAGCCGCAATGTACTCGAGGCCTGCCGAGCTGCCGGAACGGTGCCAACCCTAATTCTTGCCAGTTCTGTCGCCGTCTACGGCGGTAATATGCCGGCCGTGGTCGGCGATGACTTCCACCTCACGCCCTCCACCTCCTATGGCATTCAAAAGGCTGCCAGCGAGCTGCTAGTCAACGACTACAGCCGCAAGGGTTACGTGGATGGCCGCGCCATGCGTCTACCGACCGTTGTGGTCCGGCCCGGTCGACCCAACAAGGCGGCCTCGACCTGGGCCAGTTCAATTATACGCGAACCCTTAAACGGCGAAGAAGCTATCTGTCCCGTACCGCCAGAACAGGAGATTTGGTTCCTTTCGGCACGCCGCGTCGTCGATGCCTTTATTCACGGTACCGAGCTGCCCACCACGGCCTGGGGCAACCACCGTAGCGTCGCACTGCCCGGCATGACCGTTAGCGTAGCCCAGATGGTTGCCGCACTGCGCAATGTCGCCGGAAAAGCCGTCGCGGACCGCATTCGATTCGAACCGGATAAGCGTATTCAGGGAATCATCAGCGGCTGGCCGGCACGATTCGAGCCCAAGCGCGGCCTTGGCATGGGTTTCGAGGCAGATGCCCGCTTCGAAAACATCATAGAAGCCTTTATCGAGGATGAGCGTAACGGCCAGGTTGTCGTCTAATCCGGCACCATGACCGATTCGGCCGTCATTGGTGTCGACTGGGGGCACCAGTTCGCCGCCGCCTTCCAATTTGGCTACGGCGCCGCCGCTATCCCCGCCCCGCGTGAGGCTTCTCTTAGCACTATTGCTATGACCCCGGTGATTCCGCCAGCTCATTGACATCCCAATTTAACGACGGGGCCGGTGCTACGCCAAAAGCCCGTGTCATCATAAGCAGCATAACCAGGCATGAAATAGGGCTTGCCGCCTCTGGCGTTAGTAGCACGAGCCTAATAGGGGAATTTACCCTTTCCCATCTCAACGCCCTAGCAAAGAAGAAACGGGATATTAGAATCCGTATACTAGATGCAGATTTAGTAGTAAGTGGCTTAAAGATGCTAGTGGGAAACCGGAGAATTTTGCGTTAGGGCTTCTCAAACTGCAAGATCCCCCAAGCAAGGTAGCCCTCGTCGGCAGCTGAAATCCAGGCATCCAGGCCGAGCAACATGCGGTCCACATAGTCTTGGCTCGAGAGCTGAACAATCTCGTCACAACGCTCCTGCAAAGCAACCGATACCTGGTGATAATGGTTGCGCAGTTGCGGGGTGAGATCGTCGATATTGAGCACGTCAAATCCGACATCAGAAGCGGCTTGACGGTAAAAACCGAACGAACCGAGGTTTCGTAGGTGAATACGGTCATAAACGGGCTGGAGAACCCCCGCTGGACAATCGTCAGCTTGCATGGGGTCGGTAAAAACCAGCCGACCTCGCGGCTTCAGGACACGGAAGGCCTCGGAGAACACACGCGTGCGATCACCTGAATGCAAAATAGCGTCCTGGGACCAAATAAAGTCATAAGTTTCATCTTCCTCAGGAATATCTTCGAAACTGCCGTAATTTACGTTAATCCTGTCAGCCAAGCCTTGCTCCGCCGAAAGACGGCGGTTGGTCAGATTTTGGACCTCGCTGATATTTAAGCAATCAACCGAACAACCGTGAATACGCGCGAGATAACGTGCTGCGCCGCCATAGCCGGCCCCAAGATCGAGAACCCGGTGAGAAGCTTCGATCGGACCCGCCACCTCCGCCATACGGGCAACTGTACGCCGGCCAGCCTCGGCAATATTATCAGTACCGTCATATAGGCCGATATGAATGTCTTCACCGCCCCAGATATTAGAGTAAAATTGATCCGCATCGTCGCTGTCATAATAGTGCTCAGCAACGGCACTCACCTCCTGTTGCCCACCGGCCCCACTTCCTGAAGGCATGGATTTAATCATGCTGATAGGATTTTTCGGCGACATGGATGAAGAAATCAGGATCACCTTCCTTATAGTTTTCCTTAAAATCACCATAGGTGCGAATTCGCTGAAATCCTGCTTCTTTTAATAGAGTTCGCATGTAGTTCTTGCGAATTGGAAACATGTTCAGCTTGTACACGGACCCGTCTGGGAATGAATAGCTAAACCGGGCCAGGCCGGGATCAACATGCTCAGGCTCGGCGGTAACCTTATCGCCACAATAGTAGTATTTGTGCTTGGTCGAAAACCCGTTATCGAGAATGCTATCGTAGTTGCGTTGGTCGATGATCAGCACCCCATCATGGTCCAGGGTAGCATAGAATTCCGCCAAGGCGCGGCGGCGGTCCGCTTCCTCATGCAAGTGGGTAAACGAGTTTCCGAGGCAAAGAACCGCATCGAATGTGGCGTGAACGTCCCGGTTCAGCCAACGCCAGTCTGCCTGAACGGTCTTAAGGATGAGGCGCCGTTTCCTGGCATTTTCGAATGCTTTGGCCAACATGGCAGCACTGCCATCGGCGCTAGTTACATCAAAGCCAGAGCGTATCAACTGAACCGAATGGAACCCGGTCCCTGTCGCCACGTCGAGAACGCGGTGCTTGTCGCGGGACTTTAGGAGATCTGAGAAAAACTTCCCCTCGCTTTCGGCCCGGGCGTCCCAGTCGATGAGTTCGTCCCATTTCTCAACAAAGCTCTGGACGTACTCAGCCCGATATTGGCCGGTATCACGCACCGACAGCGGGTCGTTACCATAATCTTGATTCTTTGCTACTAGGTCATGATTGGCTTCAACAGCATGCGTAGTCACTTGGACGTCTCCTAACCCATTACAGGCAAGAAATTGCCTAAAACAAAAGTGTTCAGACATTCACCAAACAGTAAGGGGTTATATATTGCATTATTTAAATAAATTATTGGCATTTCTTGCCTATTATTCAAACAATAGTTAAATTTAAGATCATATAATAAAATATTCTTATTATGTCTTTATTTATTCTAAATTTAGATTCCTATCATTTTAATTTATAAAATAGATATCCACTCTACTATATACTAATTTATAAAAATTTGTACCCTTCACATGTGATTTTTTATATGCAAGTATACGTGGTTGCATTAAATGAGCAGCATGCCTGAGAAAGTAAGGCGTCCACCTTAATTACTTCCAGATTGGGAACAATTCGTTCAGCATACGAACGCTGCCTTGCGGGCATTCTGGCAAGCGCACGCCAAGCGCCCAGTGATGTATAAACTGTCAAGCCCCCGCAGGCGGCGTCAGTGGCCTAGCGCTCAGCCCCAAACACATCGAACGCCATGGCGGCAATCTAAATGGCTTTCAAGGCTTCATCGAGCGCTTTGCCATCGATCACACCGTCCCATGAACCGCATGCCTGGAAGAATCATGAGTGCGCCTCAATAACTTCCGGATTGAGCACTGTATGCGGCGGCACGCCGTTCAGCACACGGACAACGTTTTCCGCCGCCATACGCGCTGCCGCCTTGCGGGCGTCATGGCTAGCGCCTGCCGCGTGCCCGGTGATATAAAGATTGTCGAGGCTACGAAGGGGGTCGTCAGAGGCCAGCGGCTCAGTCTCGAACACATCGAATGCCGCGGCGGCAATCTGATTGGCTTTCAAAGCTTCATAGAGCGCTTTACCGTCGACCACACCGCCACGGGACGTGTTGACTAGATAGGCGGTTGGCTTCATCAAGGCCAGTCGCGCGCCGTTGATCATGTGGCGGCTGGTGTCGTCGAGGTTGGAATGTAGGGTTACAAAATCGGCCTGTATCAGCACATCTTCCAATCCGGCGTAGGTGACGTCATGTGCAGCAGCAAAAGCATCATCACGGACAATGTCGTATGCAACGACATTCATATCAAAGGCCCTCGCGCGCTTCGCCACTTCCTTCCCGATGGTGCCCAAGCCGATGATACCTAACGTCTTGCCGGCCATGTCATCGCCCTGAACCCAGGTCCATTCACCATCACGACCCAATTGTAAATTTTCAGCCATACGCCGGGCGCATTGCAGCATCAGGGCCATAGCAAATTCTGCCACGCTTCGATGGTTGCAGCCCGGAGTGGTCGTAACAACGATACCGCGTTCGGTTGCCGCATTGACGTCGACTTCATCGTACCCAACACCAACCCGAGCAATGATCTTCAAATCTGGACAGCCATCCATAACCTTGGCCGTGTAGGGGTCAGAACTAGCGACCACCGCCACTTTATCCCGCAGCAATGCGATCATCTCATTTTCGCTACGACCGGCGCGCCAATGATTGAACTCAGGCGCGACCCCGCCATTGTTCAACACCCGTTCGGCTTCGTCGCCCGGATTTATAAACCGGGGCGTGATCAGCGCTTTCCAAGTATTGGTAATCATGACGGTAGTTTCCTTACGTTTTCCCGCCCCGTCACGATCGCCAGGGCCATTCACATCAACTTACGCCATTTCGCCGCGCGGCCGAATCGACATCAACGGCGTCCCTTGGCCCACCCGCAGCCCACGTCCTATAGTGAGGCCTAGCGCAAGGACAACGTATGCCCTCTCAGGTGGGCTGCCAATAAGGGTCAATTGAGCATGAGTGACAAAAAGGAGAAATGGCGCAGCGCGGCTTGGTTCGGCGCCACCGGCAAGGACGGCATGAACCATCGCAGCTGGATGAAAAATCAAGGCCATCCGCATGACCAGTTCGACGGTCGGCCAGTGATCGGCATCTGCAACACCTGGTCGGAACTGACACCATGCAACGGCCATTTCCGCATTATCGCCGAACGGGTGAAGCGCGGCGTCTATGAAGCTGGTGGCTTCCCGCTAGAATTTCCAGTCATGTCCCTGGGCGAAACGCTAATGCGTCCGTCGACCATGCTGTTCCGCAATCTAGTTAGCATGGATGTCGAGGAATCGATCCGTGCCAACCCGATCGACGGCGTCGTTCTTTTGGTTGGCTGCGACAAGACGACGCCTGCCTTATTGATGGGGGCGGCAAGCTGCGACTTACCGGCCCTGGCCATTTCCGGCGGGCCAATGCTTAACGGCCGCTGGCGCGGGGAAACTATTGGCTCCGGAACTCACGTGTGGAAATTCGATGAAATGATGAAGGCCGGTCAAATGACCCAGGCCCAAATGACCGATGCTGAAGCCTGCATGTCGCGATCTGTCGGGCACTGCATGACCATGGGGACCGCCTCGACAATGGCATCAATGGTCGAGGCCCTAGGCATGGGGTTACCGAGCAATGCCGCTATCCCCGCCGCTGATTCTCGACGCCTTGCACTATCGCAGGTTGCAGGTCGGCGCATTGTCGAGATGGTTAAGGAAAACCTGAAAATGTCTAAAATTCTGACCCGCCAGGCCTTTGAAAATGCCATCCGCGCCAACGGTGCCATCGGTGGGTCGACCAACGCCGTCGTCCACCTGATTGCGCTGGCCGGTCGGATGGGTGTCGAGCTTGATCTTGGAGATTGGGATCGCCTTGGCCACGACATCCCTTGCCTCGTCGATCTAATGCCGTCGGGCCAGTACTTGATGGAAGATTTCTATTATGCAGGCGGCTTGCCGGTTGTGCTAAAGGAGTTGGCCGACAACGGTCATCTGCATACAGATGCCATAACAGTTAATGGCCAGACCATTGGTGAGAACATTGCCGATGCCGAATGCTTTGACCGCAAGGTAATATTTCCGTTCGAAAACCCATTTAAAGATAAGGGCGGCGTTGCCGTACTGCGCGGCAACCTGGCTCCCGACGGCGCCATCCTCAAGCCTTCAGCAGCAACGCCGGAGCTGATGACCCATCGCGGGCGCGCCGTAGTCTTCGAGGACATCGACGATTATAAAGCGCGGATCGACGACCCCGCACTGGATATTGACGAGACTTGCGTCATGGTGCTGAAGAACTGCGGACCGAAGGGCTATCCCGGATTTCCCGAACTTGGAAATATGACCCTGCCACAGAAGCTCATTCTAAGAGGCATTACCGATATGGTGCGCGTATCTGACGCACGTATGAGTGGCACGGCCTACGGCACCGTCGTATTGCATACGGCGCCAGAAGCCGCCGCTGGTGGGCCGCTTGCCCTGGTCGAGAACGGCGATATGATCGCTCTCGACGTACCCAACCGGAAGTTGTCACTGGAAGTCAATGACACCGAACTGGCAAGGCGCAGAAAGGCCTGGACTGCACCCGAGGAAGCCTACGGACGCGGGTACGTCAATCTGTACCATCGCACCGTCATGCAGGCCGACAAGGGCGCCGATCTCGACTTTTTGGTCGGCAAGAGCGGGGCGCCAGTACCGCGCGAAAGCCATTAAGGAACGGTAATGACAAACCATCTCAACGCCGAACAGATCGCCGCCTACCAGCGCGACGGCTTCGTGTGTCCCATACCGGCACTAAGCCCTAAAGAAGCTCAAAGCCTATGCTGCAAGCTCGAGGCGTTTGAAATGAAATTCGGGGAACCGGCCGGCACCATCATCCGCAAAAAGGGATTCCTGAAGATGATGGCTGTCTACGAGGTAGTGGCAAATACAGCCATCCTCGATGCCGTTGAATCTGTTCTCGGGCCAAATATCCTTTGCTGGTCCACCAGCCTTTTCGTCAAGGATCCAGGGGACCCTGCGTTCGTCGCCTGGCACCAGGATTCGTTCTACTGGGGCCTAGAGCCCGACGACGTCTGCTCCGCCTGGATTGCCCTGGCGCCGAGCACGCAGGAGAACGGCGCCATGCAGGTGATCCCGGGAACCCACAAAGCGCCACAGTTCAACCACAAGGCGTCCGCCCCCGGAAGCGCCAACATGCTGTTCACCCACGAAGAGATCGCCGTCGACATCGACCCCAGCCAGTCGGTCGATCTGCTGCTCCACCAGGGTGATATGTCGCTGCACCACGTCAAGCTAGTGCATGGATCGCTCCCCAACCGGTCAAACAGCCGCCGTTACGGTCTCGCCATCCGTTATGTTGCCCCACATGTCCGCCAGGATGACGGCCGCGCCACGGCACTTCTGGTGCGCGGCGAGGACACTTACGGATACTTCAGTCCCGATCCCATTCCGAAATGCGACATGGACGCGGACGTCATAGCCTTCCTATCACAGTCCTATGCCCCCCGGCCGCTCACCGCGACACGCCCGGGGGACTTGAAAGTACGCCAACGCAGCACGCCCTGAGCAGCCATCACGCATTAATCGTCATACCGCCATCGACCATCAACATGTGGCCATTGACATAAGCGGCTGCATCGGAGGATAGGAAGACGGCAGCACCGGCAATTTCATCGGGTTCCGCCCAACGGCCTAGCGGTGTACGCATCTCGACCCAATCTGTGAAGTCCTTATCGGCCAGTAAGGGGATGTTTAATTCAGTCTTGAAGAAGCCTGGACCGATGCCATTGACGGTTACCCCATCGCGGCCAAACTCGGCGCCTAAGGATTTGGTCAGTCCCAGAACCCCGTGTTTGGTAGCGGTATAGGCGGGGATTGTTGGGCGGCCCATCTTGCTGAGAACGGAGCCAGTGAAAATGATACGGCCCCACTTGCATTTCACCATTTCCCGCGCCGCGTCGCGAGCAATCGTGAAGCAAGCCGTGAGATTCAGATCGACAATCTGGCGCCATTCATCGGTGGTGACCTCCAATGTCGGCTTGCGGATGTTCATTCCGGCGTTAGCTATAAGGATATCGAGATGGCCATGCCCCGAGACGATAGCCTCGATTGCCGCCCGGCCGCCAACTTCATCCGTAGCATCGAACGGCGCGATATCCGCGTGCAACCCCGCATTCCGTAACGTCCTGGCTTTTGCCTCAAGCCCCACGGCATCTCGGCCGTTAAGAAAAACGTGGGCGCCAGCTTGAGCCAATCCCTTGGCCATGGCGAAACCAAGACCACGGGATGAGCCCGTTACAAGGGCGGTACGCCCAGTGAGAGAAAACATCTCCTCCATGATTTTCTTTTACTTCCTCCCGCCGCGTCGTTTCCTAGTGGAGACATAAGCCCTATGACATAAACGACCGTTACGAGGCAACGGCAAGCCCCAAAATTCAACGATGAGAGATAGACTGGCGGGCCAACAACCTCCTACTGCTCAAGACATGAGACCTCTCAGAAAGCCTAAAGAAACCACCCACCTGACCATATACCTGATCAGCGATGATACGTTGTTCACTTCCGGGCAGGTGTTCATCATTGGCGAAAGTATTTTTTATCTGAGAGATCAGGTGTCGAGGTTGAGGACTTGCCCTTTGGCGGTCGCCACATCCGCAACGTCATGGGTGACGAGAACCGCCGGCAACCCAGCAACCCGCAGGCGGTCAAAAACTAAGGCGCGAATCTCGCCACGCAAATGGGCATCTAGCTTGGAGAACGGCTCATCTAGCAACACCGCATGGGG
>Ga0302127_10002018_pt1 | contig 12259 bp, 10 predicted proteins | sample CB4_SCM_MG_FD_204452 | JGI IMG/M metagenome (GOLD analysis project Ga0302127, IMG submission 204452) | Marine microbial communities from Western Arctic Ocean, Canada - CB4_SCM | ecosystem: Environmental > Aquatic > Marine > Oceanic | place: Canada: Western Arctic Ocean | collected 2017-09-24
GCGTCCAGACACTTGATTGTGGAGCAGATAATCCATCATCTCTTGATTTCACATCTTTTGAGCAAGTCAGTGAGAGCACCATCGAAATAGCCGTAGAATTCACCGTAGAAGAGGTACTCTGGGCTCAACCATGTCGAATAACAATCAAGTTATATGGCGAGACATTCTTACTTCACGAACAAGTACGGTCGTGTGGGGAAACCCCCGGATTCCGTCAATTACTGAGTTCAAGTTTAATTTTTGAAGACCTTCATCTTGAAATGCTTAATCCACAAATGGAACTATTGGCTGAAGGGTTTTACCGTATCGATATCAGCACTAATTCATGGCCAAGTGCAGAAGCTAGCCTAAATTTTGAATGGCCCCTCGAAGTAATCGTTGGAGAAGTTGAAGAAGTTGAAGAAAGTAATGAAGAAACAGAAACCGAGGAATCTGTTGAAGGAATAGTAGTACACGGTTCTTGGCAATTCATAACTACTGAAGATGGTGGCTGTTGGCTATTTACTGACTCATTAGGACGAGAAGCCGCCCTTTCAGATTCTACAGCAGTCGGACTTCAGTGGCAACCAAGCCCAGAAATTGCGGGCAATTACACTATTTTCAACACTGAGGGCACACACCATACTTGCACGGATTATGCCTCATTCCTTTTAATTGAAATCAAAGATGAATATACCATTTTCCAAACTACTGAATCAGCATCAATCAAAGAAGAAACTCCAGAATCTGACATCATAACTGAATATGGAGAGACAATCATCACTAGCGTAGTAGCAGTTAGTTTCTCGGCAATGCTGCTCGCCTTTGTCATTTCACATGAAGGAATTAGAATCCCATTGACTGGAGTCAGTTTAGGAATACTTGGGTTGATTGGCAGGACGCACGAAACTAATGATGGAAGGTTCCAACGCGGTCGATTAATGGGGTACTTGACTGCAAACCCTGGGTGTCACTTCCGTGCTCTGTTGTCTGCTCTAGAAATGAGTAATGGACAGTTAACTCATCACATTCGAATATTGGAAGATGAGGACAGAATATGGAGACGAGGTGATGGCCGGTTGGTACGTTTCTACCCTTCTGCAATCCCTAGGGCAACACCTGAAGGTGAGTTACCCATCCCTTCTCTCTCACCAGATCCAAATAGCCTGCAAGGGAAAATCCTCAGATTATTGGATGATGATGGGCAGATGGGTGAGTATCCAACTCAATTTGACTTGGCGATTCGTCTCGAGAAGAGCCAACAATTGATCAGCCATCATCTTCGAACTTTGCAGAAGTTTGGCCTCGTTGAAAAGAAGAAATTTGGAGTTCGTAATCGCTATAAATTAACTCGCGAGGCACTGTTCTTACTGGAATCAAACGACCTCTGATTGCCAAATTGTTCTTGAACACCTCAAATCTCGCCATCAATGTCCCTGAGGTGTCATGATGGATTTTCAGCCCACAATCTCTGAGCCACAATGGCAAAAACAGTGGGATGAAGCGCAAATTTTCTCTACTGGAGTGGATGAAAGTAAGCCAAAATTCTACTGTTTAGAGATGTATCCTTACCCAAGTGGGCGTATGCATATGGGGCATGTGCGCAATTACAGTATTGGAGATGCTGTGGCACGTTACAAGAGGGCGATGGGGTTCAATGTCCTCTACCCGATGGGTTTCGATTCCTTTGGAATGCCAGCTGAGAATGCAGCAATCGCGGAAGGCGGACACCCACGCGATATAACAGAGCGAAACATGGCCAGTATCACTGGACAAATCAAGAGAATGGGTTTCTCGTATGATTGGAATCGAATGCTTAAGAGTCATGACCCTGAATATTATCGTTGGAATCAATGGGTCTTCAAACGCTTCCTCGAAAAGGGATTAGCATATCGTGAACATGCCCCAGTAAATTGGTGCACTGATTGTACAACAGTACTGGCTAATGAGCAGGTCAAGAATGGCCGTTGTTGGAGGTGTAGTAGTGAGGTCACTCAAAAGGACATGTCGCAATGGTTCTTGAGAACTACAGACTATGCCGATGAACTTCTATCAGGACTTGAGGAAATAGATTTCCCCCTCAATGTAAAATCATTACAACAAGACTGGATTGGTCGCTCTGAAGGTTCTGAGATCACCTTTGGGATTGAATCGATGCCAGATGAGAAGATAAAAGTCTTCACAACCCGCCCAGACACTTTGTTTGGAGCAACTTTCGTCACCCTAGCCCCAGAACATAGGCTATGTGAAAAATTAGTAAAAGGCAGTAATTATGAAGCAGACTGGCAGGAATTACGCGACGAAGTAGTCCGAATGAGCGACTTTGATAGAGAAAAAGTACTGAAAGAGAAAAAAGGAGTGTTTCTTGGGCAATATGCCATCCACCCTCTGACTGGAAAACAAGTTCCGATTTGGGCTGGAAACTTCGTTATTTCCTCATATGGAACAGGGGCTGTAATGGCTGTTCCAGCCCATGATCAAAGGGACTTTGAATTCGCCAAGCGTTATGATATCCCAATCAAAAAAGTTCTCTTAGCATCGATAGATGAGGATGTTGAAGCAGAAATAAAGAAGGCCTACACCGGTCTTGGCACGATGGTAAATTCAGGTGAGTTTGATGGAACATTCGGCGAAGACGCAAAGCGCGTAATTATCGAAGCCCTTGAATCTAAGAATAAAGGGAAAGGCACAATTCAATGGAAATTACGACCTTGGTTGATATCCCGTCAACGATACTGGGGAACTCCAATCCCAATTATTCACTGCAGTGAATGCGGACCCGTGCCAGTTCCAGATGAACAACTCCCTGTAGAACTTCCTGATGACGTTTCATTCAGCGGCCAAGGTAATCCATTGGAATCATCTCCTACATTCTGTAATGTAAACTGCCCAACCTGCGATAAGCCAGCCCGTAGAGAAACTGATACCATGGACACATTTGTCGACTCATCATGGTATTTCATGCGTTATTCTGATGCACAAAACAACCTAACCCTCTTTGACAAGAAAAAGGCTGATTATTGGATGAATGTCGACTTCTACTGTGGTGGAATTGAGCATGCGCAGATGCACCTTATCTATGCCCGCTTCTGGACAAAAGCACTACGAGATCTAGGACTTTCATCAGCAAATGAGCCCTTCCAAACTTTGCTATGTCAAGGCATGGTCAATGCTCCAGCCCCATGGTGTGATTCTTGTGCGGTCACTCTAAATGTCAAATATAGAGGCTCTCCATGTCCCCAATGTCAAAGTCAATTAACCGAAAGGTCAGCAAAAATGAGTAAATCACTAGGTAATACCGTTAGCCCTGAAGAGATGATTGAGAGGTTTGGTGCTGACACTGTGCGCCTGTTCATCCTTTTTGCTGCTCAACCAACTGCAGGTATGGATTGGTCCGATGCCGGCCTCCAATCAAATCACAGACAAATTTTGCAATTAGTAGAAATGCCCGAAACAATCCTAGGATGGAGCGGCAGTTCTTCTCCGATAGATGCATGGTTGAAAGCAAGGATGAAACAACGATTTGCAGAATGGACACAAGCGATGGATTCCTATGACTTGCGCAGGGCAGTTGAGATTTCGCATTTTGAAGTTGTCAAGGACATCAATTGGTATCAGCGCCGTGGTGGCGCTGATACTGAACTCGGACGATGGTTGCTTGAGCAATGGACCCACATGATTCAGGCTGCAACTCCCCACCTAGGCGAAGATTGGTGGCAACAACTCGGAGGGGCCGACCTTCTTGCAAGCCGAGTATTCAAAGGACCAGGGACGCTTTCAGCAGAAGACCAAAGAGCAATCGACGATGAAATGTATCTTCGAATCGTTCTTGATGAGGCAAGAGAGAGGAAGCAACTAGCAATGCGCCATCTTGAAGCAGCACCAAAGAATTTGATTATTCAAACAACAGAAGCATGGAAAATGGATTTGGCAATATCGGGAGTCTCTTTCCAACTGGATGGAGGGGATGTGAAGAAATTTTCCAAAGTTATCGAGACCAAGCCGTATGCTCAAGGAGAAATGCGCGGTGAAGTCATCAAATTATGGCGAAAGAGAATGTTACCGATGGTCTTCAAGTGGTCAGATATTCACAAAGCACTGTTATTGAATGGGCTTGATGAAAGTAGGATTATTAATTCGGCCGCTGAGTTCTTGGCTGCTGAACTTGAAGTTAAATCGGTTGAATGTAGTCAAGCAGTTGAATCATCTGCTGCTTTCCCGCTAAAGCCTTCAGTTCATTACCAATGAGGAATACTTACTATTTTCATCCCATGTGGCCTGAAAGCCAATCATTTAGCGCACCAGCAGTCATTGCTCCGGTACGCTGCTCAACCAGGGTGCCATTGTTGAATAATATCAGATTTGGAATACCACGAACTCCTAAGCGACCAGCGTGTGCTTGGTCAGTATCGGTGTTGACTTTGGCAATCACCAAATTCTCGCGTTCAGTGCCAACCTTCTCTAATACCGGTCCAATCATCTTGCATGGTCCACACCATGGGGCCCAGAAGTCAACCAAGACCCATTCATTGTCGCTTACTACTGATTCAAATTCTGCATCGGATACTGCCATTGGAGTTGCCATCATCTCACCTTGGTCAAATGCTGAGGGCTGAGGTCTTTCAATCCTACTATTCAGCAATTGACTTTATTCGCAAGCACTATGAGCATAGAGCCAAGCCCGACAAGCAGTGATAATCGCCCCGAGTGTCCTAACCGCCGACCTTGCCGACCTTGCCAGCGCTTGCCAAGCAGCCGTTGATGCTGGCCTTGATTGGCTCCACCTTGATGTCATGGATGGAAATTTTGTACCAAACTTGACCTTTGGTCCACCAGTCATCAAGGCTCTCCGTAAGGCACTAGGGGATGGCCCCACCTTCGACGCTCATCTGATGATATCCAATGCAGAAGATTGCTGGGAGCAATACATCGATGCAGGGTGCAATCACCTTTCAGTCCATGTTGAGGCAGTCACTCACCTTCACCGTCTTTTGACTGCAATCAGGGCACGCGGCTGCGGGGCGGGCATTGTCTTGAATCCTGCAACTCCTGTTGAAGTAGCCTTGGAAGTTCTTTCAGAATGCGATTTAGTATTGATAATGAGTGTTAACCCAGGCTTTGGTGGCCAATCATTCATTCCGAATGTCGAAGTAAAAATTCGTCGTTTGCGTACCGCAATCAACGCCCAAGTAGCGGCTGGTGGCCGTGAAGTCCAATTACAAATTGATGGTGGAGTTAAGGCCCACAATATCGCTATGTTGAGTGAATGGGGAATCACCAATGCAGTTGTCGGCTCTGGACTGTTCAACGATTCAGCGTCGCTTTCAGATAACTTGGAAGTCATCAATTCAGCCCTTGTATGAGGTGGTTAGATGACCAGGATTCTCCTGTTGACTTTACTTCATCCTTTGCCCGAAAACCCTGCCCGTGGCGCCTTTGTTGCTGATAGGGTCCGTCTACTTCGTGAAATGGGTTATGAGGTCAAGGTGGTGAATACCTTACCTCGGATGTTGAAGATACATGAGCAACGAAGGTCAACAATGCAAGGAGTTGCAAAGGCACCCCGTGAATTTGAGTTTGAAGAGCATTCAGTTTTAACAATCCGTTATACTGCTTTTCCAGATCATCCATTTCCGAGTTGGACTTCTGCCTCGATAAAACTCCAGGCTAAGAGAGTTGAGAACTGGCTTGGTGATTGGCGTCCTGATTTGGTTAGTGTTCACACCCTTTGGCCGGCAGCAGTTTTAGCACAAAAGTTGGCATCCCGATATTCAGTACCTTGCATTGCAACAGCCCATGGACATGATATTGAGGTTGGCTTATCGGCTAATTACTCTTCAAGAATTTCTCAATTGGCAAAATCAGTTCAGCAATTGGTAGTAGTGAGTAATAAGTTAGCCGAAAGAGTGCCCAATTCTGTAGTAATCCCATGTCATGTGGAGGTGCCTGAAAGACTCCATCGACCGATTGAAAAATGGCAAGGCAGATGGCGACGTGGGGAATTAGAAGTTCTATTTCCTGCCAATTCAAAGCGTCCTGAAAAAGATCACTATCTTGCCTTGCAGACTTGCCGGGAACTGGAAATAAGAGGTTGGCGTGCAAAGGTTGGAGACTTGCCAAATGTTCCACGAAACATTGTCCATGATAGGATGCATGCTTGTGATATTGCATTGATAACCAGTAGGCGAGAATCAGGACCATTGGTTGCCCGTGAGGCTGTAGTTTGCGGATTACCAGTCGTTTCAGTGGATATTGGAGACCTGAAAAACTGGCTACCCCCTCATTGTATTGCTAAAGAACGGACGCCGGAGGCATTGGCTGATGCGGTTGAAATGGTTTTGAAATCTGGAGAAACTATTCAATTACCAGAAATATTTGAGAAAGAACATGTTTCCAAGGAATTGAAGAAACTATTCACTCGCATTCTGGAGAAATCTTGAATTCAGGTTTCATTAGCATCCATGGTGCTAAACACAGGATAATTCCAATAACAATACTTATTGGTACTGAAACTGCATTATTCACCCCTAGCCAGACGATTAATACAGCAGCGCTGAAGCACAGGACACTGGTCAGCATGTATCCTTGATTTGCATCAAAGCCAGTGTTTGAATGATGAATTGATGAGAATAAGAGTGCAATGGCAGCACTAATACTCGAGACCACCGCTCCCATTACTCCCCAAGCAGGAATTGTGAATACCGCAACGATGACAGCAATTACTGCCGCTTCTCCAAGCATTCGTGTGAATAGCCATGGCCTCTTTCCTGCACAAACTTCGACATAGGTTGGTACCGCTAACATGGTTGCCGCCCACCCTGCTAACATCAAGAGGAATAATTCGAATGCTGTTCTACCCATGCTACCATCGTTATATTGTTCTGGGAAAGCCAATGGGAAAAGGAAGTAGACAACAATTGCTCCACCAATCATACCGATTGGAATCAGGAGATTTACGAGCTTTCGTGCTTTTCGGACTTCATTGAGAGTTACTTGGGATTCTTTTCTTGAATCTCCAAGGATAGGTAAGAAAGCCGCTCTCATGGCTTGAGGAACAGTTAGGCCCGCCAAATATGCAAGATATGCAACATGGAATAATGCTGCACTGGAGTAGGTATCCCAACTTGCTAACATTACTTTTTCCATTCTTCCAAGGAGTGGCAGAATACCCAGCGTTACAGCAAAGGGAAGGGCTGAAAGGAGTAATTGTTTGGCATCTAGCAGCACGTCTTCACCCTCCTCTCCAGTATAGCGTAGAGTAGTTCTCTCGCCTTGCCATACCGCATAGCCCAAACTGATTATGACCCCACTGAGGAATGAGAGTGCATACCATGTTGGGTTTGAAACTCCATTCCAAAGGAGGATTGCATAGCCTGAGGTAACTACTAACCTCTCAAGGACTTTGACTACTGCTTCTTGTCTCGCCTCCCCTAGGGCTCGTAGTGCACTCCTATGGGCATAGGTGAAGATGTGGAAGATTGGAATCAATGAGCAACAAATCAACAAAAGAGCTGGGATATCTGGCCAAATGAGAAAACCGCTAACTAAACCAATTGGTAGGAAAATTGCCGCCAAGATTGCTTGAATCTTCAAGGTTCTATGGACCAAGTCTCTGGCTTGCCCCCTGGCTCTTGGGATATCTCTGGTAATGATAGTAGGTAATCCTGCATCAATTAACATAAACATCAAGGCAAAGGCATCAATGAGTACAACAAACAAACCATATTCTTCGGAGAGAAGGGCGTGCGTTAGAATGACTTGTCCCACCAAGCCAGCAGAGATAGAAATCAAGTCAGCCGCAGTTAACCAAACACTGTCACGCAGCAGTTGTGGGCGCCTCTCTTCACCCTCTACCATGTAGCCTGCGATGAGACAATGGTTGAAAGCATCCTTGCCCCCCGCAGGTAACAGGAGAAGCAGATGCCGAGCGTAGAATGGATGTGCGATGAAGTACGAAAAGTGCTTCCAGATGCGCAAATTGAGGTTGTTGACCTAACTGGGTCAATGGATCATTTCCACGTCCGTGTAGTCTGCGAAAGTTTTGTTGGCATGCGCCCATTACAAAGACAGAAAATAATTCTCAATCATTTCAAACCACATATTCCCCAAGCGGTTCATGCAATTGACCTGAAATGCATGACTCCTGAGCAGGCCGAAAAAACTGGAGACACTGTATTCCACCCTCACGGTGGGGGTACAGGAATTCATATCAAGAGCCTGAAAAAACAAGGTCACATAGAATGAGGAGATGATACAATGGATTGGACAGACGAAGAATTGCAAGCACTGGTTGAGGGTAGCTCCCTCGTTCTTTTTATGAAGGGTACACCAAACGAAGCACAATGTGGATTCAGCAGCCGCGCAGCACAAGTTATGCAGAGTTTTGGCGAACCTTTCGCTAGCGTCAATGTATTTTCAGACCCACGCGCAATTCCGCGTATATGCGAGTGGTCAGACTTTCCAACCATGCCACAAATTTACGTTCATGGTGAACTGATTGGTGGATCTGATATTGCTCTTGAGATGCTGGAAGATGGTTCTCTGAAAGAGATGTTTGATGCTGGAAATAATTGAATATTAAATATTCATAATTTTGCTTGAGCCACGGAATCTTTGATTCTCTTAATGTGCCCTCGTCCAAGGCCCTTGACTTCACAGCCCAATTCTATGTAGCGACGGATAACATCATCGTTAAGGATGCAGAAACAATCGATTACGGCAAATGGCCTGCCGACCAGTTCGACCATCTCATCTGGGTTCAGAGTAAGGTATTCTGAATGCGGAACAGCCAATACTACTGCATCCATGCCTGCTAGGCTTTTTGCCAAATCTGATTCAATACTCAGACTGGAAAGGCCATCTTGGTTCCGGAAGAATTGCTTCTTGCCGTGGGCATCATCATCTTGTCCTTCAAATTCATCCCAATTCTGGACGTATGGGTCGTGGACGCTAACCAATGCTCCCATTTCTGTTAACTTTCTAACTACTAATTCTGAACCACTGTACCGAGTATCTCCTACATCTTGGCGATAAGATGCTCCACAGACTAGAATTTCTGCACCGCCGGTATTCTTTCCCATGTTCCGAAGTGTATCTCTGGTGATTTCAGCAGCATGTAGGCCCCTTGTATCGTTGATATCGATTGCGAGTGGTGTTATCTTGAAGATATCATCACTGAAACCAAGAATGTTTCCATATGACCAATGCCCTAATCCTCCATCTTTTGGAAGACAATATCCACCAATACCTGGACCGGGGAATATCATGTTACTATGGGTCGGTCTCATTTTGATGGCTTTGATGACCTTGGCAATATCGACTCCATTTCTTTCAGCGAATGTACTCCATTCATCCATGTAGGCAAGGATAGTAGCGCGGTATGAATTCTCCATGATTTTTGTAGTCTCGGACTCGATTGGTCTATCCATAACGGTGAGAGGGAATTCATCGGTGTTCAGAACCTCGTGCAAGAACTTGGTCACTCTTGCTCTTGACTCCTTGTTAACTCCTGAACAAACTCGCCAGAAATCACGAATTGAAGACACATACTCCCTTCCTGGCATGACTCGCTCGAATGAATGTGCCAGCAGGGGCTCGCTCTCTATTCCACGGTCCTTGAAGGCTTTCTTGAGGATTGGCCATGCAACATATTCGGTAGTACCTGGTGCTACAGTGGTCTCGATTAGAGTTAGGGCATGAGCAGGCTTCTTGTCGCCAATAGTACGCATTGTTGCTTCTAGCGCCTTAACATCGGCCGTTCCATTGCGGACATTCCCAAGTTCATGTTTAATGTAGTCGCATTGCACATCGACGATAACGCAGTCTGCTAACTTTAGACAATCATTATTGAAAGTGGCAATGAATGATTTCTTTTCACTGATAGTTCGCTGAATTAACTCTGCAACTTCAGGGTCCTCGGCTTCTAATGGGCTGACTCCCGTGTTTAGGATTGGAACCTTCCAAAAACTGCGGACCGATGGTCTTTGACAGCCGATGACGAATTTTCCAGGCACGTCAGCTACGATTGCAGCCATAACAATACCAACGAACCCCATTCCCATTACTACAACGATTTCATCGCCGCGCTCACGGGCTTGGGCGGCCAGTGCCTCGATTTTAACCAAATCTTGTGCTATTTCCTCTTCACTTGGAAGAGGGAATTCTCTCCCATCTGGTGCTGTTGAAACTGTGCCAGTCATCTAACTCCATCCCATAGCGGCTGCGCTGCAGCCGCTTCGTTGTTTTCCGGCGGCGGCAGATATGGTATCAATATTACCGAGGTATGAAAGGGACATGGAGATATTGAGTATGTACATAGAAAGCATCAGTGGCCCTATCTTATTCAAATACTTGAAGAAGGAAATAGTGCTGGGCGTGTTGGAAAGCAACTAGGGGCGCATCTTCTTTCTTGAAATAACAAATCCAATATAGTAGGCACGGTGAGGAAGATGGATACTAGGTCAATCACAAATGCTGCTTGTATTGACATCCTTTCAGATAAAAAAAAATCACTTGTTTTGGATTTGAGAATAGCCAACTTCATTGTAAAAAAGAGAAACCTGACAGTAATGAAATCTTTCAGGTTGGGGGCAATTTGGAATATGTTAGACCCTTTACTACATTCACTGGTTTATTTATTTGTTTTTACGGTGATAAGATATAATTCTAATCCTGGAAATTTGATGATTGGTATTGCACTGATAAGAGGTCTTCAACAGAACCTCATATACGGGTCGAGTTCAAATCTAGATTTCACCGCAGGGTTGAAGATTGAAAGAGTAAGAAGTAGGGCTATTGTCCTTTCAGAATTACTCTATGTTATTCAAACATCATTCTACCTTTCCTTTGGAACTGTCATGGTGTTGCTATTATTGGATGCATCATACTGGGTGATACCATTGATGCCATTATTCTGCATTCTCAATGGATTAGTCTGGTATTCATTTGGTAGGATGTTATCCCCAATCATACAGAGATTACCTGATTTCAAGAAAATCGTCACATATTTTGGAATGTTGATGTTCTTTGGAAGCACTGCATTGTATCCATTGAGCATGACTACAGGAATGCATCGACAAATAAACCTGTATAATCCGTTTTCTTACGTCGTCGAACCTGCCAGATATATCGCTTTTGGTACTGATTCTATCCAATTATTGGACCCAATTGTAGGGATGGCAATATCCATTATCGCAATATTTTCCCTTGTCTTTGGGTTGTATATTATAGATAAACAACGATGGAGATGGTCGACATGGAGTTAGATGATGGGCTTGCAATTTCAGTCAGTAAATTATCTATAATCTATAGGATAAGGTCAAAAAAACTAATCGGAAGAAGTAAAATCAAAGAAGTGAAGGCTCTCGATAAAATTTCATTCCAAATAAAAAAGGGAGAACTAGTTGCAGTATTAGGTAAAAATGGATCTGGAAAAACCACCTTGCTAGGGGCCATTGGAGGTCATCTCAGACCCGAATCAGGAACAGTCAATACCTGCGGTAGGGTTTACACATTGAGAGGAGCAAATCCAGGTTTGGTACCCCACATCTCATCAAGGGAGAATATTAGGATGATGAGCCAAATATATGGCGTTCCTAACCAAGAAAGGGTAGAATTTGAGAAGCAAGTGGAAGAGTTCTGTGACCTCGGGGAAGCATATGATCGAGATTACAGCTCATTGTCTTCAGGGATGGCAGGTCGAGTTGGTTTTGGATTTACTACCAGTTTGACACCCGAAATATTGTTGATGGATGAGACTCTAGGGGTTGGTGATGTGGAATTTAGAAAGAAGGCTGAGAAGAAAGCCATGGAATTCATGGAAAAAGGCGAGACAATTTTATTATCGACTCATTCATTAAATCTTGCAAAAACAATTTGTAATAGGGGATTGGTACTAGATAAAGGAGAATTGGTATTCGATGGGTCTTCAGAAGATGCCGTGGATTATTATCTTAAGGAGATAATCAAGTGAGGGATTCTAGGCCTTTTTCAAGAATTGAAACCCCCACGGACCAATCCATCTTTTCAATAGCATCATTTCTTGCACATGCTCTTAGTTTGAGGTCGGAATAGCATCCCGCTGCAGATTCAATTGCTTGAGTAATTCCGTCATCTAAGAATAACCAATCAGTATCGAAAGGGACATTGTTGCCAGGGTGGTCCACACCCGCAACCAGTAAGCCCGCTGCAGCATATTCTGCTAATTTCAGGGGACTGGCAGTTCTCCAAATTTCCAAATTTGGCATTGGTAGAAGGCCAACGTCACATTTACTCAATAAAT